>Ga0105164_10001112_pt1 | contig 17450 bp, 15 predicted proteins | sample VDWuncwatermetaG_FD_89674 | JGI IMG/M metagenome (GOLD analysis project Ga0105164, IMG submission 89674) | Wastewater microbial communities from Netherlands to study Microbial Dark Matter (Phase II) - VDW unchlorinated drinking water | ecosystem: Environmental > Aquatic > Freshwater > Drinking...
GCGCTATATCTTCGACAACGTGGCCGACCAGATCACCTTGGGCGAGATGATCGCGGAGGGCCAGCTCGTCCGGCCATGCACCTTCGTCATCGACATCGGCGTCCAGGAGGAGCTGCGCCAGGTCCGGCGGCTGGCCGACGAGTATGACATGGACCAGGTCGCGTCCATCATGGACCATCGGCCCATCACGGCCGAAATCCTGCGCCACTGGAAGGAGAAGGCCGGCGACCGGCGCACGGTCGTGTTCTGCTCGACGGTCGCCCACGCGGAGCACGTTACGCAAGCCTTCCGCGAGGGCGGGGTCTCGGCCGAGCTCGTGACGGGCGAAACGCCCGACGCTGAACGCGCCGCCATCTTCGCCCGCCTGGATCGCGGCGACACGCAGGTCCTGGTCAACGTTGCGGTCGCAACCGAGGGCTGGGACTGCCCACCGATTTCCTGCGTGGCCCTGCTGCGGCCATGCTCCTACAAATCAACGATGGTCCAGATGATTGGCCGAGGCCTACGCAAGATCGATCCCGAGCACTACCCGGGCGTGGTCAAGACCGATTGCGTCGTGCTCGACTTCGGAGCCTCGGCGATCACGCACGGGGCGCTGGAACAGCAGATCGTGCTCGAGGGCCGCGAGAGCGAGGAACGCGGCGAGGCCCCATGCAAGAAATGTCCCGAGTGCGGTGCCATGGTCCCTATCCGCGTTGTCGAGTGCCCCATGTGCGGACACACGTTTGAGCCGCCGGAGAAACCCACGCTCGAGAGCTTCGAGATGACGGAGATCGACCTGCTTCGCAACTCGCCCTTCCAGTGGTGCTCGGTCGCGCCCGACAGATCCATCGTTATGGCGACCGGCTTCGAGGCCTGGGGCGGCATCATCTCGCGCGACGGCCGCTGGTACGCGGTCGGCGGCTCCAAGGACGGGGCGGCTCACGTGCTCCAGGTAGGCGACCGTCTCGCCTGCCTGGCCTCGGCCGACGACTGGCTGCGCGAGAATGAGACCGAGGACGCGGCGCACAAGTCCCGCCGCTGGCTCAGGCAGCCGGCGACGGACAAGCAATTGCGCTACATGCCCGTCGAGCATCGCGGCGCGGACCTCACACGCTACGAGGCGTCCTGCATCCTGGCCCATACCTTCAACCGCTGGAAGATCGCCCAGGCGCTTCGGCAAGCGATGGGAGGCAGGCCATGATGCTCGATCATGCGCTCGCCTGCGTAGAGCAGGGCTGGGCCGTCTTTCCGCTCGTACCGAATACGAAGAGGCCTCTCACGCCCAACGGATTCAAGGACGCCTCCAAGTCAGTCTACGCAGTTCGGAAGTGGTGGACTCATCATCCCGACGCGAATATCGGCCTTGCCACGGGCGAGGTGTCGGGCATCGCCGTCATCGACGTGGACGTAAAGAACGGTGCCAAAGGCCGCGAATCGCTTTCGTCGCTCAACGGCTTGCCGCCGACCCTGACGGTCACGACGCCCAGCGGCGGCTGGCACCTCTACTACCTATGCCCCCAAGGCGGCCTGCGCTCGCGCAACGGGGCCCTGCCAGGCATCGATCTCAAGGCCGACGGCGGCTACGTGGTCGCGCCAGGTTCGATAATCGACGGCAAGCCCTACGAGTACCAGGACGCCGAGGAACATATCTCGTCGCTGCCCGAGCACATCATCGATGCGTTGGGCCGGAGCATGAACGGCTCCCATCCCGCTCCGGCTCCTCCCATAGGCGAGGCAATCATAGAGGGTGGGCGCAACTCCACGCTGGCCAGCCTCGCCGGCACGATGCGCAGGCGCGGAGCCGACGCAGACGCGATCACCGCCGCGCTCAAGGTGACGAACGCAAAACGCTGCAGGCCTCCGCTGCCCGACGAAGAGGTCGAAACGATTTCGGCGAGCATCGCCCGCTACCCTCCCGAGTCCTCCGCTCCCAACGCCAACGGGAACGAACCGAGCGCGACGGACTCAGAGGCCGAGGTGATGCCGCCTGGCTTTACCGATGACGCGCTGGCGCTTGAGTTCACCGAGAAACATGCGGAGGATTGGCGCTACGTCGCGGCCTGGGGCCATTGGCTCCAATGGGAAGGGGCGCGTTGGGCCAAGGAGACCACCCTAAAAGCCTTCGACAACGCCCGCATGATATGCCGCGAGGCGGCAGCCAGGTGCCTCAAGCCAAAGATCGCGGCTAAGGTGGCCAGCGCGGCCACGGTCGCCGCGGTGGATCGCCTGGCCCGCGCGGACCGGCGGCACGCTGCGACGGTCGACCAGTGGGACAAGGACCCGTGGCTGCTCAATACATCGGGGAACGTCCTGGAGATCGAGGCGGACAAGGAGGCTGCATGATTGAAATCGACGGCGTTCGGATCAGGCCGCACAGGCGGGAAGACTACATGACCAAGATGACGAGGGCTTCTCCCGGGACGCACTGTCCGACCTGGCTTAGATTCCTCGATGACGTCACGGCCGGAGACGTCGAACTGCAACGCTACCTCGCGCGCGCGGCCGGCTACGCTTTGACCGGCGTCACCACCGAGCACGTGATGTTCTTCCTCTACGGGACCGGTGCGAACGGCAAGTCGGTCTTTCTCAACACGCTCGCCTTCGTGTGGGGCGACTACGCGACCCATGCGCCTATCGACGCTTTCATGGAAACCCGAGGAGAGCGCCATCCCACGGACCTAGCCAAACTCCGCGGCGCAAGGCTTGTCATCGCCACGGAGGTGGGACAGGGCAAGCGGTGGGACGAGGGAAAGATCAAAGCCCTGACCGGAGGGGACACCATCTCGGCTCGGTTCATGCGGCAGGACTTCTTCGACTACAAGCCGCAGTTCAAGCTGATGATCGCCGGCAACCACAAGCCGTCCTTGAGAAACGTGGATGAGGCCATGCGTCGGCGACTCCACATGATCCCGTTTACCGTCACCATCCCACCGGAGAAGCGCGACCATACGCTTCCCGATCGGCTCCTGGCCGAGATGGACGGCATCCTCGGCTGGGCGATCAAAGGCTGCGTGGAGTGGCAGCGGATCGGACTCAAGCCCCCGCCGTGCGTCCTGGCCGCGACGGAGGAGTACTTCGAGTCGCAGGACTCGATGAAGAGATGGGTCGAGGAAGAATGCGTCGCCTCAGAGCGCGCGACGGCCCCGACCGAGGCGCTTTTCCAGTCGTGGAAAGCCTGGACTGAGAAGCAAGGCGAACAACCGGGGTCGATGAGGCGCTTTGCCGATGAACTCGCCAACAAGGGCTTTGGGCGCTGGCGCAGCGAGAAACAACGGGGGTTTCGTGGCATCGCCCTCAAGGGCAAGGAAACACAGGAGGAAATGCTTTGAAATCCGGCGCTTTTCTAGGATTCCTGACGGATCATGACAGGTTTCCACATTCCAGCGTCACGCGCGCGCGTACGCGCACGCGCGTGACGGGTGTTTCGTCAAGACCCGTCACCATCTGTCATTCGGAGGCGAAATGAGCAACAGGAGCAAGGGAAATCTGCACGAGAAGAAAGTCGCCGACTTCCTCAAGGTCAAGGGCTACCTCGTGGAGCGGAGCTTCGGCAAGCCCGGCTGGCGGCCCGGCCATGGCTTGGTATTCTGCGCCCGCGATCTCTTCGCGGCATTCGACATCGTTGCGATCCGCCAGCCAGCCGAGGTCCGGTTCATCCAGGTGACCTCGGGCGCGGTAGCTGTCCGGCGAGTCAAAGCCTTCGCAGTCTGGCCCAAGGCCGAGGTCTGGGAGCATCTGCGCGCCGGCGTTTACCGGATTCACCGCGTGGACGGGACCTCCGAGGTTCTGGACGTGAAGGAAGCCGCGCAGTGAGAGCATACGTCGTTAAGGAGGATGGCATGCAAAAGGCATCGAGGGATGTGAGGCAGTCAATACGAGTTGGGACGAAGGTGCGGGTGGTCGGGTTTAAGACGCCCAGCAAGTTCGATCATCCGAAATACGCATCGGATGAGAAGGGGCATGTCGAAGGCTTCGCCGGCAAGACGGGCGTAGTTGAGTCCGAGGATGGAGATGCGGCGCATCCATACACGGTCTTCTTCGGGGAGAATGTTCTGCCTAGGCGCTGCCGGTTCTCTGCGGCGGAGCTTCGGCTCGCGTCAACAGTTTGAACTGTTTATGGACATCTTCGCCTTGATGCCTGAAAATGAATAGGAGCCTTTTCAAGCTGCGCCGCTGCCGCTACTGCCGGAATGGTTTTCAGCCCATTTACGCGAACCAACGGACGCACAAAGAGTGCTTCCGGCTCTGGCGGCGAAAGTATCATCGGCTCTACCAGCGCAAGGTGCGGCGGGATCTCAAGCGAAGATGGGAGGAGCCGGAGAACCATGAGACGTAGGGGACCCAGGAAACATTCTCTCGAGAAGCTACAGAGCGCCCTGGAGATGATCCAGAAGGGCGAGAACCCGTTCCGCGCCTCTAAGCAGGCAGGGATCGCCAGGACCACGCTTCTTTACCACTTGGAGAAACTCCCCAACGCCGCATTTCCAACCGGCGTCAATCCGATCATCGAACATATCCGTCAAAAAATCGAGATGCTGCTCTGGAAGACACGCCTGCGGCTGATCCAGAATATGTTCCACAAATCACGCAAAACGGACGAGAAAACCTCGGCAATCATCTGGAAGTACCTCAACGAATCGCCCATCCCGGGGATGGGCATGAGCCAGGTCCGGCGGGCTGTCATGGACAGCGCCACCGTCGAGGATAAGCTGACCTACCGAGAGTTCATATTAGAGCGCAAGCAGGAAAAGAAGGACGGCGGCGAGGGATCATCCGAGGGCCTGGCCGAGGCAAGCCTCGACACTCCGCTTGGGGCCGCGAGCACGCCGGAGGCGGGCGGACCCGCGCCCGCCGAGGAGGCTTGAACCGTGCAACGAGTGGGCGTTATAGCTCAGCATAAGCGCACCTTATGCTGAGTGTTTTCTCCGTCGAGAAATGACAACTATGGACCGTGAAAAATTGCGTAAAAATCCAAGGCCAAACCGAGCATACTCCCCCTTTGAAAATTTGTCGACAGTTTTGGGGTCTGATGACTGATATTTTATATTCGACACTCCCTGTCCCCCCGACGGCAACGGGCTGCGCCCCCGTCGATCTGATGCATCGCTTCCTGGACGACGGTCATGTCCAGAAGACGTACCACCAGGCCCATCCACTGGCCAACGGCCAGTTGGAGGCACGCCATGGATGACAACGCCGAGAACCTGGAGATGAGCGAGGCGGACAGGAAGCTCTGGGACCTCTTCGTCTTTTCCAAGCGCATCCTGGCCTATGACCAGATCACTAAACTTCACATGGGATGGTATCGGGAACTCCTAGAGAATCGCTTTGTTTTGCTGCTCTCTCCCAGGGGCCATCTTAAAACTTCGGCTGTGACCGTTGGGTACTCGCTTTGGAGACTCACCCAAGACAGAAATTTGAGGATTTTGATCTTGAACGAGGTCCTGGGTAATGCCAAGGACTTTCTAGGCGCGATCAAGACGCATATCGCTTCTGAAACTTTCAAAGACCGTTATGGGAACTGGGACACCATGGGCAACCTGTGGACGTCCGAGAAGATTTTGATCCCCAGGGACAAGGTGCTCAAGGAGCCGAGTATCTCGGTGGCCGGGGTCCTGGGCACCATCGTGAGCCAACACGCGGACCTGATCGTGATCGATGATCCGCACAGCAAAAAGAACAGCGAGACGCCGCACCAACAAAAAAAGATCATCAATTGGTTCCAGCAGACGGTCCTGCCGATCCTGGAGCCTAACGGTCAGATCATCATTTGCATGACGAGATGGCATCGCGACGATTTGGCGGGACATATTATGTCGGACCCCGGCTTCAAAAATTGGCGCGTCATCGAGCAGCGGGCCCAATGGATGGATGAGGCTGGAAGCCGTCAGATTCTCTTCCCTGAAAGATTCTCTCCCGCGACACTGGACCGCCTCAAGGCCAACATGGGTGAGGTGGCTTTCAGGACGCAAATGCTCAATGACGTGGCAGGTCAGGAGGGGGCGGACTTTAGGATCGAGTGGCTCACGGCTGGCCGCTACTCCGAGAGGCCCAAGGACATGAACGTCTACATCGGGGTCGACCTGGCCTCCGGCAGCAACGAGGCTCACTCCAAGTTCGCCTACGCGGTGGTGGGCATTCCCAAAGGCGACAAGGACGCCTACGTCTTGGACGCGCAGAAGATGTCCATCAAGTTCCCTGAGCAGGTCAAGACGATCAAGATGCTCTGCCGCGTCCATAAGCCGACCATAATTGGGATCGAGGTGAACGCATACCAACAATCCATGGTCCAGGTTCTGCGGGTGGATGAAGAAACCTCGCGCCTGCCGATCAAGGGCATCACAACGAGCGGGGATAAGCACCGGCGCATCCGGGGCCTGGCCGTGCTCTTTGAGAACGGAGCCATCCGTCTTCCAGAAAAACTTACCGATCTTGAGGAGGAGCTCCTGCAATTTCCCGTGGGCAAAGACGATCTCCTGGACGCCTTATGCCTGGCCATGCAGAGCGTCAGCATTCAGAGGATGGAGCCCAGGATCACATTCACGGATGACATCGAATGAACGAGGCTCCCATCGTCCGATCCGGCGACGGCACGGCGCAACTCCTGTGCCCTGCCTGCCATCTGCTCAACCCGGAGCGAGCCATCAAATGCGAACGCTGCGGCTACTGTCTGAGGTGCGAGGGCTGATGCCATGAATCTGAGAGAGAGAATCGTCAAAGCCTTATTCGGCGGCGTGATCCGCGAAGAGATCGAGAAGTCCTCCAAGCAGGTCATCACCCAATTCGCGGGGATATCCATTGCCGAGGGCATTCTGCCCGATATCGATTTCGATATTTTCAACCAGATGTTCGAGCAGACGAGCTGGGTCCGCGCCGTGGTCGGCGTCATCTGCAAGGCGGTGACGGCCAGGGGCTATGGCCTCGTTCCAAGCAAGCCGGACGCCAGCCCCAAGAATGCAGAAACCCTTCAGGACTTCTTCGCCAACGCCAACCCCAACGATACCCTCTTGGAAATCCTGGACGACGTGGCGCGGGATGTCTATGTGTTCGGCAACGCCTTTTTGGAGGTGGTCTACGGCCCGGACGGCAAGCCCAGGGAGCTGTGGAACCTGGACGCCACTACCATGCGGGTTCTCGCCGATGAGCACGGCGCGATCATGGGCTACGTTCAGATTCCACGGTTCGCTACGACGCGGAGCCAGAAGGGAAGGGTCGAATTCGAACCCAGGGAAGTGATCCACTTCAAGCTGGGAACCAAGGGGGCTACCCTCTACGGCCTTTCCCCTCTCGCTTCGCTCATCCTGCCGATTACCGTGGACAAGTTCGCGCAGGTCTACAACCGCGCCTTCTTCGTCAACGGGGCCAAGATACGCGGCGCGTTCATCATGAAAGACGCCACCCCCGAGCAGGTGGAGCGCAACCGCGAGTACATGGCCGCCTGCGCCAAGAATCCCGATATGGCGCACTCGGACTTGGTCCTAGAGGGCGACATCGAGTTTAAGCAGATCGGCGTCAACCAGAAGGACATGGAGTTCCTGGAATTGCGTTCGTTCACAAGGGGCGAGATCCTCGCGGTTTATGGCGTCCCGCCGAGCAAGGTCTCCATCATCGAGACGGGCAACATAGGGGCAGGCACGGGGGAACATCAGACCCAAACCTTCTACGAGGAGACCATCCTGCCCTTTCAGATGCGGGTGGCCGAGAAGATCACCAAGCACATCATCCGGCAGGGCTTCGGCATTACTGACTGGGCCTTCCAGTTCAACCGACGCTCAATAGACGAAAAGGACCAGGCGGAGATATTCAACATCTACCTCCAGAATGGCGTGTTCACGCCTGATGAGGTGAGAAGGCTGGTTGCGCCTCGGATGCCCGAGATGCAGAAGTCGGCCGAGATTCTCAAGGGTGGGCTCTCTGGCCCCGGCGAGACCATCGTCAACGCGACCAAGGAAGTCGTGGCCATCGAGAACAGATTCGTGGACGCCCTTTCCCGGCTCTTCGGCCGGATCAAGTCGGCGGTCAAATCGAGGCTTCCCGCTCTGCGGCCCAAGCTGGCGAAGCAACTCGACGACCTTGAGGCGATCCTCGAGCTGATCGACAAGGATGAGATCGCCAGGGTCATAGACCGCTTCACTCTGGAGGCCGCCCGCAAGGGGCTGGAGCTCGCGGCGCGCAGGTCGGGAGAGGAGCAGCCCGACGACATCAGTCTGGCGCTCAAAGAGAAGCTCAAGAACAACGCTCTGGATCTGGCCACCCACCTCTCGGACTCCCTCAAATCGGGCATACGCCAAGCGCTCATCGATGGCCTGGCCGCCAACGAGACGATACCGGAGCTCACCAGGCGCATCGAGAGCCAGCTGGAGTCCCTGGTCATGGTCAACGTCGGGGCGTCGCTGGATGCGCAGGGCAATATCCTGAGGGAAGCCTACAGCAGGCGGCTTTCCAACTCGACCGCGGCCGAGATCCTCGCCCGCACAGAGGCCAACCGCGCCTTCAACGAGGGCAACCTGGACTCCCTTCGGCAGGCTGAAGTGGAGAATGTCCAATGGCTGCTCGCCTCCGACGCCTGTCCGCAGTGTGTGGCCGCAGCCGAGGCCTCTCCCGGCGACAAGCTCGGCAAGGTCCTGCCGATCGGCGATGCGTCAGGCGAGATTCCGGTCCATCCGCAGTGCCGCTGCACCTGGGTTACCATAACGGAGGCATCCTGATGGAACTTTTGAAGATCGATCTCGCTGATTTCGGCAACCTATTCCGCACCGACCCGGCCAAGCTCTCGGACCAGGAGCTGCTCGCGCTCGATCTTGTGCTGCACCAGGCCTGGAAACACAAACGGGCTGGCGGCACGGTCCATCTCGGCGATAAGTCCTGGAGTTTTGAAGACCTCGTCAACCTCCATGCCCTCGTCCGCAAGGAGATGAGCCGCCGGGCTTTCCAGCATACCATCAAAGACGAGCTCGACGACCAGACCCAACCGTTCCTCAAGGCCGCCGAGGAACTGGCTCCGGTGTATCCCTCCGGCGTCCAACTGGGGCGCGAGATAACCCTGAGCGAGGTGCTGCCGCAGATCAAGTCCTTCTACGCCCATCCCATCTTCGCCTGGATCGTGGGCGGGCTGGCCAACTGGGGCAAGACCATGGGAGACATCGACGTCCTGTGGTGGGCCACGCCTGCCATCCCGGAGTATCTCAAGAAAATCCTCGAGTTCCGCTTCGGTCGCCAGTTCAAGGACGGCGAGATCGCGGGTCGGGTCCAGCATCACCTCAATTTCTTCCAGGGCCCTTTCACCAAGGCGGTCCCGATCTACGCTCTCAAAGTCGAGCGCATCAACCCCGAGGGCGAGGTCAAGGCCGCCGGCGATGGTGTCGTCATCAAAGAGGTCGCCTTCATGCCCGACTCGGTGGAGATGGTCTGGGACGAGGCGGCCAGGGGCTGGACCATTCCACAAAGCTGGCTTGGCGGCGAGGCTGGCGAGATGCCCGCGCAAAAAAAGGCCGCGTCCATCGCAGATGATCTGCGCTCTGCCTCGGCCGAGTTCATCGCCCAAGCGGAGGCATCGGCGAAAGAGGACGTGGTCAAACTCTTCCGGTTCTTCATCCCCCTCAAGCCGACCAAGGGCCACAAGCCGGATGAGCCGCAGACCGTGGGCAACTTTCTCAAGTTCTTCAAGGCCTCCGACTTCCCGGTCTATTCCTCCAAGAAGTTCGACGGCGCGGATTACGTCATTTTCCGGGATGGAGACAAGGTCCAGATGATCTCCGAAGATGGCAGGGACAACACAGAACGCTTCCCCAAGCTGGCCGATGCGCTCAAACGGCTTCCCGTTGCACGCTTCGCCATCCTGGCCGAGGTGGAGAGGTGGGAAGGCGACCGGCATCTGCCCCGCGAAACGGTCATAGCCTACGTCAACGAGGCCGGAGATGCCGACGACTCCGATTTCGTGGCCAATGTCTACGACTGCGTGTTCTTTGAGTCGGATACCGCCAATCCCGGAGACATCCACAATCTACCCTGGGTGGATCGGCTCAAGTTCCTGGACGCCCTGGGCTTCCCCCAGTCCACCGACAGCCCGCCGGACCTGGAGGTTAAGCTCAACCGCGTTCCGCACTACCCGGCGGCCAACATCGAGGAGCTGCGAACCCAAACTGAAAAACTGCGACGTCTTGAGGGCTCCGAGGGCAACGTGGTGAGCACTCACGATTTCGCCTACAACCTGGAGAACAGGCCGTCGGGCAAGGTCAAGTTCCACAACGCGGCCATCCTGCGCGGCATCGTAACTGAAGCCAACGAGACGAAAACGCCGGAGGTCTTCAATTTCTTCTACGGCCTGGATTTCCAGAACATGAAGGTGCCGTCCGAGACGATCAAATCGGTGAACGGCAAGCTCTACCATGAGGTCGGAACGACCTTCTCATCCGCGCTCAAAGCCGAGCCGGGAGACGTCATAGACGTGGAGTTCGAGACGCTCAACATCACCAGGGACCAGAAGACCGGCACGGTAGCCGTGACGGCCTGGGCTCCAAGGGTTCTCGGCCTCTCAAAGCGCCGCCAGCCCATGACCATCGGGGAGGCCATCAAGGCGGCAAGGGCCGGCTTCGTGCTCCAGGAAAAAGAGATCACGCCTGATGGTGAAACCATCTTCAAGGGTGTCCGACAGGCCTTCGGCTCCTACGGCGGCAAGCGCGCCCTGGCGCATAAGATCGCCTCGTTCATTCCGCATCACCGAACTTACGTCGAGCCCTTCGCCGGCGGCGCGGCCGTGCTCTACGCCAAGGACCCCTCGCCGCAGGAGGCCCTTAACGACCGCGACCCGGAGATCGCATTCATGCATCGCTTCATCCGGGACCACAGCCCGGAGGATCGGGTCGCCCTGAGCAAGCGCGAATGGACAATCCGCAAGGAAACCCACGAGCGGCTCAAGGCCATGAAACCGGTCACGGACCGTGACCGGTTCTATAAGGCCTTCTACCTGACCCGGTCGTCTTACGGCAAGATGCGCGGCGGCTCGTTCAATCCGGCCAACGCCGGGGTCAAGATCGATTTCCCGACCAACATCGAGCGGGCACAGGCGCGGCTCAAGAACGTGGCGGTCAGCAACAAGGACTACCGCGAGGTCCTCAAGGAGCACGACGGCCCCGACACCTTCTTCTACATGGACCCGCCATATCCAGGCAAGTTCAACCTCTTCGACTTCGGGTTCAAGCACGAGGATTTCTTGAAAGCGATCAAGGGCCTCAAGGCCAACTGGATCGTGTCCTACCCTGCAGAGATGGCCGGGGCCATGAAGGGATGGAATATCTACAAGGTCAAGCGCCGCAATCAGATGAGGGGACCGGGCGGCAACCAGGAATGGGTCACCGAGCTCATGGTATCCAACTTCCCGCTCAGGCCCCTGCACCTCTATATCGAGAAGGAGCTGGACCCGACGCCCGAGGGCATGGAGGCCGAAGCCCCGGAGCTGCTGCCCCATATCGAGCAGGACACCGAGCTGGAAAAGGTCCGCGCCGCCTTCAAGAGCCCGGGCGGCAAGTACCGGCTCTACAAGAAGATCATCCGGCTGATGCCAGAGCACAAGAATTACGTCGAGGCTTTCGCCGGCGGGGCGCAGGTGCTTTTTCACAAGAAACGCTCCGATGTCGAGGCTATCAACGATGTGAACGCGGATCTGATCTGGGCCTACCGATTCATCAAGGGCATGACGCACGAGGACTGGGATTGGCTCAAGAAGCGAAACTGGATTATCAGCCGCGCCCATTACCAAAAGTTATTTGAGATGAAGCCCGAGACGCCTCGGGAGCGGTTCTACCGTTTCGCCTATTGCAACAAGGCGAGTTACTGGGGCCGCACCGATGTCATGGAGGGGATGCGATCCGCCCCAGGAAGTGGTGCCGGCATCGGATCGCACATCCGATTGGTCGAGCGCTTGCCGGAGATACAGGATCGGCTTAAAGGCGTGATGCTGCACTCCTGGGACTGGAAAGATGTAATCAAAGAGTACGATTCACCGGACTCGTTCATCTACCTGGACCCGCCCTACCCGCTGCACTGGCCCAAGGAGAAGGGCAAGTTCGGGGGCAAGTTCTTCAAGGAGGAGGACATGCTGCCGGTCTTGAAGAGCATCAAGGGCCGTTTCCTCCTGAGCTACGAGCTCGAGAAGGCCAAGCTCTTCAAGGGATTCAAGACCTACCGCATCAAGGCATTGCACACTGGCTGTCATCAACTGGGCGGGGCGCGCAAGGAGTACGAGTTGCTGGTTTCCAACTATCCGATCAAGCCCAACAGCCTCTACATCGAGAAATCAGGCTTGACCGCGATTCCTGCAGACGCTGTCCCAGCGCTGGTTCCTCCGCCGCATAACACCGACTGTATCAACGAGATCATCAAGCAGGACCCTGTCTTCGACGCCAACCCACCCGAGGACGAGAGCTACCGCTACGTCATCCAGCATCACTGGCGCGGGCGCACGGTCCATGCCGACTTCAGGGTCGAGAGCCTCGATAAGGATTTCCTGATCGGCTGGACCCTGGCGGACTTGATCGAGGGGGCGGTCGACACGCCGGTCGAAAGCCTGGAGGATGCCCGAAAACTGAGCCAAGACAGCTCTGCCTTTAAGATCGATTTTAAGTCCGGACAGTTCAAGGACCGTCGCACCAGGGCTGGCAACATCGCCCCGGCAGAGATCCGCGCCTTCCCCAAGGCCAAGGAGCCGCATGTGTGGTTGGAGGTTGAGGGCGTGACGCCGCCCTTCCCGGCCCCCGGCGCAACGCGGCAGTTCCGAGGAGTATTTCTCATCGAGGACGCGGGGATCGCCGAGTACGGCTCTCAAAAACTGGACGTCCACGAGTACTTCTTACATGGCAGGCTGAAAGGCCGGCTGGTTATCCGACGCTTGGCCCGGCAGGCGCTGCAGGAGGCGTCCAAGGTCCTGCCCCCCGGAAAGGTGGACGAGGCCCTAGTCACCACGACCACGCTCTGGGTCGCCATCAAGCCCATCGATCAGACGCCCATCGTGCTCACCGACCGCGAGGTCGAGAAGAAGTGGATTCCGCCCTTCGGCATCTCGGCCCTTCCCCAAGCGGTACGAAAGCTCATCCCACCGAAGCTCCAGTACTGGGAGATCGAGGACCGAACTGAGGCGCTCCAAGCCCGCGACGCCCTGGTCGCGGCGATCAAGACCGGCGAGTTGAAGATCGACTTCAATGAAACTCTCCTGGGCCAGCCGCTGGAAAAGCAGGCCCAAGTCAAAGTTTCATTCGCGCTGCAGTACCAGTTTTTCCGCGGGCCCATTGTGGTGAGACAGGGGCCGTCGCAGGAGTTCTGGACGGTTCGGATCGCCACCTCGCCTAGCCGGGTCCTCAGCTTCCAACTGGCGGCCGACCCGCTTAAGTCCAGAGCTGTATCGGCCACGCTCGATATCGAGCGAACCGACAAGTATCTGGACGTCCAGGGCGACGTGCCGCCTGGTTCGCCGCTCAACCCGACCAAGAACACGCCGTCGTCCATAGTGATCCAAGACCGGGGCGAGGTCCTGGTTCTAATCGACGATGAGACCTTCAAGAAGTTTGAGTTTCGAGGAGAGAAGCTGCGCGGCCTATGGATAGCGCGGCGGCCAACTCCGGATGCCGCTTTCTGGGAGATCGTGCAAACACTTGATGTAAGCACGACCCCCTGATACCCACCAGCTATTGCTCAGGACTCCTGACCTGTTGCCGAAATTGATGGAACAAATCCGGGTTCGTAGCACAATCGCAGCTGGGTCTCGGGGTAGTTTAATGGGTCGTAACGTGTTCCCATGCCTCTTATCTTGACAGCCGGATGTCCACTTCCCGTTCGACGTAGCCCCATTCCTGGCTCGCGCGAAGGAAGGCCACGAGTTCGTTGAATAGGGGTTCGTTCTCAGGAGAGAACTCAAACCAAGTTAGGAAGTCGAAAGGCTCTCCCAAATCGTGGCAATGGTGAAGTCTACGCGCGATCGCTGGAAGGTATTTCAACGTGCCGGAAATGTGGTGGGACTGCTCCTCAAATATGGCGCGCCGTTCGTCTTGCGCAAGTTCCCACCATTCCCGTGATTTGGTTATCGGGATAAGTGCGGCCCGAGTGGCCTCGCGTCGGCCCAATCCCGCTTGTCTGGACGCGAGGCTCGCCTTTTCATCCTTGGTAACGTAACGCTGGTTGCTGGTAAAGCCCTTGAGCACCCAGAGTCCGTGGGCTTGCTCAAAAGCGTCGGCGCCCTCGTGGACGGCAACGCGGCTGGCCAGCGGCAAGCCTTCTCCACGTATCGCTTCGATTCGATCGACTTTCCACGCGCCGGATTCGCCTCCGGCCATGGCAACACGCAGTGGTGTAGCAGTGTTGGCTTTCAACATTGACTGGAATTTTACCTCTTTGTCCGCGACACCTACAAAAACAAAAACCTCGTCGGAGTGTCAACAGTTTGAACTGTTTATGGACTCTGCGGAAGGAATGCGTTAAATTATTGAGGAAGACTATGGGCGCGACCATGATCCCGTTGGGCAAGCTCCTGAAGTTCTTGGAGCGCCTCTTGAGCGAGAGGTTCTACGGTATCATCGAGCTCCATTACGAGAACGGGAGGATCTATCGTGTGCGGAAGCTTCACAACATCGAGAGCGAGGAATTGGAACGATTAGTTAACTCCTAGATTCGGCGCTATCGAAAGAATCGAGGCGCTGTCCCTCCGGCCATAACGGGCTGGAGAGACAGCGCCTCTTGTTTTTAGAAGAAAACATGGAAACGAACGCGGCAGTCCTGGAAAAGGTCCCCTTCACCTTCCCCGTCCAGGTTCTGAAATTTGCCGAGGAGGCCGGGGAGTTCCACATCGTGGGCTACGCTGCCACGACCGATCTCGACCTCCAGGGCGACATCATCACCGAGGAGGCACTCCAGGCATCCTCGCTTGACCTTCTTAAAAACTCCACCGTTTTGCTCAACCACGATGTCACCCTGCCCATCGGCAAGGTCACCAAGGTCCAGTTCGACAAGCACGGCCTCCTGATCGACGCGCTCATCTCGAAGACCGAGCCGGACATCATCCAGAAGATCAAGGAGGGCGTCCTTAATAAGTTTTCCATCCGAGGCCAGGTGCTCGAGCGCGAGCGAAAGTTCGTACCCGAGCTTGGCCGCGAGGCGAACGTCATCAAGCGCATGGCGCTAGTTGAGGTGTCGCTGGTTTCCGTTCCCGCCAACCCCGAGGCCAAGGCCGTCGGCTGGTATGTGTCCAAGGCCCTCGAGGCTGCGGACCAGAAATCCAAAGGAGGTAGTCCCATGCCCCAAGAAGAAGTTGTCATCGAGGAGATTCCACCCTCCGCGCAGGCCGCCCCAGTGGAGGCCGCGCCGGAGAGCCAGACGTCGACGCCTGCGGCCGCCCAGCCCGAGGCGACGAAGTCGGCTCCGCCGCAGGCGGCGGCCCCAGCGCCCGCTCCGGCGGCAGCCGCACCCGCTCCACAACCAGCCCCGCCGGGGCCGGAGGCCCAGAAGCAGATGGGTGATATGTGGCGGGCCCAGCTTGAGCCGGTGTTCTTCCTGCTCGACAAGCTGATCGCCGTGGGTGGTCAGGGCGGACCCGTCGCGCAGCAGGTCAAGGCCATGCTCAAGCACATGGTCGGCGACACCGCGTATCCCTACCCCTCGGTCTACCCCTATCCGCAAGCGGTCCGCAAGGAGGACCTGGGGAAGATGATCGCCGGCGAGGTGGCCAAGCAGATCGAGTCGGCGCTGAAGGATATCCCGACCCTGAGGAAGGGCTTGGTCCAGCCTGAGGCCGGGGCCGAGGACGCCAGAAAGCAGTTTGAAAGCCTGTCGCCTGAGAAAAAGCTCAAGGTGGCGCTGGCTATGCAGCAAAGCTGAGGCTCCGGGAAACGGGGCTTTAAGAGGAGCGAAGAAATGAACGATCTGGAGCAGTTGAAAAAGGCCTTGAACATGGCCAATGCAGGAAGTTCGCTTCAGCAACCCCTGGTAGACCAGGTTTTGCAGGAGCTCATCGAGGTCAACAATCCCCTGAGGCAGAACCTGCCCAGGAAGCCCGGCTCGGGGTCGGATTGGATCTTGAATCAGAGGACCTCGCGCGGCGCTGGCGGTGCCTTCGTGGATGACACGGACGAGCCCACGGAGACCCAGGCCAGCTACGTCCAGAAGAAGTTTCCCTACAAGACCATCATCCAGCGCGGCAAGGTCACCCGCAAGTTGCAGGCCGTGGGGAAGTCTCTTTTGGACATCGAGGCCGAGGAGGTGGACAACGCCCTTCAGGCGGTCCGCGATGCGGAAGAGGATGCCATCATCAACGGCGACTCAGCCGTCAACCCAAAGCAGTTCAACGGGTTGAGAAAGCTCATCCCAGGAGGCCAGGTGGCCGTGGCGGGGGTCAATGGCGCGCCGCTGAGCCTTGATCTCTTGGACTCAGCCATAGACTTGAACCGCGGCAACCCGGGCATGCTCATCATGTCCAAGAAGGCGAACCGCAAGCTCAACAGCCTCTTGCAGGCCCAGCAGCGGTTCGTGGACACCATGGAAGTCAAGGGCGGGTTCCGGGTTCAGGTCTACAACGGCATCCCCATCTTCCGGTCCATCTTCGTCTCTGACACGCAGGTCCAGGGAACGGCCAACAACGCGACCGACATCCTCGTCCTGGACACGAGCGCTGTGTGGATCGGCGAGTTGACGGCCCTCAGGATGTTGCGCCTGGCCCAGAAGTCCTCGCAATTCTCCGAGTTCGACATCTTCGAGGATGAGACTCTCGTGCTGGCCAACGACATCAAGGCATCGAGACTCGCAGGTGTGACGCTGTAAGGAGGCGGGATGTTCAAACTTAGAAAGCTCCATCCTCCGTTCGGCAGCCGGGACAACCCGTTCATCGATGCAGTCTACAGCGAAGGGGCCATCCGCGTGGTGGATGGTCTCTGCGAGGTTAAGGAACTTGACACTCGGAACACGCTGCTCATGAGGGGTTATGCCGAAGTTCCATTGGAGGCGAGCGGCAAGGGAAAGGGGAGGCGATAGAGTGTGGCCTTCCCTTTTCCTCTGCCTCCGCCGCCCAATTTTCGGGTGGCTAAGGTTGACCCGGGTCTCGTCCGATTGTCTTGGTCGGATTTTCCGATTGAGGTCAAGCAGAACCGGCGGATCAAGGGATACCGGCTATACAAGTCGGCCGTCGCCGGCGAGCTGGGGGTCCGAATAGCCGATGAGAAAACCCTTGGACCAAGCACGTTCCAGTTCGACGACACGCAGCCCGATGCGGGCCCGACCCGGCATTACGTTCTGGTCGCGGTCGAGGAGTCTGGTCATGGTGAAGGCGCATTTGGCGTGGGGCCTTATGGCCAGCCTGATCCGGGGGCCTTTGATCTTATGCCCCTCAACTCTCGTCCTTGGGGTTCTCCGATGAGGGGTTGGGGCGAGGCCCCATTCGGTGAAGAGGCGTTCGGCTTTTGAGGATAACGACAAATGGCTGAAACACTGAC
>Ga0105164_10001113_pt1 | contig 17450 bp, 21 predicted proteins | sample VDWuncwatermetaG_FD_89674 | JGI IMG/M metagenome (GOLD analysis project Ga0105164, IMG submission 89674) | Wastewater microbial communities from Netherlands to study Microbial Dark Matter (Phase II) - VDW unchlorinated drinking water | ecosystem: Environmental > Aquatic > Freshwater > Drinking...
GTATGCCGCCGCACTTGGAAAGAGGCTGGAAGTTCGCCTTGCATAATGTGTGTGTCTACCCGTCTTCCATTTTGCGCGGGTTGTCGCTACACCGGGAGCGGGTGTGATGATGGCTGTCGCGGCTCTGGGCGTGATTTGCACGGGAATCGGATTTTTGCTATTTTCCGGTCGGTTCGCTCAACTCTTACGGTGACCTTTCTGATACCGGTCTTCGGCATGCTGTGGGGACACCTGTTTCTGGATGAGGTGATTTCCCCGGTCATGATGGCCGGTTCACTCATTGTTATTATGGGTACGGTTTTAGCCACCGGATTTGATTTGGCAGCGCTGAGGAAAAAAGCCCATGTGTCATGAAAATCTCATGGGTCAGAGGGCGTGTTTTATGCCGACAGTTAAAGAATTCCGCGTTCGATCTCGTTCAGATAGATGAAGTCAGGGGCCTTAACGCCGGCTTCTTGCCTGATTTTAACCAACTCAGGTGACTCAAAGAAGCGTCGGGCACCCTCAAGTGATGACCACGCCGAGAAATGGACGATATTGTTTGCATCATTATCGTAACGCAGTAACTGGTAGCTGATTTCCCCTGCATTTTTTCTGATATCCGCTGCCCGGTCAAAGATGACTTTCCATGCCTGATAGTCCTCAACTTCGTGAATAATTAAAACATGCTGCATGTAAACTCCTTCAGTGTTGTTGTTGTTGCTGCAAAAGCATTCGTCAGGATAGTGTTCCTGTACGTTGGATATTGTCTGGTTCTGGCATTCGTCTGAAACCACCTGCCATACGATTCCAGAAATTGGCTAAAGAGATTGATGCGCTCAATTCCACAATCTCCTGGTCAGAAAAGTAGGTTTTCAGCGCATTAAATTCTATATCTGCCGCATGGGTGTTCGAAATATGCGTCAGTGATTCAGCCAAGGCTAAAGCAGCTTTTTCATGAGCATCAAAAAAAGGGGACTCGTGCCACACTGGCAACGTATCAAGCCGTTGTTGCGACTCTCCCAGCTTTCTCGCTTCTTTAATGTGGAGGTCGGTGCAATATACACAGCCATTCAGTTGGGAAACACGAACCTCAACTAAAACCCTGAGTTTATCGTCAAGATTAAACAGCCTGAGCTCCTGAGTAATATGACGCATCTTGGTAATAAACTCAGGTGCATGTTGATAATAGTCAATGCGTAACATGTTTTGCAGGGGATTCCCCGGTAATAATTGCGGATGTGGCGTAGTCGCTCCGAGTTCAAGTTTACTCATTAATACGGTGATCCGTCTTTATGAGTAAACTGCCACTGATTCTCGACGAGCTGTGCCTGTAAGTCATCGTCGGGATACTGAACGATGTCACCCGCACTACGATCTCCAATCTCAAGGTAATTTACCTCTTCATTTGTGCGGTTAACCAGCTGGTGTGCGTTGCCAGTGCCAGCCTTGAATCCGGCACACATGCCCGGAAGAAGTTCGGTTTCACCCGTATCCGTAATAAGCGTGGGATTCCCCTGCAATATGTAAATGAATTCGTCTTGCTTCGCGTGTGAGTGCCGTAGAGCAGAACCCGCACCAGGCGCAAGTTTTGTCAGGTTGACGCCGAAGTTTGACAGGCAAAATAAATCACCGAGAGCACGTTTCTCACGTCCAGCCATCCTCGAGGCGAAGGGCTCCGGATAGATTGATGGTTTCGCGCGAGGTGAAACCTCTGCCGCCATGACCGCTACTGGAATGTCTTGTTTGTTCATAATGGTCTTCACTGTATTTTTCATATATATCCGTGCTTGAGTGCGTGACTGCAATGCCTGACGGCTTTTCAAGAATCTCAACTTTAAGGCCCATCTGTTTTGGCGTGCCTACGCCAGCCGACAGTGGATAGTCCGCAATCTGACAAGTTTGCCGGTAGCCGCGTCGCAAATAAAAGGAAATGAGTTCTTGTCTGACTGACACAACCGTCATGACGAAGCGCTCTGAACAAAAATGTTCAACCGCATAATCTTCCGCCTGTGAAAGTATTTGTTTGCCGATGCCAGACCCCTGCCATATCGGGTTTACCGCGAACAGGCCTATGTGACAGTCCAGCCCGGCTTTTTCAATATGAATACACGCCACAATTAAGTTGTTTTGCAGAGCGACAAGTATGATCGAATCAGGTTTTAGCAAGGTTGAAACAATCTGCTCAGGATTCGTTCTATCCCCGTTTACCAGACCGGATTCATGGGTCCATCCGGCACAGCCGGGTTCCGGCCGATATGCCATGTTAATAAGGCGTGCGATTTCATCAGAATCGCCACGGCCAGCAGTGCGGAATGCATCAATTTTCATATGCTCACCCTTCTCAAGTCCGATCTTTAAGCAAACGTTCTATTTCATCCGTACTCAGGCAAATATCCTGTCAGCTGCAAATTTTCCCCACATTCCAAATAAGCACAAGGTGCTTAAAAGCCAGCAGATTAGACGGTGGGATACGCGATTGTAAGTGACCTGTATCAGGCTGTGCGCTATTCGCAGCGCCACAAATATCCATGCTGTCGTCACATACGCTGTAGATTCTGCGTGTGTGACTACCAGAGCAATGCAGAGCATGTAAAACAGCACTGGCAATTCAAACAGATTTGAGAAGTTGTCGGATGCGCGGGTGTTTTGTAAAAGTTGGCTGATGTCGCGCATAGTCGCTACGGATTGCGATGAAAGTTTGCGTAGACGCATTTCTGTAATGCGTGCGTGCAAAGCAATTAGCCAGATAATCGCTGTCAGGCCAACCAGTGCAATACAGGGAAGTAAAATATCTTTCAGCATGATCTATCTGCCTGTTGCTTTATCGCCACGCAATGTCATAACCGTACTGATCGCCATTGCAACGAGTTTTCCGTCATCCCGAAAGATTTCGCACAGGTAATGACTGACGGTGTTACCGCTTTGTACTGGTCGGGCAATTGCACGCAAAGTCGATTTCCAGACGGGCCGGAAAAAATTTACTTTCAGGTCGATACTCGCAAAAGACTCGCCTTCATTTATCAGCGTCGAGTGTGCCGTACCAATAGCTGAATCGGCAAGTTCAGACAGCAGACCGCCATGAACCGTACCTTGCTGATTGCCGTGAATATCCGAATCAGCATCAATTTCAACGGTGGCAGTACCGCTTCCAGCCTCAACAATCCTGATGCCCAGAGTCTGCGAAATGCGCGTGGGGTACGCCATGTGTGTGGTGTCGCGCTCATCCAGTGTGTTGGCAATCTGTTTTTTCAGAAATTTCAATACGGGCAGTTTATTCGTATCAATGTTCATGTGGCCTCCTGTGCATCAAGTTAGTTGATCTTGAATTTCAAATTTACCACTGCCAATTCAATAGATATAATTAATTATAATTATCATTCTCTATAGGATATTTCTATTATGAAACTGCAACATTTGCGTTTTCTCACCGCTGTTGTGGATTATGGCGGCGTAATAAAAGCAGCCGAAAGACTTCATCTTTCACAGCCGACCATAACAAGCGGGTTAAAAGCACTGGAGCAAAATCTTGGCAAGCTTATATTTGACCGGTCAGAGAAGGCGAACAGACCTTTAAAACTTACCCCCGCTGGACGCAGGTTCTACTTGGATGCCATTGAAATCCTCAAACAATGTGAGGTTGCGAGGGCAAATTTTATTGATCCAATAGCAGAGAAGAGCCGGATTTGCGTTGGTGTTATTGATACCTTGCCACAACAAACCATCATCAGCGTGATACGGGAAATCCGACAGCAGTTTCCAAATCTCCAGATAGAAATATGGGAGGGAACACCTGATCGGATCGCGACATTGTTGCTGCAAGGCAGGCTTGATTTTGCATGGACAAACGTCAGTGAACTCTCGCCCGGTGCAGTTACGCTTTGGCGAGAGCCGGTTGTTGCCGTGGTATCGAAGGATCACGCGCTTGCAAGCGTTTATCCTGCCCCGATTTCAGTCAGAGACCTTGAGGATATTCCATTTATATTTCGCTTAAGCTGTGAGCTTGATGCTGTTGGGCGAGCTCAGCTAAAAGCGGCTAGATCTACATTGAAGGTAAAGGCAAGAGCCACGCGTGATGATTTTGCATTTCAGCTGGTCAGAGACGGCGAGGGCTTCACATTCTCGCCCGGAAGCCTTGTTCCAGAGGATTTGCTTTCAATAAAAGTGCCAGACTTTATCGTGCACAGAGTTATCGGTCTGCAGTGGCGGGAAAATTTTGATCCTATGCTTAAAGCCGTAATTACAGAGGCTACTCTAAATGCATCCTTGATCTTTCGAGAAATGCAGGACAGTTGTACGACAGATATTCAAGGGTAATCCGCTGGGCTGTATGGAACACCCTTTGGATGTGGCGAATGTGGCTGCTTTCTTGTCATCTGGGACCGCGTCGTTTGTTACTCTTGCAAATCTACTGGTCGATGGCGGCTTATCCAGCCGTGTGACTTACTGAGATGACATTTTGGTCTCAAATAATTGTCAATCTACAGCTTTCTGCGTATATTACGTTCCCATGCAAACGCAATTCATCCCTGCCGACTCAATCATCGCCAAGCGACTGTGGCTAGCCATGCTAGCCCACTGCCGCAGCGCGCTCCTGTTTTAACATATTCAATAACTGGGCAACTGCGGGTCTTCCGCGTTGCCTTGGCCTAAGACCCGTTTCAGTCCGTCACTTACGGGCCTTAATATTATGGTTAGTTCTACACGCAGCACTTTCTCCAATCAGGATGTGATACTCGGTGTCATTTTCGCTTTGCTCGCAGCGATTGGCTTTTCCGCCAAAGCGATTCTGGTGAAACTGGCCTATCTTGATGACGTGGATGCGATCACGCTGCTGGCGTTGCGCATGGCGTTCTCAGTGCCGTTCTTTATCGGCGTGGCAATCTGGATGAAGCGACGCCACGCCACGCCATTGACCACCCATGATCGTCTGCTGGTATTGGGACTTGGCTTGACCGGATACTACTGCGCCAGCTTTCTAGATTTCCTCGGCTTGCAATATATCTCCGCCGGTCTGGAACGTTTGATCCTGTTCCTCTATCCGACCATGACAGTCATTCTGACTGCCGTGATCTACAAGAGGTCGATAAGTGGAAAGGTCATGGCAGCGATGGGATTAAGCTATGTCGGCATCGCTCTTGTGTTCTTGCACGACTTCGGCATGCGGGATAGCAGCTTGATGTTGGGCGCATCACTGGTGTTTGCCAGCACAGTGTCTTACGCGATCTATCTGGTCGGTGCTGGACATGCCATTGAACGTATCGGGGCAATGCGTTTTACAGCCTACGCAATGATCGTGGCATGTGTCGCCAGCCTGTTGCAGTTTTTGGTAATGCATCCGGTGAGTGCATTGAATTTACCGATGCGTGTGTATGAGCTTTCTCTCGCTATGGCAATTTTTTCAACGGTGTTGCCGGTGTTCATGTTGTCATTCGCCATACGTCGCGTTGGTTCAGGCAACGCATCTTTGATCGGCACGGTTGGTCCGGTGAGCACCATCTATATGGCATATGTTTTCCTGGGTGAGCACATCTCGATGTTGCAGATTGCAGGATCAGTGCTGGTGTTGTGCGGTGTGCTGATTGTCAGCATGAACAGCAGACGTGAGATGAAGTAGTAGTAACAGGTGATTTCGCGATTTGTAATATTGCAGTCGTCAATTGCGGCGCAGGGAATCGAACGCTTCGAGTATGCAATCGATGACCAGTTGTACCTTGGGCAGATAGCGATGGCGTTTGTGGCAGACTAGGTGCAGGCATCCCAGCGCATGGGGGCCAAGATCGATATCGAGTTCCTGCAATTCACGCAGAGAGGTATGGCGATGCAGTCCTTGCGGCAATATCATCGCGCCCAAACTCGCCTTGCATGCGAGTATTTGCACCGTAAAATCGTCGGATGTAAATACGGGTTTAAAGTCGGCTATCAACGCGCTCAAATCCTGATTGTTGCGTGGTTCGCCTGAATTCTCAGTCCAGCCTATCCAGTTCAGGTCTTTGATGCCAGGTGGTGAAGGGATTTGTGCTGCATAGGCTTTGGAGACGTACACGCGCATGGCGCTGCAAATTTGATCCAGACAGACCAGATCAGCATCGGTCGGTTTTCTGGTACGCAACGACAAATCCGCTTCGCCGCGAGCCAGATTCAGCGTTTCAATGCTGGATAGCACTTCAATCTGTATTTGCGGATACAGCGAGCGTATCCTGGCGGCCAAAGGCACGATAAATTCACTGGCGATGCCCGGAGGCGCGGCGATACGAACTTTGCCCTCGGGTAAATAGGCCTGCCGTCCAACGCAATGTGCGGCCTCGTTGGCCCATTCGGCCATGCTCTGCGCAGCAGGGAGTAGTTTCTGGCCTGCACTCGTTAGCACAACGCCATGATTCTGCCTCTCAAACAGCGCTTCACCGGTCGATTCTTCAAGTTCGGCGATGCGTCGACTCAATGTCGGCTGACCCAGTTTCAAAGCGCGGGCAGCACCACTGAAGCTGCCTTGCTCATGCACCGTCAAGAAGAGCCTTAAATCATCCCAGCGCAGATTCATGCTTCCCTCACCCCATCCATTTATGGATGACCATATCGAAATTTAGCCAATTGCATGATGATATATGAATATGAAAAGATGCGAAAAATTATCGAAAGAACAGCATGAAAATACTGGCGATATCCGGCAGTCTGCGTACGGCGTCCATGAATACGACTTTGCTGCGGGCAGTCGCACGCATTGCTCCCGTCAGCATCGTTGTCGAAATATATGCCGATCTTGGCAATCTGCCGCTATTTAATCCAGATGTGGAAATAGTTAATTCGCCATATCCATCCAGGTTGCGCACGAAAATTATGTCGTCTGACTCCGTGTTGATTGCAAGCCCGGAATATGCTCATGGCATTACCGGTGCGATGAAAAATGCACTCGACTGGATGGTTGGGTGTGAAGCATTCGTGAATAAGCCGGTTGTCGTGTTCAACGCGTCATCAAGGGCTGCACATGCAGAAGCAGCGCTGCGCGAAACACTGTCCATGATGTCAGCACAGATCATTGATGATGCGTGCATCAAAGTGCAGTTACTGGGCGCTGATCTGACTGAGGACAATATCGTCTGTCACCCGGTCATATCGTCTGAACTCTTGAACGCGCTGAAGTGTCTTGAAAATGTGATTAACAACGGACGGGAAATATAATGGAATTGCATGTGATATTCGGTGCGGGTCAAATCGGCACACCGCTGGCTGAAATGTTGCTCGCCGCAGGCAAACAGGTGCGTCTGGTTAAACGCAGCAGTAGCGGATTTCCGCTAGGTGTTGAAGCGCTATCAGGCGATGCGGCTGATTTGGCCTTTTGTCATAATGCTTGTTCTGGTGCGTCGGTGGTATATCACTGTATGAACCCGGAATATTCAGCCCGAATATGGGAAGTGCTGCTGCCGCGTTACATGGATAACTTGGTCGCGGCGGCCGGGAATGTTGGTGCGCGTCTGGTCGTGCTGGACAACCTGTACATGCTGGGAAAAACAGATGGCAAGCCCATGAACGAGGATACGCCAGCTAATCCGTGCAGCAAAAAAGGTGAGATACGCGCAAGCGTTGCTCAGCGTCTGTTTGATGCGCATCGGCAAGGCAGAGTTCAAGCAGTCTGTGGTCGAGCGGCTGACTTTTACGGGCCAGGCGGAAGGCTCACACTTTTCGGTGATTTTTTCTGGAAACCTGTACTGTCCGGCAAAGCCGCAATGATGCCTGCCAATCAGTATGTAGCGCATACCTACCACTACATCCCCGATGTAGCTCGAAGCCTTGCGACACTGGGCTGTGCGAATGAGCTTAGCGGAAATCCGCTCTGGATGCTGCCTTGCCAGCCCGTAGTTACGACACGCGAACTGGCATGCCGATTTGACCCGCATCTAGGACGAGAGATTCGAATCAAATCCATGCCACATTGGCTGCTTAAACCACGGGGAATCGTTATGCCCATGATGCGCGAACTGGCAGAGATGACCTATCAGTGGGATGAACCGTTCGTGGTTGATGATAGCCGGTTTCGCGCAAATTTCGATCTTCGCCCCGCGCAAATAGATGAAGCCGCAAAGGCAACACTTGAATGGGCTCGGTCGGCCTATTTGCCCAGATGATCTGTTGTACGAAATAGGATAAATTGCTTGCAACGGATTGATTGGTATTGACAAAAATCACTGTGGACTTGATGATTGTTCTCATGAACACTTTTTTCAGAAATTCACGACGAATTCACCATGCCCGACGCGATTTGGGTATGCCGTGCTGCGTTCGTGATTTCAGTCAGATGGCGGGTAGATAACCCGACTGACAAAGAAGATTTCTTCCGACAAGGCCACGGCTCATCCCCGTGGCTTTTTTGTTTTTTAACTTTGTGAAAGATGAACTATGAACACCAGTTGCCTGATGCCTGTCACTCCTCGGCCCGATATCGTATTTGTGCGCGGCGAAGGTTCTTACCTGTTTGATCAGCAAAACCGCCGTTACCTTGACTGGGTGCAAGGGTGGGCAGTGAATTGCCTGGGTCATTCGCCTGGCGTAGTGGTTCAGGCGCTTGGCGAGCAGGCTGCAAAGCTGATCAACCCGGGACCTGCTTTCTACAATGAGCCCGCAATTGAACTTGCCGCTCTTTTGACTTCGAACAGCTGTTTCGATCATGTGTTTTTTGGCAGTTCTGGAGCAGAAGCCAACGAAGGTGCGATTAAGCTGGCGAGAAAATGGGGGCAGAAACACAAGGGCGGCGCATTCGAGATCATCACCTTCGTGGACGGATTTCACGGACGTACTCTTGCGACCATGTCGGCCAGCGGCAAGGCCGGCTGGGATACAATTTTTGCACCTCAAGTCGCGGGTTTTACCAAAGCGATTTTGAATGATGTGGATTCGGTCAGGTCGCTCATAAATCCGAATACCGTCGCAATCATGCTCGAGCCGATACAGGGCGAGGCGGGTGTGATACCGGCCAGTAGCGAGTTTCTGAAAGTATTGCGGGCGCTTTGCGATGAGCATGAACTGCTGCTAATTGTTGACGAAGTGCAAACCGGTTGCGGTCGGACAGGTACGCTGTTTGCCTATGAACAATACGGTATCGAACCCGATATCATGACGCTGGGCAAGGGGCTTGGAGGAGGCGTACCCATTTCGGCACTGCTGGCGAAAAAATCCTGTTCCTGTTTCGACTATGGTGATCAGGGCGGAACATTTTGCGGCACGCCGCTTGTGACTGCCGTTGGCGTTGCGGTGATCAAAACCCAGTTGTCCGACGGTTTTTTACAGAAGAGTCGTCAGACAGGTGCACAACTGGCTGCCGGATTGCTTGAAATATCTAAAGAATTTAATCTGGGTGAGGTGCGTGGCAGCGGCGCGTTGCTTGCGCTAGAATTAGGACGCAATATCGGGCCTGAAATAGTCGCAAGCGCAAGAGAAATCGGATTGCTGCTCAATGCACCAAGGCCGCATTGCCTGCGTTTTATGCCCGCACTCAACATCACGCCGGCAGAGGTGAATGAAGGGCTTAACCTGCTGCGGCAGGTATTGAAGGAGCTTCAATGAAAATGCAAGCGCGGTTGCAGATGGTTGCATATCTTGATGAGAGTGAATATATCGATTTTTCTCATCCTCTGGTGGTAGAAAAAGCCGCAGAATTGGCCTTGGGTGCATCGGATAAGGTAGAAATTGCGAAGCGCTGTTTCGAGTTCGTACGCGATGACATCCGGCACAGTTGGGACTTTAAGATGAACTCAGTTACCTGCCGTGCTTCCGATGTTCTGATACATCGCACGGGATATTGCTATGCGAAGAGCCATTTGCTGGCCGCGCTGCTGCGGGCAAACCATATTCCTGCCGGACTGTGTTACCAGCGGCTGACAGTCGGGTCGAATGGCCCGCCATATTGCCTGCACGGATTGAATGCGGTTTATCTTGAGCATTATGGCTGGTATCGTATTGATGCTCGCGGCAACAAGCCCGGAGTTAACGCCGGATTTATGCCGCCGATAGAGCAACTGGCTTTTTTAATTGCGCGTGATGTTGAAATGGATTTCGCTGAAATATGGGCGCAACCGCTACCATCAGTGATCAGGGCCTTGACTCAGTATGCAACGATAGAACAGGTTTTTGAAAATCTGCCTGATTTTGATGAGGCAGAAATTACGGATTCCCTTAAACAGTACCCTTGAATGAACAGAAAGTCAGATTATGTACATCCCTACTCATTTCGATGAATCAGATATTGAGGCCATGCACGAATTGATACGCGCTAAGCCATTGGCAACGCTGGTTACGCTAAATTCAGACGGCATAGAGGCGAATCACATCCCGATGGTGCTCTCTGTAGAATCCGGGCACTACGGCACATTGCGAGGGCATGTCGCAAGATCGAATCCTCTGTGGCACGAGCACCCGGAGACGAGTGATGTGCTGCTGATATTTCACGGCGCAGAAAACTATATCACGCCGTCATGGTATGCCTCCAAGGCGGATGACGGCAAGGTTGTGCCGACCTGGAACTATGTAAGTGTGCAAGTAAAAGGAAAATTGCGCGTGATTCATGATACAGTCTGGATACGATCGCAACTGGAGTCGCTGACATCAGACAATGAGGCAGAATTCGAGCACCCATGGGCAGTTTCGGATGCGCCGCACGAATTTACAGAAAAGTTGCTCGAAGCCATTGTAGGCATCGAAATTGACATCACCGAACTTAAAGGAAAATGGAAGGTCAGCCAGAACCGGTCAGCTTCCGACAGATTGTCGGTCGCTGAGGGGTTGAGCCGACACGGGCGGCACGAGATGTCATCGTTGGTTAGCAAATCCGGAGAAACAAAATAGAGGGCGTATAGGAATGAAAATGTATCAGGTCGATGCCTTCGCATCACATGTGTTTGAAGGCAATCCGGCGGCAGTATGCCCGCTTGAAAAATGGCTGGACAACAATCTGCTACAAAGCATCGCGGAAGAAAATAATTTGTCCGAGACGGCCTTTTTCGTACCCTCACCAAAAGGCTTTGAGTTGCGTTGGTTCACACCCGTCAGAGAAGTGAATCTTTGCGGCCATGCAACACTGGCAAGTGCGCATGTCATTTTTGAGATTCTCAAGTACTCAAAACAGATCATCACTTTTGAAACTCGCAGTGGTGATCTGTTCGTTAAGAAGATCGGGAATATGTTGGAAATGGATTTTCCATCTTACCCTCCGACCCCACATGCGATATCAGAAAAGTTAGTTCAGGCACTGGGCCGTCGTCCTACCGAACTCTTTGCAGCAGATGACTACATGGCGGTATTCGAAAGCGAGGCCATCATCAGATCAATTTCGCCCAATTTCAATTTATTGAGCGAACTCGATTTACGCGGTGTGATGATTACCGCACCGGGTTTAGAGGTGGATTTTGTCAGTCGATTTTTTGCGCCGAAGTACGGTATCAATGAAGATCCCGTTACGGGTTCAGCGCACTGTGTGCTTGTACCATACTGGGCGAATCGATTGGGCAAAACAAGCTTGTCGGCTAAACAGGTCTCTAAACGTGGAGGTGACATACACTGCCAATTTGAAGGAGACAGAGTTTTACTCTCTGGGGAAGCCGTCACATTTATGGAAGCGGAGATCAACTTTTAGCATGATTACTGAAGCGATAAACTTTGATGTCATCGAATGGCAAAGTCCTCTGCACGGCGCAAGGTTCAAAGCCTATCAGCAAGAAGGCAGGCAAATTCGGCTTGTTGAATTTACCAATGAGTTTGTAGAACCAGACTGGTGTAAAAATGGACACATCGGCTACGTTCTGGAAGGCACGCTAGAAATCGATTTTAGAGGTCGCGTTGTAATCTATCCACCCGGCTCTGGCATCTTCATTTCACCTGGATCTGACAATGCGCATAAAGGGCGATCTGTCACGCCGGTTGTGCGCTTGATATTGGTCGAAGAACAGAACTAATCACTGGAGATACTGATGAGCAAGGGGTATTGGATTATTCGCGTCGATGTAGCTGACCAAAAAAATTCAAAGAATATGTGGCCAAAAATGCGAAAGCATTAAAGAAATACGGTGCGAAATTTCTTGTGCGCGCAGGACATTCCATTACTGTAGAGGGCGCGACCAGAGCGAGAAATACTGTGGTCGAATTTCCTTCATATCAAATGGCTGTCGATTGTTGGAATTCTCCAGAATATCAAGCTGCTCTAAAGATAAGATTGCCAGCATCAACAATGGATCTGGTAATCATTGAGGGTTACGATGGTTCACAACCATCCTGATTTGGTTCATTAATCTCACTCACGGAACATCGGTGTGTATTGAATGAGATTTGCAAAGCCCAGTTTCTCTATCGGGTGTGCTTTGCGACAGCATGGACGATAGGGATAATGATCTAGCCGCAAAACTCCCTGCGATAGACGGAAGGCTTGATGCCAAATGCTTGCACGAAACAGCGACGGAATAGTGCGGGCGAAGCAAACCCAGCTGATTCCGCAACCAGTTCAATCGGTTTGTCTGTCATTTCAAGCAAGCGTTGAGCCAATGCCAATCGCTGATTTAGCAACCATGGCCCCACGGTAGTCCCGGTCACTTGACGAAAACGTCTGGTAAAAGTTCGGCGGCTCATCAAGGCTCGTTCGGCTAGTTCGTCTATGCTGTGCGCCTTAGCCAAATTTTGCGTCATCCACTCCCTCACCCGTGAAAGTCGATCCGGCGTAAACGAGGTGAATACAGGTTGCTCGATGAATTGAGCCTGCCCTCCTTGTCGAAAAGGGGATACGACCATGCGGCGTGCAATGTGGTTCGCGATTTCAGCGCCATGCTGCGCGCGAACTAAGTGAAGGCAGCAGTCTATGGCAGCGGCACATCCGGCTGATGTGACAATGTCGCCCTCGTCTACATACAAAACATCCGGCTTTACATTGATGTGAGGATAGCGTTCAGCCAACTCCCCGGCCCATTTCCAATGTGTGGTCGCACTGCGGCCATCCAGCAATCCCGCCGCTGCCAACACGAATGAGCCAAGACAAAAACTGACGATTTTTGCGCCGCGTTCATGCGCTTTGCGCAAAGCATCCAGCAATTCTTGCGGTGGCAACTCTGTAGTGTCGCGCCAGCTGGGTACGATCACTGTATCAGCGTCATTCAGCGCAGCAAGACTGTGTGTGACATGGATTGAATAACCGGCGTTTGTTTGTATAGGAGAGGGATCGGCCGCACACACCTTAACCTGAAAGTCAGGCAGTTTACTGTTATTGGCATCAGGCCGAAAAATGATGCAAGGCACTGACAAATGGAACGGGCTGATTCCATTGAATGCAATGACTGCATACGAATTTGAGTTTTTTGATTGTGTTTTCATAATGGCCTAATTGTATCTGTAAATGTCATTCAGGCCGCTATTAGCGAAAGTCATAAGCATGAATAATTCGTACAGTTCGTTTTATCAACTCTGAAGGAAACTGATATGCCACAACCACGCCGCGCTTTGATTGTTATCGATGTCCAAAATGATTACGTTGGCGGAGAACTGCCTATTGAATTTCCTAATGTGCAAAACTCACTGAGTAATATAGGGGCGGTGATAGATGCTGCCCACAGAGCTGCAATTCCAGTAGTGGTCGTACAAAATATCCTGCATCCAAAATCACCCATCATGGCCGAAGGTTCTTCTGGCTGCGCGCTTCACGAGATTGTAGCTTTGCGTTCGTACGATCATTATGTTGCCAAGAAAATGCCCAGCGCATTTGCTGGTACAAACTTGGAAGAATGGCTTCGTCTGCATACAATCGATACCGTCACAGTGATCGGTTACATGACCCACAACTGCAATCTATCGACCATGTTGCACGCCTTTCACAGTGGTTTCAACGTGGAATTCGTGAGTGATGCATCCGGTTCAGTGCCGTATGAAAATCGTGCCGGACAGGCAACTGCCGAGGAAATACATCGTGTGATAAGTGTGATTTTGCAATCGAGATTTGCAGCGGTCATGTCGACAATCGAATGGGTCGAGATGTTGAAACAGGGCGCCATGCCGGAACGTGATTCGATCTTCCTGTCCAATCGGCGTGCTCGCGGTTTGGCAGTAGAGGTATGAATTCTTTCAGCTCAAATGGCAAGATTCAATTGCGTCCTTTCAGGACGCAGGATCAGATCATCATCGAAAATTGGCCAGCCTATCCCCCAGAATTTGCGGAACTGGATTATGCCCTTAGAAAAGATGGCTGGATCGCTCAATTTCATGGTCAGCCGGATACATGGCTTTATGCAGCAGTGCAATCGGGTGAGTTAATCGCATTTGCCATTATCTTTCTGACTGGGCAAACCGAGGCAGAGTTTCGCATTGCGTTGCGACCGGACAAAGTTGGTTAAGGTCTTGGTCAGATTGTCACTGCAAAGACTGTAGCGATAGGGTTTGATGAAATTGGACTGAGGCGTATTCATCTCATTGTGCGGAGAAACAATTTGAGAGCGATCCATTTGTACCAGCAGAAAAATTTTTCCAACTGCGGGGAATGTCAAATGACTATCAATAATATTCCGACTGATTTTTTGATAATAGAATTACTACGAAAGGACTTTATCAAGCCCAGTTGTATCAGCAAATTAACTTCACGTCACATTTAAAGGGAAGCCATGAATACACCCTCTGTGCGGGTAGCCGCCGCATTTTGTCTAACTGTTGCATTGAAGAAGAAATTACCGCCAAGTTAACAAAAATCAAGCCGGGATTACTATAATCAATTCCCCTTTGTTAATTCCCCTTAACCGAGCCACTAGGGACCAGAGCTTTCATCTTGTCCTCTACAAAACGTATCATTTCATTGGGGGCATACTTTTTCGCATCTACTGCATCCCAAAACTCTTTGGCGATACGCAAGAGATCGGGTTTTCGAAACTGCTTAGGTGAAGAGTTCAACTCATCCTCCGATAGTTTTACAAACTGGCGAATGGGTTGGACAGACAGCTTAATCCGATGATCCGGTTTTATCATGTGCATTAGCACCGACCTGTTTCCGTCTGGTCTTTTACCTTGGTCGTACTCGTTTAGAATCGACATTCCTATCCGAGTACGCATTCGGTTTCGTTGTTCAAGAACAAAAATGTCAGCGCTAGTGAAGTCACCAAACGCATAAAGATTCTCAAGGCAATTTTGGTATTGAAGATCGTTGAATTGCCAAGCGTCATCAGGGTTTGTAACTTCGCAACTATCTGATTTCTTGTCTCCGACCTTATACACCTTGCTGTCATAGAGGATCAGAAGGTGCTGCGGAGAAAGCGGAAGAAAAATCTGAAGCCCCTTACACGCAAAACCTGTATTACTACCGATAATGGGATTCGCCCCCTCAAAACACTGGTTGTAGAACACTACCGGGTTGTCGCTCGTGATGAATTCAACACTGGTAAGGTTGAACAGTACCTTCATTTTCAAATCCAATGCCAGTATGACGCCTTGTGCAGCAGCACGGAGTACGGTGCCTGCTGGATCAGTCAGACCAATCTTTACTGCATTTATCTGTTCCTTGTCGATAATCCCCTCTTTCTCAAGAATCGATTTTATAAATTTCTCAGCAATATCGTTTTGCACATTTGCTGCGTACTTTGTTCGGCAGTAAAGGAATAGAGTAAAGGTAAGCAATTTGCCAAACTCAATGCTTCTTGGTTTCGGTACAGTGTTAGTGAGAATGATGTCGCGGATAATTCCCGTGACCACTCCTTCTAATTCTTGAAGGGCTTTATCTACTACGCTGTCTTTGCCATAAAAATAGGGCGCGGAACACTGAGACTTGAGCGGAGCGTTCGATCTCGCCTTTTGTGACGGCAGGTTGTAGAGATGGATCGTCTTCTTCGAGTCTGTCGAGGAGAAATTCCGCAAGTACATGCGAGGAACGTAGTGCTGATTTTTATTCTCGGCCACGGTCATTCTAAAAAGATTTTTTATGACGATTGATTATGGCCTAGATCAGTACAATGGTCTACCTGTTCGTTCCGCTGGAAGAATTTAAAGCGTTGTTACAGAAGTTTTGATCGCTTTTCTGAAAGCTGAAGTTCCAAAAGTTCATTTGCTGCGCATCGCCAATGACCGTTGTCTGGCAACGATTTAGCAAGCATGAATGAATCAAACGGGCCAGGAGTAACTGTGAGAAAAGTTGGAACCGGACATTCCCGTTCCAGCAGCCCGAACCGATTGCCTTTTTAGCAAACCATCACAGTCCGCAATGGCCGATTATGTAGACTGCTTGATTATGTGGACTTGATGCCCTGCGCCCACCCTAAGACCTTGGCTGGCGTGGAGAACGTAAAGGCGACGGTCTACATAATCCGCAACCCACCAATGGGGGGCGATGTTGTCGAGGTGACACTAACAGGATCATCATCGCAGCATTGCCAGCCACTGCGTGGCCTCACCGAAAATCCATGACCGATCTTGCCTATGCAGGCAGTTACCCAGCTCCGAAAATTATGTTGAGCATGTCGTTACATCAATCGCCGAAAACCCATATTACACAAGGCTTCCAAGCCATGCCACACCGAACAGTTCACATAATCAAGCAGTTTACATAATCGGCCTTATGTAGCGCGCTACATAAGGCCGAAGAACAGGCGGTCACGAAGTGTTAGGATTTCATCAGAAAATTTATTACCTGCAACTTCATTTCCTTCATGGATACCCATCGCTCAACCCTTCAATCGTGCTTCCCACCCACGATTTTTGACACTTCCCCCAAATCCATCCCTTCTGTCGGCGGCATTCCGTTTTGGCATAGATTCAGCTCATAGTTCAGCGCGAAGTCGGTTTTTGTCCCCGATTTTGTTGGTGTGTTCGGCTGGATCAGCTTAACTGCGAGGCGGCTACACCCCTCCTGTTTGAACCGCTTGAGCGTTGACACCTCAGCCCTGACCGGATCGGATGCGCCTGTTGCCGTGTGAATGGCATCCGCTTCTTTACCCTCCACGATTCCACGGGCTTTGCCATCTGGCGCACTCAATGCCTGCATAAGCAATGCCTTGACGCTGTAGCTTTCCGCTGCGCTTGCAGTAGTTGAAAAAAGGCTAAATACAGTAATGGCGATGATGTGTTTCGGTGTAATCATTGACGACCTCGTGTGTAATAGTTGTTGAGCTTGCGCTGCATGGCGGCAGTGCTATCGGTATTGATCGCTGACGTATTCGGCATATGAACATTTGCCATGATCTCGGCGATAAATTCCGACAGATCAATTCGAGAAAAGTCTAATGCCGCAAATTGGTCAGGCGTAAAACCGGAGCAATCGGTCGCCGGACGGCCAATTTGTGTACCGCCAGCCGTGTTTATAATCCTGGCCAAACGAGAATTGAAGCAGCAATAAGTTTCCGTTTTCTGCAAACAAATACCGACAATCGGAATCTCGACTGAGCAATAACTCCCGGTGAAACGACACAAGTTTTGCCCTTTTTTCAGGGCGAGCATTTTTTCTGGTGGGTCGCAGGATGCTATTTCCACGA
>Ga0105164_10001114_pt1 | contig 17449 bp, 18 predicted proteins | sample VDWuncwatermetaG_FD_89674 | JGI IMG/M metagenome (GOLD analysis project Ga0105164, IMG submission 89674) | Wastewater microbial communities from Netherlands to study Microbial Dark Matter (Phase II) - VDW unchlorinated drinking water | ecosystem: Environmental > Aquatic > Freshwater > Drinking...
CCGAGAATCTGGGAGTTTATTACTTCCGCGAAGAATCCTTCCCGACTGAAATTCAGGACACCTTCCGAAGTCATTCAGAGCCTCATCCGGAAAAGCGAAGCCACACACGCGGCGGCGGAAGGGACCGAGTCGCTCGGTTTTACCTATGCAGTGATTCCCATTTTTAGTGAATCTTCCCGGGTCTTGGCGTATCTTGTCGTAGGTCCTCTTTTGCTCGGTTCAAGGAAATCACAGACGGAATTGGAAGAGTTAGCCCGGTCGCAGGGATGGGATCCCCTTTCCTTGGGTGACGTTTATCAGGAGGCGAAACTCTTTTCCTTTGTCGGCATGAAGGCGATGCTCGAACTTTTGTCGGAAGTCTGCAATTATCTTGTTCAGCCGACCGCTCTCAAGGGAGGACACGAACAGATTCTTTCTGAATTTACTTCTTCCTGGAAGAAGGATCTCGCGACGAAGCCCGATGAGTTGGACAACTTTTTTTCAACCCTCCTCGATCTTGCCCTTCGGGCGACCAAGGCTGATTCGGGTTCTGTCATGATTTTGGATGCTCTTTCCCAGACGCTTCGTATCCGGGCCGCCCTCGGATTAGACGAAGCGCTGATGCAGAAAGCGGAGGTCAAACTGGGAGAAGGGATTGCAGGATGGGTGGCACAGCGAAATCGGCCGCTACTCATTGATCCAGAAATTTCTCTCGATCCTGCCCTCAAGAGCCGTCTGAAGAGAAGTGACATCGACTCTTCGATCGTCATGCCTCTTTCCCGCCAGGACAAGGTCTTAGGGGTTTTAAGCATCAATAGCCACAACCGGGAGAATCGCTTAAAAGCCCAGAACTTGGATCTTCTGGCTCAACTTGCCAAACTCACGATGGTGATTTTTTAGCGGGGAAGTCTGTTTTTTCTGAGGAAAGAGGAAGGAAGACCGAGGAGTTGCCGGTATTTGGCGACCGTCCGGCGGCTGATCGAAATCCCCTCTCTTTGGAGTCTCTGAAGGAGTTCGTCGTCACTCAGGGGAGTGGCGGGGACTTCATTCTGAACGAGTTCCTTAATCCTTTCCTTGGCGACCCTCGAAGAAATGCCCCCATTGTCCGAACTGCCAATCTCGCCCGTAAAAAAGAATTTCATCTCGAAAAGGCCGTAAGGGGTCTGGATGAATTTGTTTTTAACCGTCCGGCTCACCGTGGAGCGATGTTTCTGAATCCGACCGGCCATTTCATCCATCGTCATCGGTTTGAGGGCACTGGGCCCCTGCTCAAAAAATCCTTTCTGGCATTCGACAAGGACTTCTGCGAGGCGCCGGAGTGTTTCTTTCCTTTGACGAATCGCCCGGATCAGGAACTGGGCGGATTGCATTCTTTCTCTCAAGAACGTCTTGTCGGATTCGGAGAGGCTGTTTTCTTTTAGGAGCCTTTCATAGGTAGGATTCAGTCGCAGGGGAGAAAGTTCCTCATCGTTCACGAGGATCTCAAAAGGTTTTTCCTTTCCCTTTCTCACGGTGACGTCAGGGATCACATAGGAAGTTTTGGTGTGGCTATAGGATCGCCCCGGCTTAGGTTCCAGGGACATGATGCAGCGGATCGCTTCTGTGAGTTCTTCGGAAGACGCCTTGAGTTTCTTTTGAAGGACGTCAATCCGTTTGGCCTGGAGGTCCGGAAGGTAGTCGCGAATGATGGCGGAGGCGAGGATAGAGCGCGAGCCGACCTGAAGGAGGAGGCATTCCGCAAGATCGCGTGCACCGACCCCCGGAGGATCGAATCCCTGAATAAGCGTCAAAAGCCGTTCCACATCTTTGGGGGGGACTTGATGCAAGGTTGCAATCTCTTCCACGGACTCACGCAGGTATCCATTCTCATCGATGGAACCGATGATTACTTCTCCAATGCGGCAGTCTTCTTCTTTTGTGCAGGAGAGACGGAGTTGGTGGAGGAGATGCTCACCCAGTGAAATCGGCTTGGTCACCAGACTCTCCCGGTAGTTCCATATTTCTTCATCCTCTTCAGAGGCCGAAAAATTGGATGTGGGGGAAACCGCCGTGTCGAAGGGTTTAGAATCGACCGGCCGCTCTTCTTCCAGACAAGGGTTCTCCTGAAGTTCCTTTTCAAGAAGGGTTTTAAGCTCCAAGGTGGCGAGCTGGAGGATATGAAGCGCCTGCCTTAAAGAAGGGGCAAGAATCTGACGCTGTTCTGCCTGCTGAATGAGTTTCATGCGTTTTCTTAAGTTACCTTAATTTTACCTGACAGAAGATTAAAATGCAAGAGAATCCGAGAAATTTTTAGTTTATATTTACTTAACTATATTAAATTAAATAAGTTATGTTTTGTTAATAGAAACAGAAGTCAGTTAGATAGTATGACAGGGATGGACAATCCAGGAAAGTTCCGGTTTATTTGATATAATAGGTTCGGAGAACGATGGATCATAAGAGAGGCAAATTCGAACGGTTGGATGCCACGATTCCCGTTGAGGTTTTTCTCCCGGTCGGAAGCGGAGAGAGTTACTCAGCCATGTGTGAGAATATCGGCGGAAGGGGGCTCCGTTTTCCCCTCCACAAAGCCATAGAAGCGAATACCCCCCTCGAACTTGTCATCCATCTTCCGGATAATCTTCCTCCTCTTCGGACGCGGGGGAGAGTGAGCTGGGCGCGGGCCAAGAAGATGGCCGATGGAGAGGTTGCCTTCTTCGAAATGGGTGTTGAATTCTTGGAACTGAAGTTCCAGGACAGAGACCGGATCCATCAGTATGTCTATCGTCGGGCGAGCCAAGGGGGTCCGAAGGGGGAATCATGAAACGCTGCCACGCCATTCTTTTCACTTGTCTCACCATTTTCCTTGTCACCGGCTGTTCGGGAAAGGGAAAAGAAGATGCCCTTCAGGAGACGATCGATTACGGGACGGGAAAAACCCAAGTCAATGCCTACCAGCGGTTGAAAGGTCAGATTCATTCCATTCAAGAACAGAAGGCCAAAGAGGCCGATCATTAGCCCCATGCGTCCCACCCTCCAATTCTTAGGCGGTTTGGAAAATGTCACCGGCTCCATGCATCTTGTTAAGGCAAACGGATGTAGAATCCTTCTCGACTGTGGACTTTATCAGGGAAGACGGGATGAGTCGTACGAAGTGAATCGCCATTTCCCGTTTGAGGCGGAAACCGTCGACGCCATGGTCCTTTCACATGCCCATATCGACCATAGCGGTAATATTCCGAATCTCGTCCGGAGCGGCTTTCACCAGCCGATCTATACGACAGAGGCGACGAAGGATCTCTGCACCCATATGCTCCTGGATAGTGCGCACATTCAGGAAGAGGATATCCGGTTCGTCAATAAGATTCACCGCAAGAAAAGATTTCCTCCCCGTTACCCGCTTTACACGACAAAGGATGCCCAAGCATCCTTGAAACGCTTCTTCAAAAGATCTTACGAAAAGTCATTTCTTGTAGCAGAGGGAATGACCTGTACCCTCTATGATGCCGGGCATGTCTTGGGGTCTGCGATTACGGTTCTCGAAATCATGGCGGAACCGAAACCGATCCGGATCGCCTACGCCGTTGATCTGGGACGGGCTTCTCTTCCGATTCTCCGCGATCCGGTTATACCCGAGCGGCTCGATTATCTCATCATTGAGAGTACCTACGGGGGTCGCTTTCACGACGATATCCAGAAGGCGAAGATGGAATTAAAGACGGTTGTGGAGGAGACGATTCGGAAGAAGGGTAAACTGATCATTCCGACCTTTGCCTTGGAAAGGACCCAGGAGGTCGTGTACTATTTGAATGAGTTAATCCGGGAGAAGTCCCTGCCGCCGATCCCAATTTATGTGGATAGCCCCCTCGCTTCAAATTTGACCGAAGTTTTTAGGAGTCATCCGGAATGCTGGGATGACAAGACGCAAAATATGCTGAAGCGGGGTGAAGACCCATTTGGCGCCGAAGGGATTGAGTATATCCGGGATGTTGAGGAGTCCAAAAAGCTGAATGAACGTTCCGGACCGATGGTGATTCTTTCGGCCTCCGGGATGTGCGAGTCGGGCCGTATCCTCCATCATCTCAAAAACAGCATCGAGGATCCGAAGAATACGATCCTTATCGTCGGGTTTATGGCGAAGGACACCCTCGGGCGAAAGATTGTGGAGAGGGAGAAGAATGTTACAATTTTCGGGGAGCCGCATCCGCTTCGGGCGGAGGTATCGGTCCTCAATACCTTTAGCGGCCATGCGGATCAGGGGGAACTCGTCGATTTTATTGAGCGATGTGGAAAGACATTAAGAAAAATTTTTATCGTTCATGGGGAGAAAACACAGGGCGAGCTGCTAAAAGAGGTGTTGCGGGAGCGGGGGATTGTTCAGACCCTCCTCCCCGTTCGAGGAGAGGAGGTAACACTGTAAGCTTTTTGTTATAATGGAGAAGTGAAACGAAGAGTATGATGAAGACGACATTGGAGGGATTGGATGATCACCGTCGGGATGAATTACGAAATTTTAGAGGGGAAAGAAACGATTTTTGAAAAGGCCTTTGCGAATGTTCTTGAAGCGATGAAAACGATGGAAGGACATCAGCGCTCTTTTCTTTACAAAGATGTGAACAAATCCCGTTCTTATCTTATTATTTCCGAATGGTCAGATAGAAATGCGTTTGATGCGTTTATCCGATCGGACCGCTTTGCAAAGGTCGTGAACTGGGGAAAGGAGCAGATTCTTGCGAGCCGCCCCCGGCATCAGATCTATGGACAATGAGTGAAATTCTCGGTCAGGCCGTTTATCTTTTGTTGGTCCTTGTCGTCGCGAAACTCACGATTCTTTCATGGCTTTCGCCCAATTTTGTAGACCGCTGGACGAGGCGCTATTACACGTGGGTGCTCCGTCTCTTGGGATTTAAGGTCACGATGGAGAAATCGGGAAACGGACTTCGTCTTTGGAACCGCTTCGCAGGCCCCGCCGTTTTAGTTTTTTTACTCCTCCTCTGGAAGGAGATCTTTAAGTAAAGGAAAGAGTCACGTTTTGGAGAAACGCGAAAAAGAGAGGTGGTCCATGGAGGAAAAAGAGATTGGGGCCATTACCCATTACTTCGGCAAGGTGGGGGTCGGGATGATTAAGTTGACAGACAGCATCAAGATTGGCGATACGATTCACATCAAGGGTCACGGCTACGACTTTTCTCAGCCAGTGAGTTCCATGCAGGTCGACTACAAGAATATCGAAGAAGCCACGGCAGGACAGGACGTCGGCCTCAAAGTGGACCAGAAAGTCCACCCAAACGACAAGGTGTACAAAGTCATCGCTTAAGCGGTTCATATGAGTAAAAACTTTTTTCTGCAAACGTTCCAGAAAATTGAGATTACGGAGACGATATGAGGTCTTTTGAACACGACTATTTCTTAGAGCAGCCTATATCCCAGGATATGCTTATGAGCGTTCGAGCGCTGGGTGAGAACCGCGGCCGCCAAAGTTTGTACCAAGAACAGTCCCCGCAGCTTCTGGAAACTTTGAAACGAATTGCCATGATTCAAAGTGTTGAGTCCTCCAATCGTATCGAGGGCATCACCGTGGATCGAGATCGGCTTGAGGCGATTCTTGTCAAAAAGGCAAAGCCGCAGGATCGTTCTGAAAAGGAAGTGGCAGGATATCGAAATGTCCTCGCCGAGATTCATGCCAATGCAAGCCGCCTTACGCTATCGCCTGATCTTATTCTTCGCTTTCACAGAGAAATGTATGCCCTGACAGGCGAAAAAGGCGGCCATTGGAAAGAGAAAGACAACGCCATTCTGGAAGTCCGACCTGACGGGCGCCAAGTTATCCGCTTCAAGCCCGCTTCAGCCTTATCCACGCCTACATTCATGAAAAAGCTCTGTCAGTTTTACCATCAGGCACTGCATGAACGTAAAGCCGAACCGCTTCTCACCATTGCTTCCTTTATTTTTGATTTCGAATGCATTCATCCTTTTTGGGACGGCAATGGCCGAATGGGACGGCTTCTCACGCTGTTGCTTCTTTATCAGGCTGGTTATGAAGTTGGAAGATTCATCAGCTTGGAGCGGATCATCGAAGATAGCAAGGAAACCTATTATGAAACGTTATTGAAGAGTTCCCAGCATTGGCATGAAGCAAAGCACGATCTCCGCCCTTGGTGGAATTATTTTCTCGGTACCCTGATTGCAGCTTACAAAGAATTTGAAGACCGGGTCGGTGTTATTACATCTGCTCGCGGGGCGAAGCGCGACATGATTCGGCAGACGATTGAACGATTGCCAACGCGCTTTCGTTTCAACGAACTCCACCGCGCCTGCCCCGGCGTCAGTTATGCCACTTTAAAACGAGTCCTTTTTGATCTCAAACGGCAGAAAAAGGTCAAGTGCCTTGGTAGAGGCCGAGACGCGGAATGGGAGCGAATAGGGTCATGAACTCTTAATAGGATCACGAAACGTCGATGTGATCCTATTGATTCCAACTTTGGTCTTAATTTGCGGAAAGGTAATACCTCTAAAAGAGGGTAATGATAAGGGTAATATGAGTAAAAACTTTTTTCTGCAGACGTATGACTGCCAAAACGTGTCTAAATGAATACCGGAGAAAAAGAGAAATGAGAAAGCCGATAATAGTCATGGCCGTGATCGGTTTTCTTATGTGCACAATGAATGTGATGGCGGATAAAATCCATTTAAAATCTGGGAAAGTTTTAGAGGGGGGACTTAAAGAAAATAAAAATCCTCAAGGAATTGCTTTGTTGGCGAAAGATGAGGATTGGGGTGAAGAGGGGAATGGATATAAGACCCAATTGATCCCTACAGGCGATGAGTATACCGTTGGGAAACCTATGCCTTTTCATCTTGTAATGAAGAATGTTAGTAATGACATTAAATGGTTCGATGCGCAAGGGATAAGCCACCCTGTATTCACCGTCATGGGGCCGGACGGGAAGAGGGTTCGTCATAAAGTTGCACCTTTTCAAACAGGAGGTGGCCAGAAGCCCATTGACACAGGAGAAATTGTCGCTTTGTTTGAGGAACGGGATATCACGAAGGAATACATGATCATTGTGCCCGGGAAATATACAATACAATTTTCCGAAGGCAAGTATGGCATGTCTGCCGCTGATACATTTCCGGCGTCGAACATCATAGAATTTGAAGTTCAACCAGGCCAACCCTTGAACGAGGATATTCTCATCACGTCATTATCCGGCATTATCCCTGAAAAATGCCTTTTAACCAAAAGTTGGGATTCTAATCCTAATGGAAGACAACCGATTCAGGGAGTTCCCATAGGCATATTTTGTCCTGGCATACACCGAATGACGAGTGAGACAATTCTATGGCAAACGGATAGAACTGTGGATATTACCGGAGGAGAAGAACAAACCAAGAATGTTGAGGCGAGCGAGTATTTAGGGAAGAATGATTCGGGACATATTTATCTTTCCGTGTCCTCCAAGCTTGAAGCGATTTGGCCAAGTATACGGGAAGACATCATAAAAACTTTAAATCTTAAAAAATAGGGGACGTTTGTATTTATTAGTATGACCAAACAGTTCTACCTCCAAACCTACGGCTGTCAGATGAATGATTTTGACTCGGAAATTATCGTCGGGATGCTCCGGGAAAGGGGCTATTCTCCGACGGAAGAAGAGGAGTCTGCCGATATCATTCTTTTCAATACCTGTTCGGTCCGGCAGCATGCGGAGGACCGGGTCTTTGGGAAGGCGGGTGATTTAAAGCGCCTCAAACGGGAGCGGCCCGATCTTATCATCGGTATTGTGGGATGCATGGCGCAGAATTACAAGGAAGCGATCTTTGACAAACTTCCCCACGTCGATTTTATTTCGGGGCCCCGGAATATCTACGACATCCCGGAACTCATCGAGCGGGTTCAGGGAGAAGGAACACGCCTCGCAGCGGTGGACAAGGAGGAACGTCCTCAGGTCATGGAACGTTCCGTCGCCCGAGAAGGGCGGATGAAGGCCTGGGTGACCGTCATGGAAGGGTGCCACCACAACTGCACCTTTTGCATCGTCCCGACGGTGCGGGGGACCGCGCAGAGCCGGCCGGTTGAAATGATTTTGAAGGAAGTGAAGTCCTTGGATGCGCAAGGGTATAAGGAAGTGACCCTGATTGGTCAGATTGTGGATGCGTATGGCCGGGACCTTAATCCGGCTACCGATCTTGCCACACTTCTCGAGGAGGTAGATCGCGTCGCAGGGGCGATTCATCGGATCCGGTTTACCACGAGCCATCCTGTCTATGCGAATGAAAAACTGTTTGATGCGATGAAAAGACATGCTCGAATCTGCGAGAACCTCCATCTCCCGATTCAGTCCGGCTCAGACCGGATCCTCTCCCACATGAGGCGGGGGTACACCGTCGAGAATTACAAAAAAAGAATCGAGGAATTTCGAAAACGTTTTCCAAAAGGGGCCGTGACAACCGATATCATCGTCGGATATCCCGGAGAAACGGAGGAGGATTTTCAAAAGACCTTTCAACTGATGGGGGAGGTCGAATTCGACGACGCTTTTATCTTTAAATTTTCGCCGCGACCCGGCACGGATGCCATGCATTTTAAGGACGATGTCTCCAAAAAGGACAAAGAGGCCCGAAATCAGTCGCTTCTCAGGCTTCAGGAGCGGATCACGGAAAAGAAGTTACGTTCCGTGATGGGGGAGACTGTTCAAGTCCTTGTGGAAGGAAAGAGCAAGAAAGACAAATCCGAATACAAAGGAAGAACCCGCACAGGCCGCGAAGTTGTTTTTCGTGCCAATGACGCCTCGCCGGGCGGTTTGATTCAAGTAAAAGTGGGTTCCTATTTCGGAAAAACCCTCCTCGGCGCCATCGCATGATTTCTCTTTTCCTCTCTGCCTTTTTCCAGAATACCGGCCTCACCATTATCCTTGTCGGACTCGTCTTCTATCTGATCGATCATTTCCATGCGACACTTTTCCAGCTCGGCCTCCTCTCCGGAACGGGTGCCCTTATTTTTATGGGGGGAGCCGCCTCCGTACGGCTCCTCTCACGCCGTTTTTCACCGAAGGCGCTCACCCTCTTCGGATCTGTCATTTACCTCCTCACTTCCTTAAGTTACCCTTTTCTTCCGACACTTTCCTCTGTCTTCTGGGTGTACGCTGTGGCAAGTCTCGCCATGGGGTTCTTTTGGCCGTCCCTCGAGAATTGGATTTCGCAGGAAAGCGGTGCAGAGGCGCTTAAGCGGAACCTCAGCCTTTTTAACCTCTCTTGGAGTCCAGGCCAGATTCTCGCCCCGTTTCTCGCGGGAGTTCTGTTCGAAAAGGAAAGAACGCTTCCCATCTGGGTCGGCCTCGTTGTCCTCTTGCCCGTCGTTTTTCTATTGGGAAGTTTCCCGCTTCGGGAAGTCCCTCAGGAAAAACATGCCTCGGCCCCGCCGCGGATTCCTGCCGGGAAATTTTTAATCGCCTGCTGGCTCGCGAATTTCGCTGCGTGGTTTTCCGCCTCTATCTTCCGGAGCCTTTTCCCGAAATACGGGCTTGCGCTTGGCCTTTCACCGAGCACGATCGGGACATTTCTCCTTCTCATCGGCGTGGGTCAGGTCCTTTTCTTTTTCCTTTTGAGCCGCCTCGAAGGATGGGAGAAAAAACCGAATTTTCTTTTTTTGTGGGAGGGCATTGCAATCTTCGCGACACTTTCCATCGGTTTTGTCTACCACCCTCTTCTCTGGGTCCTCTCATTTTTTCTCTTTGGCTGTTTTGCCGGCATCGCTTATTCCGCAAGCCTCTTGGTGAGTCTTAGGGAAAGGGGGCCCCATGGAGGGGGGTCCAGCGCTCACGAAACATTCATCGGTCTGGCGATCTGCCTCGGACCGATCATCGGCGGTGGCGTCGGCCAACTCTTCGGCGTGCGTGCTCCTTACATCGCATCCGCAGCGGCACTCACGCTCGTCCTTCTTATACAACAATGGCTTCTCCGTTCTTAAATTTGGTAAAATAAAGTTATGGATCCGGAAGGTCTAAAAGAGACAAAAATTCTCCTTGAAGTCGTCATGCTTGCGCTGCTTCTCATGGGCGAGGCGTGGCTCCCCCTTTTTAAAGGAAGAAGCGAAAGGCTCCGTCACGGAAGTCGTAATATCGCAATGGGACTCATGAATGGTGTGATCACGAGCTTCCTTTTTGCGGGTGCAACCGCCTTTGTGGCAGAGGCTGCGGAATTTCAAGGGTTCGGACTTTTGAACTGGATCGAGATCCCTTTCTGGATCGAGACCGCCATCGCCTTTTTTCTTTTTGATCTCTGGATGTACCTTTGGCATCGTGCCAACCACCGGGTCCCTTTTTTATGGCGGTTTCACCGAATGCATCATAGCGATCCTCAATTAGACGTTACAACGGCACTGCGGTTTCATATTGGGGAATTGATTTTTTCCTCTCTGGTTCGGTTCGGAATTCTTTATCTCTTGGGGTTGAGTCTCTGGCAGCTGATTCTCTACGAAACGATTCTCCTTCCGATTATTCTTTTTCATCACAGCAATGTCGCTCTGCCCGAAAGGGTCGACCGACTTTTTCGCATACTCATTGTCACCCCGAATATGCACCGCGTGCACCACTCCCGCTTTCAGCCGGAGACCGATTCAAACTACTCCAGCATTTTTTCTTTCTGGGACCGCTTTGCGAAGACTTTCCGGAGGAAAGAAAATATTTTGACGCTCCATTACGGACTTGATGTCTTTGAAGCACCGAAATGGCAGAGTTTCGTAGGACTTTTGGCCACCCCCTTTTCACCCGCTCAAAAAGAAGTTTTCCTTCTTATGATAATTCCTTTATTAATATGGAGTTATTCAAATAGCGAGGCAGAGGGACCGGGACGGGAATTTGAGCTCACCTACCATGCCTCCGTCAAGGAAATTCCCTCTGAGGCAACCCAACTTCGAATCTGGATCCCGTTGGCGCACACCGATGAAAATCAGAATATCCTTAACCGAAAGGTTCTTTCCTCTTATCCGTACCAAATCTTCAAAGAGCCTGCCTACGACAATGAAATCCTCTATCTTTTTTTGAAACCGCCTCTTCCTGCCCACTTGGACGTTGCCGTGACTTACCATGCCCTCGTGCAGGAGAGAAGGGGTCCGCTGAAGGCCTCTCATCTCAAAAAAGAATACCACCTGGGATCGACACAGTGGATGGTGGTCGATGAAAAGATCCAGGAGCTGTCCAGGGAGGTCACCAAAGGAAAACAATTCCCCTTAGAGCAGGCGAGGGCTATTTATGAATATGTTCTTTCCCATATGCAATATGACAAGACGACTCCAGGCTGGGGAAATGGGGATACCTTGCGGGCGTGTCTTGTCGGAAAAGGGAATTGCACCGATTTCCATTCGCTCTTTATCTCCCTGGCCCGGGCGAGCGAAATTCCCTCACGTTTTAAAATAGGTCTTCCCATTCCGGAGACGCAGGAAGGGAAAATTCCGGGCTATCACTGTTGGGCCGAATTTTATGTGGACGGAAAGGGGTGGATCCCGGTCGACGCTTCGGAGGCATGGAAGCATCCTGAGAAAAGGGAGTATTATTTCGGAACGTATGATGAGAACCGTCTCCTCATTAGCACCGGCCGCGACATCCAACTCGTCCCAAAACAGGAGGGGGAGCCGCTCAACTTTTTTTTCTATCCTTACGTTGAATTAGACGGCAAACCGGTTTCGACGATCGAAACGGAGTTTCAATTCAAAGAAGTTCATACAAAACAGGAGGAGGTATAGGATGAAGGGTAGTAGTCGTTTTCTTCTATGTGCGGTCATCGCAGGCGTTGTGGCATTCGTTGGGACGAAGCTTTATGCTGCGGAACATGCGGGTAAAGAACACGCCGGTGCAACCCATGAACACGCCGGCACTCCTCAGGTGGAAGCCCCAAAGCCGGTGGAACCGACCCACGAAGAGATCCGGATGGCGATGCAGACCTATGCGCTGGAAGTCACCAACAAAAACGGCGGATTCTTTCCCATTCACGATGACAAAACAGGCCAAGACAGGAAACTGACTTTTCAGCGGGTTCATGAACGGGTGGGAAAACTTTCCACGCGGGACGGTTATTTCTCCTGCGCCGATTTTACCGATCAGACGACGGAAGAAGCGTTGGATGTCGACTTTTGGGTGACGATGAAAGAGGGTGGACAGCTCGAGGTGACCGCTTCCGAAGTTCACAAAGTGAACGGGAAGCCCCGTTTTACGTACAACGAAAAAGACGAAAAGATCATGCTTGAGTGAGAAAAATTTAAAGCCACATCTTATCGTCATTGTAGGACCGACGGCGAGCGGGAAAAGTAAGCTCGCCGTCCGCTTCGCGAAAAAAGTGAAAGGGGAGATCGTTTCCTTTGATGCCATGCAACTCTACAAAGGGCTCCCCATCCTCACAAACCAGCCTTCCAAAAAGGAACGAAAAGGAATTCCGCACCACCTCATCGGATTTCTCCCTCTGCATAAGGAATTTAGTGCCGCCCAGTTCGCCAAAGAAGCCGAGAAAGTAATTCAAGAGATCGCCGACCGGGGAAAAGTTCCTCTCCTTGTCGGAGGGAGCGGTTTTTATCTCAAGGCACTTTTGGAAGGAAAACATGCGCCGGTTGAGGCTGTTCCGGCGCTTCGGAAAAAATATCAAAGGCTCTTCAAGGAGAAGGGCAGTGCCACTCTTTACGAGAAACTGAGGGCGATCGATCCGGTCCGGGCGAAGAAGATCCATCCCAATGACGCGTACCGGCTCATGCGCGCCCTTGAGATCTATGAAGCGACCGGTCGGAAGCCTTCGGAGTTTGCGAAAGGAAGCGGAGGGATTTCCGGCGCTTTTAAAGTAGAGAAGATCGGATTACGTGTACCACGGAAACTTCTTTATGAGCGGATCGACCGTCGGGTGAGGAAAATGATCCGTGATGGTGTCGTTGCAGAAGTCAGGAGACTCTTTCGAAAGAATTTGAGTCTTACTGCAAAAAGAATCATCGGGCTTCAGGAACTTTTCTCTTACCTCAAAGGGGAATCTTCCCTCGAAGAGGCGGTTTCCAAGATGCAACAGGCCACCCGCCGCTATGCCAAGAGACAGGAGACATGGTTCAAGAAACAGAAGGGGATCCGGTGGCTCTCTCAATGGTAGGCGGGTCCTGGCTCGTGGTGTGTTCAGCGCACCGCTTGCGGCGCCCAGCGTGCGCCGCTGCGCTTGATGCTCGGCCTCGCTCGCCTCGCCTTTAACACGGGCACCATGCCCGCTCGGCCTCCGCACATGCGCTTCACACAACCACTCGCTACCCGCCTACACCCACCTATCTTGTTTTCCCGATGAGGACAAAAAGGGGATGGAGGATGCGGTAAAGGGAAACCCAGCGTCGTTGCCGTAGGTGATACCGATAGATGAGCCACTCATGGCTGGGGAAAAAGATCCGAAAGAGGACCCGGAGGCGGTCGGAGGGACGATCGGGAAGGAGCCATTGAAAGATGGGATGTCTCAGGAAGAATGAAGAGTTTTGGATCGGGAGAGCGGGGAGAGGAGTGTTGAAAAGTTCCTGGGTCGCAAGGAGCACTTGGCAAAACACCCGTTCAATTCCCCATCGCCGTGCGGTTTGAAAAAGTTCCTCCCAGTCCAGGTCCTCCCCGAATTTCATGACGGACTGATCGATGTCTAAGTACCACTTGAGAGAGCCACGAAACCGATGGATGAGGCCGAGGTGGATGGAAAGGGCAAACAGCTGATGCTCCGGACAAAAGGTTTTGAAGGTTTTCCCTGAGATCGTGTAAGAAACAGCCCTTTCCCATAAAGCTTCCTCATCAATTTTCACAATTCCTTTAAATCGTTCATACTGCTCGAGGCCCCAGTGGAGTTCGATCACTGGGGCATTTTCCTTGTAGAAACTGAGTTCTCCTCCAAAGATCATCAATTCTTCCTCAAAATCAGACCAGTTCATCTTATACCCGACCGCTTTTAATACGGTTACGGCTTCAAGGAGATCCTTTTTGTGAAGATATAGGTCGATATCAACCATCGGCCGTGTGGCCGGATCAGGATAGAGGATATACGCAAGCGCCATTCCTTTCTGGACGATAAACGTTATTTCTTCTTTTTGAAAGGCGCTATCTATCTCAAAAAGGGCTTGTTCAAAAAGAAGTTGCTTGGCTGCATGTTTGATAAAACTCTCCTTAAGAAGGTCAAATGAAAGGTGGTAATAGAGAAACGGTTCCAACTCCTTGTCACGGCGCAGAAGCTTTGTTGGGAAAGAAAGTTCTTTTTTCAAGACGGTAGAATCCTCTTTCGGTCTTGCGTCGAAGCCGAGCTGTCTCAGAAGGGAAAGTGCAGGACGATTTCGAGAGTCCGCCTCTGCACTTAAAGTCGAAGCCCCTTGCCGTCGCAGAAGTTGAAAAGATCTTCTCAAGAGTGTTGTTGCAACGCCGCATCCCCGGTATCTTGCCCTCACGAAAAGATGGGAAACGGCCCATTGTGAAGCGGTTTTATCAAGAGTCCGCACCTCAAGACTTCCGACGACATGCTGGCCTACCTTTGCAAAGAAGCGGTAGACCGAAACGTCCTGTAAGGGCTCATTCGCGTCTGGGAGACTTTGAACAAATCGCCAGAATTTTGGCTCAGGAGTCGAAGCAGTTGGAATTCCGACGGAGTAGGTTACAACGGGGCGGAAGAGGGAGTGATAAGCGCGACGGAATAAAGGAGAAGATAGGCTACGTAAGAAAACAGTTCTCAGTTTCGGTCTGAGTTTTCCCCCGAATTGCTGCTAGGCAGAGAAGAAGATGATTTCTGCGAGGGAAAGTTTCTGAGGAACAGCCGAGGGGATCCAGGGAATTCCGTCTCGCTCAATGCGAGTCACCTTTCCCAGGATCTGACGAAGGGCGAGTGGGGTGTCACTCTCCTCGACCGTATCCCCCTTTGTCTTGATCCATGTTTCCCCGTCTTCCTCAAAGAGGTCTACCAGGCGGTGACAGATCAACCGCTTTTGTTTTTGGAAGATGACAAGATCTCCCTTCTTGAGTGTCTCTTGTGAAGGGGGTTCGATTTCGACGACGTCTCCCGCCCGGAGGGTGGGATACATGCTTGTCCCCTCAATCGTGAACCGGACCTTTTTGGAGGTCAGCAAGAGGTCAAGGAGTTCCGGCACGTCTGTCATCGAAAGATGATCTGATAAAACCCCGGTCTCTTTCATCCCATCTCCTTTCTCTTTATTTTAACACATTTTGTTTGATATAATCGAGGTGGATTGCGAAACATTTATGAGAATTTTTTTGGTCCTCTCCTTCGTTTGGTGGTTCATGGTATTCCTCGTAAATCCCGTCGGAAATTTCCCCTTAAACGATGACTGGGCGTACGGACGGCTGGTGAAGATTTTATTGGAGGAAGGGAAGTGGCGCATGGAGGGACCGCTCAACGTTCCCTTCATTGCCCAGGGACTCTGGGGGGCCCTTTTTTCTGTGCCGTTCGGTTTTTCCTTTACGGCGCTTCGGTTTTCTACACTTCTCTTGGGATGGATGGGGGTCCTGGCCGCCTACGGATTCCTTCGGGAAATTGGCGCTGGGCGTCGTGTTGCCTCCGTGGGAGCGTTGGCGATTGCGGTAAATCCCATCTACTTTTCACTTTCCCACACGTTTATGACCGATGTTCCTTTTTTCGCCTTCGCCATCCTCTCCTTTTTCTTTCTGGTCCGCGGCATGAATCGCAACCAGTTTTCTCTCATCTGCGCCGGTTCTTTTTTAGGAGCCGTCGCAACCCTCATCCGTCAAATGGGTCTTGTCATCCCTTTCTCCTTTGGATTAGGGGTTCTGGTCAAAAAGGACTTTCGCTTCAAAGAGGCGTGGAAGATCGCGGTCCCCTTCCTCCTCATGCTCGGGCCGTTTTTCTTGTACGGCCTTTGGCTCTCGGTAACCCAGGGCGGATATCCCCTTTCCTATTACGATCGGATCCATGACTGGTTTTTCATTCTATTTCAGAACCTCTTCGATCATGTTTTCTTCCAGGAATTCTTTGAGAATCTATGGATCGCCACGGTCTATCTCGGATTATTTCTCATTCCCTTTCTGGTTTTGAAAGGAATAGACTCTGTTCGATCGCGCCACCAGTCCCTTTCGACACTTCTTACCGGGATCCTCTTTGCGGGGATGGCGGCCGTAACGGTCGTCGGAAAGAAGTGGATGCCCTTATCGAATAACATCCTTTTTGAAGGGGGGATTGGCCCCGTGACCGTGAAGGATGTCTATGTCATGGGCCTCGAACATGTCCCAACGTTCCCAAAGGTCTTTTGGACGATTGTGACGCTATTAGGCCTTCTGGGGGGAGCCCTTCTCGTTTTTTTAATGGTTTTACGAACCTGCGCGCTTTGGTTCGGAAAGGAAAAGAGGGATTCGGAAAGATGGAAAGGGATCCTTTGTTGGAGCGCCTCATTTCTTTGTCTTTTACCTTATCTTCCGACATGGTTCCACGATCGATACCTCCTTTTTCCCTTACCCCTTTTAATGGGTGCCGTCGTCAGTGGGAAGGTGAAAACCCCTCCCCGCCCTGGTCGCTCTGCGTTGCTCGGCGCGATCATACTTCTTGTGCTCTGGGCAGCCTTTTCCGTTGCGACCACGCATGACTATCTCTCTTGGAATCGAGCCCGTTGGGAGGCCCTTCAGTATCTTACGGAAGAGATGAAGATTAACCCCAAAGAGATCGACGGCGGCTATGAATTTAATGGGTGGTTCGGATATCAGTATAGGTATCAACCTCAAAAAGGAAAGAGTTGGTGGTGGATTGAGGACGATCGATATGTCATTTCTTTAGGCCCCCTCCCCGGCTACGAAGAAATAGGAGGGTACCCTTATGCGAGATGGTTTCCCTTCGCTGGAGAGGGACACGTTTTGATCTTGCGTCGTCTCTGAGGAATACTCTCAAAAAACCTTGACAGTTTCTCTCTGATTTCTTATGATAAGGTGATGGCACTGGCTATGTTAGAAACGACTTACGAAAAATCGCCCAATATCGGTTCGAGAAAGATTGCGGAGGAAACGGTCTTGGTTCCGATCCGGCAAACGTTGGGAGAGGAACCCTCCATCTTTACCTTGAATGCCATTGGGGCGAGGATTTGGGAACTCATCGATGGGAGGAAGTCGATTCGGGATATTTGCGACGCCATCGCTTCCGAATTTGAAGTAGATCCTGCATTGGCCCAGGAAGATCTTGTGGGACTTCTGGCGCAATTTAAGGAAACCGGAATCATCCGAGAAAAATAATCGGTGACCGAGCTTCTCGTTCCATCTTTTTCTTTAAAAGGATCTTGTGCGGAAGTATCCCATCGGGTTGGAGTAGATCCTCTTTCTTCCGTCTATCTGATGGAAGACCACGATGAGGCCCTGCGGGTCTGGCAAAAAGAAAATTTTTCAAATCGCACCCTTCTTCACATCGATGCCCATATCGATTTTGACTGGATCCCCGAGAAGTCCTTTTCCGAACTCCTCGATGTTGCTTCCCTTCAGGAATTAAAGTCTCTCAC
>Ga0105164_10001115_pt1 | contig 17448 bp, 13 predicted proteins | sample VDWuncwatermetaG_FD_89674 | JGI IMG/M metagenome (GOLD analysis project Ga0105164, IMG submission 89674) | Wastewater microbial communities from Netherlands to study Microbial Dark Matter (Phase II) - VDW unchlorinated drinking water | ecosystem: Environmental > Aquatic > Freshwater > Drinking...
GATGAGTCTAAAGCCTTTTAAGCCACCCACACGATGGTCCGAAAAAAACCTAGGTCAGAAACCGGAGAGTTACTGGAAGTCTGAACTTACCTCCGAACAGTACCGAGTTTGTCGTGAAGGCGGAACGGAATGCTCGTTCGCAAACCCTTATCATGAAGCCAAAATTGATGGGGTCTACCACTGTGTCGCCTGTGGGCAAGCGCTCTATGATTCTGATCAGAAGTTTGATTCTGGGACCGGATGGCCGAGTTTCTGGCAACCGATAAAAGCAAATGTTTTGGAGTTGGTTGAGGATCTTCAGCATGGGATGAAACGTGTCGAGGTGAGGTGTTCGGGATGTCACTCCCATCTTGGACATGTTTTTGAGGATGGGCCAAAACCCACGGGCCAGCGCTACTGCATGAATTCGGCAAGTATGGTGGTTCTTGAAAGGTCGAAATGAGTTCTAGCTGACTTTGCGGGAGAGCTCGGTGCGGTTCGAGACATTGAGTTTTTGAAAGATATGTTTGAGATGTGATTTTACCGTCTCAACCGAGATATGCAGTTTTTTTGCAACCTCGTCATTTGAAAGTCCGTGTGCTACCAGGCGAGCGATTTCATTCTCACGGGTACTTAGGTTAGTCGCTCCGTATCCAGAAAACTCCTGTTGGAACGCTTGGATCTGATCCTTCTTATCGCGATAAATCCGATCAATCGTGTCAACGAGACGAGAGGGATCAAATGGCTTTTCTAGAAAATCGCAGACTCCCCATCTGAGCGATTCAATCGCGAGAGATTTATCTCCGTGGCCTGTAATGATGATGATCGGCGGGGGCGTCATGAATACTTCGGCTATTTTCTTCATCACGTCGGTACCAATCAGACCAGGCAATCGAATATCTAAAACAAGGATATCGCAGCCCGAGCTTCGCAGGGCTTCGATCCCGTCCCAGCCGTCCGACGCCGTATCGACGGTAAGTCCTCTGGATTCCAAAAAACGTTTGATCTGAGATTGTAGGGCGAGATCATCTTCAATGATGAGTATATTTGCCATTAGGCTGCCTTTCGTTCGCTTTGTACCGAGGCGATGGGGAGACGAATCTCGATTGTCGCACCATGATTCACTTCACTCTGGATGGACATCTCGCCATGGTGTTGCTTGATGATTTCATGGACGATAAAAAGCCCCAGGCCCGTTCCCTGATTGGGCCCTTTGGTTGTAAAAAAGGGATTCAAAACATCTTTGAGAATCGACGAAGGGATTCCGACTCCATTATCTTTGACGAGTAGGATGATTAACTCTCCCTCGGTGCGAGTGGTGATTGTGATTTCAGCAGTTGTTTCCGGTTTTCTCGCATCCATTGCGTTTCTAATGAGGTTGATAACAACCTGTTCGAGTAGGCTTTGGTTGCCGTCGATCAGAGCTGGTTTCGCTGAAAGATGGCTTAGCACTCGAGCGTCGATTTCAGACGTGAGTCGAAATTGCGCTAAACAATCACGGATTACGGTGTTTAGGTCCATGGTCATACACCCATCTTTAGGCTTGCTGAAGGCGAGAAACTCTCGAGTGATTCGCCCCATGCGATTGATCTCGTTGAGCAGGTTTGCTTTCACCGATGGAGGAAGCGCTGAGGCTTCTTGGTCGATCATAAATTTTAAAGTTGTGAGCGGTGTATTGAGTTCGTGGGCAAGACCCGAGGCTAAAACGCCTAAGCTTTCCATGCGATCCTTAAGAACGAGGCTTGCCCAATATGAGGATAATTTTCGATGCATGTTCTCGATACTTTTTGATAGGGCTATGGCTGCGGGCGTATCAGGCGTTGATAGCGGGGTCGATGTGGAAATTTGCACAGAGTCTAGCATGCTGGAGGCTTCGGCCATCTGGGTAATCCATGATTCAAGCAGAAGTGTTTTTTCTTTCGCGATAGCGAGGGATTTTAAAACTGCGTCTTCTTTTTGCTTTAATACGAGCCAGAGCGACTCGGAGAAATATGAGCTTAGGGTCAAGCCCAGCGCCAAGAGGGCTGTTTGAGACAGAGCTTCGTTATTCCAACTCGAGTGCGTTGGCAGGGACTGGATAATAGTAATCCCCGCCATCCCAAGCCCTGCGAAGACATATCCAAAGTTTCGACCACAGATGAATGGGGCAATCAGGGGCAGAAGAAGCAAAAAACGCGTGCCGCCGTGGCCGAGATCATTGGCTTCGTAAACTAACGCAAGGATCTCGACCATGAGAACGGTAAGTAGTAATAGGCTTGTCGATAATTCTTTAAGATGGTGCGAGAGAACCCATAGAGCGAATAAAGTAAATCCCGAAGACGTCAGTGCCACAATGTAGTAACTGAGCTTAAGACTTAATGGCTGGCTGGAAATCATCCAATAGAGGATTGGGACTGAGGCGAAGTGCGCAAACGCAAGCACGAGAAGAAAGCGGCGAACAAATTGGAGGATGCTCTTGACCCTAAGATGGTCCTCGGCCGTTGGAATGGTAGTGGGCATAGTATTTTTGGAGTGATGAATAATGAAAAAAGCTCAACTTTTATTATACTCCCAAAAGCCATAAAACACTCTTTTGGGGGGTGGAAACTCATGTTGCATCACATCATAATGAGCGAGGGTGGAGTGGATGGGGTCGGGGCGTCAATTTCGAGGATTTAGCTTGGTCGAGTTGGTGATCGTGATGGCGGTCATTGCTTTGATTTTAAGCATAGCCATTCCTAATTTTCGCTCGATGCAGCAGGATGCAAACCTCACCAGGGCCGAAGGGGATCTTGAGACCTTGAAGATGGCGGTTGTGTCTTATTGGCGACAAGCTGACTTTGTCTGGCCTGCTAACCTACATTCGGCATTAACCTCCGCAACACCCGCGGTGATTACTGAGACTCTGAATGACCCCTGGCTTACCGACAGCACCAATAAGACCTACGGGTTTCTCACCGGCACAGACCCAGTTTTCGGCCCCTACTTTATGGTCTACACCAAAGGCCCACTGGCAGACACGTTGCCGACCTGGGACGGCCCCAACCAAAAAGTCACCTATACCGGAACTGGCCGCGTGATGAGCAACGCTCCTGTCGAAAGAAACTAGGCAGCTCCTATTTGACATCCCCCCCATAGTTCAGCAAAATCTCCGTCCACAGACGTAAGTCTCAGCGGGAGTAGCTCATTTGGTAGAGCAATAGCCTTCCAAGCTATAGGCAGCGGGTTCGAGCCCCGTCTCCCGCTCTCCTTAAAGGTGCCCATCCCCTTTCCGGCCGGAAAGTAGCCAGGTACCGGTGCCATAACTTTCCAAGAATTAGGTGAGTTGGAGGGAAATCCACGAATTGCCGATAAGCAGGGATGCGTCCGGCGCTGGTATTAACCCTTCTACTTTTGATTTTCCAAGCCTGTCTGCCAACAACAATGAATGCCCATTTCTGGCCCTGGCAGGTCAGTTGGGCAGATAGATTATTCTTTGCTGACCAGGCTATCCTGTTGCGAGAAACTAGCTTTTTTGCAAGACGTCCAGTGATGCTTTTTCTGATTGAACTGTGGCATCAAGGTCTCGCGATCCCACGCTACATTGTCTTTCAAAGCGTTAACGCGCTCAGTCTTTTTGTGTGTTTAGTCATGATTCATCGAGAATCAGAACGGGCGCGTGCGAGGACTGGTTTGTTGAGTCAGCTGCTCTTTGTGACAAGTTATACGATTTTTTTTGCGTTTCTTTCCCCGATGGATACGTTTAGTGAATTTTTTCAGTACGCCATGCTTCTAATAGGATTTTTTCTACTTGAAACCAATCCAGTGGTATCGACGATTGCCTTGATGTTGGCCTGTCTCGAGCGTGAAAATTCTATGTTTATGTTGCCAGCATTGTTGTGGCTCGGATATCGGCATCGGTCAGTATTTCCAACGTTGCTACCCTTTTATATTGCTTCCGGATTGGGCATCTTTTGGTATTTATTTGGTGCGTCCATGGCGGACGCCCCACATCGCTTTCAACACTTTGGCAGAAATTTTGCAGATGTTAGATTCACAGTGGAAACTATTCTATCGGTGGTTCTAGCGTTGGGTATTCCTGGCACTCTTGCGCTTAGGGCCCTGATGCTCAAAGATTACGTTGAGCTTGATCCACGTCTTAGAGCATATCTTGAAGCCTTTCTGATCACTGTCATCGTCACGATTCCTCTCACGCTCGTTACGGGTCTTGCTCGGGAGGCTCGCCTTTTCGCTCTCCCTCTCATCTTCATCTGGCCGATTGCGGGGTGTTTAGTTGACCAGGGAATTGTCGCAAGATCGCTTCAGCGACCTCGGCTGAGTCAGTGGTTGTTCTGGATTTTTTCAATGCTCCTAGCTTTAGTCATTCCCTTATTTGAGCCGACTAGGGGGGTATTTCCTCAGGTTTTTCAATTTTGGGCGTTAGCGTTTGGCATTCTTTTCGTGGCGCTAACTTCGCGAGACCTTCTGTATCGGCCTAAAGGTACGGCCTTACTTCCGGCCTCTCGGATCACTTTAGACGCCGGAAGTAAGGCCGTACCTTTAGGAAGCCCCACGCCAGGCCCATAGCATCCAAAGAGGGCCATTGCCCTCAGAGCGGGTTTCAAAACCCTTGCGATGAAGAAACGATACGATCGTACCGATGTCTTGGTTTTTTTCTTTGACGTGATGAACTTCCATGCAAATACGCTTGATGCGGCTCAGGGTTTCATCCGACGATTGGAGAAAAGTTTCGTATTCGGCACCTTCCGAGTCCATTTTTAATAGATCGCATTCTTTAATCTGATGGGCGTTAAACAGGCCCTCTAGGGTGATGGATTCGACGTTAAGAGCCACATGTCTTTCGTCATTAGGGACTAAGGATGCGGACGTTGAAAAATCATCCGATTCATTGGAATAGAATCTTAAGGTTCCAGGGGTTCCCGAAACGGCCATTTGGACTAGCTTGAAGTTGCGGCCTGGGTTGCGTGACCGTTGTTTCTGGAGAAGCCGAAAATTAGGGGGGAAGGGTTCAAAGGAAATGACTCGAGCGTTTGGAAATCGGGTGAGCGAAAAGAGACTGAAAAACCCCGCGTTTGCCCCTATATCGACGACAGTTTTAACGCTATCCAGCTCAAAGATTGGGAATCCCTTCAAGTAGGCTTCGGTCATGAAGATTTCTTTAAATTCACGTATCAGGGGGCGAGGGACTTCCATCGAGTACCCTTGACGAGTTTCAAAGACGATGGGGTTATCATCTTGCAAGCCAAATTTATGGAGCGGATAGACGTACCAATTAGCGATATTTCGGTAGAGGTTGTGGTAGCGCTTAAATTCTTTGCCAAGCATGGTTCATAAGGTGTACGTGCCGAGTTCTGTTTTGACAAGGTCTTCGAATCCTAAAGGTCGATGCTATGGCTGAGTCGGGAAATCAAAAATAACGACCGATGGGGTGATGTCGGGTGGGTTATCGCCATGGCTGAAACCGTCGCCCGCATCAAAAATCCCCACAGCCAATCGCGTCCCGTCCGCATTTAGGGCCAGAGAAGTCACGGTCATGGAGATGCGAGGGTCGCCTAATGAGGGGATTTTGACGCTTTGAATGATTTCCCCAGTGGTAGTGTCCCAGATATCGACTGGAGTCCACCGATTTAGGTTATAAGTCTGTTGAGACCCCGCAGCAAATAAGAACCTTCCATCTTTCGATAATTCTAGGGCACTGACCCCAGCGGTATACTCTCCCACGGTCTTTAAGAGTTCACCCGATTCCGGGTTCCATAGGCGAATTCGTTTATCATGGATATCATGCCCGGATGCCAATAGGGTGTCCGACATCGCAAGGGAAATTGCCTCGCCTCCCATATTGGTAAGGTCGATGAATTTTTCTGGGTTCTGCCGTTGCGAAATTCTAATCGTTCGATTCGCCGATGCTGCGATGCGAGTTCCGTCAGGAGAGAGCGCTAGGGCATGGGGAGACCGATCCCCCGGTATTTCAAAATCAGTTTGATCCAGAAGCTCAGCGTCAGTGGGTTGTAGTTCAAGCACTCGGCAGATTGGGTTACTCAGGAGAGTCGTCATGGCGAGCAGTGTCTGAGACCTTAGCGTGGCTAATCCGTGTCGAGCCCTCGCTGAGTCATTATTCAAGGTGATGGATCGAATCGATTTGCCATCTGTCCCATCAAAAACTGTCACGATTCCCTCTCGTCCTAAGCTGGCAGCCCACTTTTCAGAGTTTAAGAACCTGACTTCAATGGTTCCCTTTGGGGAAGGATTCTGTGTCCAGATCTGAGTCTTATCGCTTAAATTCCATAGGGCAATCGACCCTAGATCTTTTGAGCTCTCCCCTACTAGGAGCTTTGCGCCGTCACTAGAGAGTTGAAGCGATTCCGTCCGGGCCCTGATTTTCTTACCGTCAGCCGTACTGTAGAGTGTGAGGGCTTGTTTGGGTTTCGCGCGGTATATTTTCGCAAAATCCTCCGCCACGAGGGGTTGGCTCAGGGTCAAAATGGCAATAAGTATGGACCGCATCTCTGACTCTCCTTTTTAAGGTCGGGGGGAATATAGAGCAATGTACCCTGTGGCGCAATGCCCCGTGATATGAGGTTTCGGTTTGTAGACTTTTAAGGGTTGCCCCTGATATTCTCTTCAAATCAACCCTGGGATGCATCTGAGTGGTATGGCAAAAAAAGCGCTCTTTAAAAAGCTATTAATTGATCGGGCGGCGCCATTTTTCATGGTGTTGCTGGGACTTTCGGCAGTGGGCTATTTTTTAGGTGCGAAGGTCCAGCTCAAGCTCTCGTTAACGGATCTGCTTCCTGATAACCACCCTGCGGTTCTGAAATTTAATAAGATCACCGAGATCATTGGAGGGGTTGGCTATCTAGCGATTATTCTTGAGGCCGATGATCAAAAAACTCATTTGGAAATGGCGCCGAAGTTGGTGTCTGATCTTTCTAAGAGTTATCTCGTCAAGAGTGTCTTCTATGAACGTGAGCAGCGGTATTTTGTCGACCGACTTCTTTACTACATGGATGTTAATCAACTTCAGGATCTCGATAAGAATATTAAGAATCAAATAAAATCCGTGAAACGGAAGATGTTTGATCTTGGGCTATTTGATGATGAGCCCAAAGAGGAGAAGAAGGAGGCTTTTTCTGGCGAAGTTAGGGAGCTTGCGAAGAAATCTGCGGGGATATCTAGATATTTAACCAGCAAGGATATGCGTTATCTCTTGGTCATGGTGAAACCAAGTTTTGATTCCATGGATATGGCTTCGACGAAGAATCTCGTAGCTTTTGCAAAGAAGACGGTTGAGCAAAATCTCAGAGGCGGCGTGAAGTATGAGTTTGGGGAGCGCTATTACAATAAGATTGTCGAAACCGATATCATCCAAACGGATATTTTTCTATTGGGCGGGATTTCGATAACGGTCATCTTAATCCTACTCTTTATTTATCTTCGCAGCCTAAAGGCGCTGATCATTATTTTCGCTCCGGTATTCATGGGCATGGGCCTCACGATGGGACTCGCCTATCTTTTTATTGGACATATTAATATTATCACGGGCTTTTTGATGGGTATTATTTCTGGTCTGGGTGTCGACTACGGCATTCATCTTCTTCTGCGCCTCGATCTTGAAAAACGCGAACCCTCGTCGGATGACCCCGACCCAGTTTGGAGAACTCTGGCGAGTAGTGGTCATTCGGTCTTTGTAGGAGCTATTGCGGCAAGTGGCGCTTTTTTCTTTTTAGGGTACAGTTCGTTCCGTGCCTTTTCTGAGTTTGGAATTATTTGTGGAATCGGAATTTTAGCAGTCTTCACTTGCCTAATGGGGTCTTTTTCCCCTCTGACAAAATTACTGGGTTTTCAGAGCAGCAAGCGCCTTAAATTGACTCAAATCGGGATTCCTTTTCCCGTCATTCCAGTCCCTCGAGGCCTGTGGATATCAGTTGCCATCACAGTGGTTGTGATTGGTTTGGGAGCTCGCGTTGGTTTTGAATACGATTTTGATAAGATGATGCGACATTCCAAGAAGATGGAAGAGGTTTCTAAGCTCATCGATGTGATCTATGACCGCTGGAGTGCGCCGTCGGCCTTGGCGTCCCATTCAAAGCAGGAGGCCACGGCGGTTGAGAAGGTCATCAAAGATAAGTACGGCGAGCAATTGGTGAGCGAACTTGTGAGCGGCGCCACGATTATTCCGGACGATCAGATCACCAAACAGCGGTTGCTTCAGCGTATTCACACGACCATCCAAAAGTTTAGTGATCGTTCGATTGAAACTGCGTTGGATGTCCCGGGACCGACCGTTCGAAAATGGTTAGTCGCATCTCCTTTTGAGCTTAAAGATATTCCAATCCATGTTCAGGATGCGCTAAGAGGGACAAACCATTCCGGCTATCTCATGTACGTCTACCCAAAGATCAAATTAAGTACGCTTCAAGGCGTCCGTCAGTGGTCTGGAATGATTCGAGACCTGGAAGCTCAGTTTCCGGAACTTTTGACCGGGTCGGATGCCGTCGTGTTTTCGGATATCCTCGATCTGATCAATCAGGATGGTGCGTTGATTTTGGCGGTGATCTTCATCGCGGTGGGACTATTCATGTGGCTAAATGTCCGCAAAATCGATGATACTTTGCTCAGTTACCTACCCCTTCTGATCGCGTTGCCAATTGGGATGGGTTTGATGGCAGTTTTTGAGGTTCAGTTTAATATCTTTAATATCGCAATTATTCCGTCGTTTGTTGCGATGGGAATTGATGTACCGATTCATATCGTGCATCGAGCGAGGGAAACAGGTTCGGGTTACAAGGCTGCAAGAGACCTGGCTGCAAGTATTAATCTTGCGCTCGCGACGGCTGGTGTTGGATTTGGGGTATTAATTTTCGCCCGTGCAGGGGTTTTGAAAAGCTTAGGTTGGATTGCTCTTCTTGGGACGATTGCAATTTGGTGGGTGGGTTTATTTCTTCTGCCAGCTTTTATGGAATGGTCGCTAAGGCGAAAAAACAAATCAGTTTAGGCGGCCTTCTTCTTAATCTCCGGGAGCGAGGGTAATCCGTAAGCGAGATGGACGGCGTTTCGGCTCTCTTTTTTGGCATGGTACATCGCCTCATCAGCCAATTTAAGTAGCGTCTCGCAATCTTGCGCGTGCTGGGGGTAGCTGGCAATTCCGATACTTACCGTAGTATTGAGTCTTCGACCATGGATTAGAAAAACTCGTCGTTCGACGTTGCGGCGAATACGTTCAGCAATTTCTATGGCCCCGTCGGTGGTTGAGTCATTTAAAATGACCACGAATTCATCGCCGCCGTACCGAAAAACGGGGTCAATCCCACGCACCGCATTTCTGATGGTTCGGCCGATGGCCACCAGAAAATCACTCCCGACTAAATGGCCATTGCCATCATTCACTTTCTTAAAGTGGTCAACGTCGATGAACATAACCGCAAAACTATCTTCAGAAGTCTTGCACTTTTGAATGGAATTATTGAGCGCGTATTTGAGGTACCTTGCATTGTAGAGACCGGTAAGATCATCTAAGAAGGTTTGTTGCTTGATCTCTTCAAATCTTTGGATGTTGAGTAGGCAGAGTTCTGAGTGCTCAACGAGAATGCGAAGGTCGGATGTGATTTTTTTGCTGAGTTTCTTTTTGATGCCCCATAAGAGGACGGCTTGATCAGCGTGTTTGCGGCATGGGATCGTGATTTTTCTTTCGAAAGCGTTTTTCCAAATTCTAAATTCAGAGACGTTGGTATCCTTCTTAGCAATCCTTTGAATGCGTTGCTTGAGTTTCGAGATCACGATATTTCGGGGCGTTGAGGCTAAGATCTTATCAAAGTTACCGGTCTGCGGTTCTTTCTCTAACCACGCGGCGCCTTCGGCCCCACATTGGGTTTTGAGAAATTCCAAGGCTCCGAGGCGAACAAGCGTTGGTGTGGCCGCGCTAGAAATCTGGGCGAGCGCTCTAACTAAAATTCCATTCTTATCCTCGAGTTTGCGAAAGAGATCTTGGCGCTGTCCCGCCTTTCGGATGCTCCACACAAGTTCTTCTGGGCTGAGCGGCTTAATCAAAAAGTCGCTGAATCCCGACTGGATGCATTGTAGGGCTAGTTTGGCAGAGTCGTTGGTGGAAATAGCGATGAGATCGGATTGCGCGAAATGAGTTCTGATTTGTTCTAAGTGGTGGGTCGGAGATCGTCCAACAACATCCATGTCGATGATAACGGTGTTAGGCGTCTCTGCGGTAGCTCTAATGAGCTCGTCCAGACTCTCAAACCACGTCAGTTTAATGCCATGGGGAGCCATCGAGCTTTCGTACGGATAGCGCATTTCATCAGAGGGGCAGAGGAAAAATACCCGTTGGGTAATGGATGACGCGATGTTCATGATTTCTAGAGTGGTTCGTAGCTTTATCGGCGAGTACTTGCTTTCAATTTATCATAATCTTGCGCCAAAGGCCCTGTCCAGCGTGTTGACAGGTGTGTAAAGGAAACGGAAATCAAAAATAAGGCGTTAAATCCTTGAAAGTACGTGGGTTTTAAAATGGCTCCGCTGTCTTCTGGCTGTATGCGTCGAATTGATTAGAACCTAGACATCACCCCGAAGTTCCCCGCTCACCGATAGAATACTTTGTTCCATTCAGGGTTTAGCTCCTATTTGAGAAGTTGGCTTCCTCTTTGCAATAAAACCTAGTGATGGAGTCTAGTTTTTATTTGGGAGTTTAATTATGAGAAGAATACTTTCGTCATCAATCAAGAAATGGTGGATTGTCGCCGTTGTGGTGAGTTTGGCCGTCGTGCTGACTAGCTGCTCAAATAAAAAGGACACAACCCCAGCCTATGCCTATGCGGAATGCCAAGGCACGATGGGAGTTTTTGATGTCTATGTGATCCCCTCAAAGACTCAGGGCGGAATGTATGAAATTTCTGTGATCCCTTATTCACTTTCTGGCAATGGCCCGCTCATTGATATTACGGTGGCTAACCGTAGTCTGACTTATAAGGGAATGGTTTCTCAAGTGGTGGCACAACCTGATGTTGAGATTTTTGCAGGTTATCTGACAGAACAGGAACTTCTGACTTACGATATTTTAGCGATTACGCCTTATGCTGCAGGAGTTGCCTTTGTGGACGTTCAGGCGGATAAAGACGCGATTTGCGACTTACCGTTGCCTTCGGCCGTGAACACTTCGACGGTTAAATAGTTTTAGTCGGGTGAAACGCGACAAAAACTAATTAAAGTTCAATTTCGCAAGGCAATCTGGTTTCGTCGTTCGAGGACTAATTGAACGGCTTCATGAATTGGGACCTGATTCGGACAAATGACCGAGCAAGCATCACATTCGATACAGGGTAACCAGTCTTCATACGCGTATTGTGCTTCATGGGCTGATCTACTAAACCCTAACATAATCATTTTCGGTTCGAATTTCATGGGGGCTTTTCCCTCTTGAATCGCCAAGCATGAAAATGTGCAGAGCGAACATGCCTGACATTTTTGGAAATGAGGCATCATTCTGCGCTCGAATTCAGAAACGGAAAATACGGAGTCCAATTCATAATTTGATAGGAATGTTCTGAGTCCTCTTGCCGGCCTCCAGAAAAAGACGCACCGGTGTAAAAGATGAACGAAAAAGAGAAAAGCAAGCGCTGCCTTGGCTCTAAAATTACGAACTAGCGAAGCCACATAATCTCCCCATCACTGCCATTAAACCTAATCCGACTCCGTGTCGGCCATAATCAACGCCACCAACGGCGCTGCCACACGCCCGCACATGGGGCGAGCAAATCGTTTTGGTTTCATCCACTGGTTGCCAGTTTTCATTCACCCAAAGCCCAAGCTTTGCCCAGGGTTGGTCAGTCGCAAATCCGTGGTCTGTCCAATCCAGTTCCCATCGATATCGAATGGGCGCACTGGATCGTTGAATAAACAGTGGGAGCCCTAGAGCCGTTTCCTCGACAGATTGATAACCTAACTTAATGCCACCGCCAAATAACTTACCCGTCGCGACAATCATTTGGTCGGTAGGGGAATTTGAAATTTCAGTATGGTGGAGCGATTGAGTGACCATCGGAATCTTAAGTTGATTCAAAATCGTCGCGATGCCTCGTCGTAGCCGTTCCCCAGCAATGGGTTCTATCGTGCACAGAGGTTCCGCAATTCGGCATCCAATGGACTGTTCCCACTTCTGCCACTGAGCTGCGCTCAGACAGAGTGGTGGCAGGATCAGTAGATCCACTGGCGACGTTTTAATTGTTTTGACCACTAATTCCAAAAAGGTCGCCTCAAAAGCTCTGTCATGCTCAAGGCGTGTTGCTAAATGGGCGAGCGGAACATCGTCGCCCCATGGCCAAGACCCTAGCGTCTTGAGCTCCCATTTTTTGGATAGCCCTAGAGGGGACTTCTGCCACTGCTCGGATAATGGCTGAGACGGATACCTCCACTGAGAAGAATGAAGCACGCCAATATTTCTGGGGCTATCTTGGCTGAGTTCAAAGGCCGCCTGGTATTTCTGAGCCACAAAGGTTCTCTTAATCGAGCCATCAGTCGTGGGCAGGTCCATGCTTCGCTCTAATCTCACGGTCATGGGAAGTGAGGGTTCAAGTGCCTGGGTGATTTCCTTCATCGAGGAAGATATCGTATCAAAATCTAGCGTCGGAAGGGATTCACTTAAAATAGCTTTCAGAATGGTTTGCCACTGGGCGGACTTTAGGCAGTCTTGTAGATTTTGGCTAGAGCTCAGTGACGTGGGTCCAAAATCCCAAGAGCCAGAGGAAACTGACGTGGCACCTCCATTCTGACTTAGCACTCTGATGAGATGGTTTCGGTTCTTAAGGGTTACGGCACAACTAAAGCCTGCCATACCCTGTCCTATGATTGTCGTCTCGGTGCTCATCGGGTATCCTCAGGGCTGTTTCGCGGGTACCCAAATCTAAGATGTCTCGTATACTCTTCCTGTTTTGCCTGTTCACCATAAAGCACCGGGAGATTTCCTCTCCAGCGGTTCCAAAGAAAACGTTGGCTTTCGGCTAAGACTTCATCCGAGTTCCACTTTTTTATTTTTCCAAGCAGTTGCGCGGTTCGAAGCGCACAGCGACTTGCTTGGCAGGGGCCCATTCCGCAGCGAGTCCTTCTTCTGATGTCAGCGAGGCTCTTTGCCCATTCTTCCCGAATACAGAAGTCGATCTCAGCGGCAATCACGTTTTCACATTCACAGATCGTTTGGGCCAATTCAGGTTCGCGGGCCGCCTGGTCAAGGATCTGGTGGGCATGAGTCCCGTGACGGTACATGATTCGACGGACTGTCAGAGGGTCCAACCCGGTTCGTCTTGATTCCTCTAACCAGGGAAGTTCCTGGGTGCATCCTGGGAGCATTTCTAAATGCGTTCGGCATTTTTCGTTGCGATGTAGTTTGCGGCAGAGCACATCGGTAAGTTGCTCTGCCATCATCCGATACGAGGCTAGTTTTCCACCAATCATGGTGAAGAGCCCGTCTGCGCCATCTTTCTGATGGTCGTAGATGGCGTGGTCTCGGCTCAATGAACTTTCCGAAATGCCCCAGCTATGGAGTGTCGGCCGAATGCCTACCCAAGCTCGCATCACTCGGTAATCAAAAAGTCTAGGAAAATACCGCTGCACGGCCTGCATCAAATAACCAATATCATCCTGGGTGATGGGGACTTTGTCGGGATCGCCGTAGTAGTCATCGTCCGTTGTCCCAATAATGGTGGTGTGCTCATGCGGGAGAATGAACACACTTTCTCGTCCATCGATCGCCTTACAAACGAGAGATGTGTTCACGATCCGTCGGTCCAAGGTTACGTGGACGCCCTTCGATGGTCGCATCGGGATCGATGGCATCACTTTCTTATCGATGAAAGGAGCCCAAGGTCCGGCTAAATTAACAATCGTTTTAGCCCGGATCACTTGCCGCGCATGCCCGTCGATGACAACGGTGAGGCCGGATACGATACCGTTTTGGACTTCGATCCGTTCCACTCTCGCTCGCGTTATGATCTTTGCTCCAGCCAGTTCAGCGCTTTTCGCCGTCAAGATGACTAATCGAAATGGATCTGTGCCCCATTCATCTAAACTAGCGGCTCCCACAATGTCGTCGCTAAAACCTGGGTCAAGTTCATGGACTTCAGAGCCCGTCAGTCGTGTGTGGGGTTTACCCCCCTTAACCACAGAAAAGCTATCGTAAGCCTTGGTGAAGGTTTCTACCATTTCGAGGTAGATCTTCGGGTCAGACTTCATCACTGGGATGAGGATCGGGATTCGAAAAAGTAAGTTAGGGGCAATTCTTTGGATAACACTACTGTCCTCGCAGGAGTGACGCGTGACTTCACGCTCGGTTTCTAAGTATCGGGGGCCGCCGTGAATCATGCCGGAACAGGCACCACTCGACCCAGAGCACAGGTCATTTTTTTCCAGAAGAATCACTGACAGGCCTCGCATCGCGCAGTCCCTGGCAACGCCAACTCCATTAATCCCCCCGCCGATAATGGCGACATCAAAAACGCTATCCCATGTTGAGTCCATGATCATTCTTTCTGGGGCAATACTTTGAGTGAGAGTTCTTCCAATTGGCTCATCGCAACCTCAGACGGCGCCTCGCTCATGATGCATGCGGCTTTTTGAGTTTTAGGAAACGCGATCACATCTCGGATAGCATTTGTTCCCGAGAGCAGCATCGCAATTCGATCAACCCCTAAGGCAATACCACCATGTGGTGGGGTTCCGAATTGCAATGCTTTAAGAAAAAAACCAAATTTGAGTTGGGCTTCCTCGGGTGAAATCCCTAAGACTTCAAACATCCTGGATTGAACGGACGCATCGTAAATCCTGAGGCTACCTCCACCAATCTCATAACCATTTAAAACTAAGTCGTACGCGCAGGCGCGGACCTTTTCGAGTGCTTCACGTGATTGACTGGTGTTGAACGTTGCTAAGTCCTCGGGGTGAGGGCGTGTAAAAGGATGGTGTGCCGCAAAAAAGCGTTGGCTTTCCTCATCAAAGTCCAGCAAGGGAAAATCTTCCACCCAAAGAAATTGATAGGCCTTTTTGTCAACGTAGCCAAAACGCTCACCATAAACCTGACGCAAATGCGAAAGTGCGTTATTCACTACCTTGGGCGAACCACAGAGCATCAGCAGCATTGCCCCTTGAGTGAAGGGGAGTTTCGATTCGATTTCCACCTTGAGATTGGCATCAAAGAATTTAGCCTGGGGTGACTGCCAATCCCCTGGGGATTTAATGCGGATCCAAGAAATCCCCTGGGCCCCGAAAGGTTTTACGGTTTGTAGCAGGCCATCGAGTTCGCTTCTCGACATCGGTTGTTTTTCCTCAAAGCAGAGTCCTTTGATGATCTGGTTCTTTGCGACCGCCGATTGGTAGACTTGAAACGAACTCTTCGCGCCCTGAGTCGTCAACGTCACGAGTTTCAGTGAGTTGCGCGTATCGGGTTTATCCGACCCGTAGAATTCCATCACGTCGTCGTAGCGCATCCGTTGAAACGGGATGTTGATTTTGGTACTCAGAACATCTTGGAATACCTGACTCATCAACCCTTCATGCAACCTAAAAATCTCTTCAGTATCGACGAACGACATTTCCACATCAATCTGAGTAAACTCCGGCTGACGATCAGCCCTCAGGTCTTCATCACGAAAGCAGCGGGCGATCTGGACGTAGCGGTCCATGCCCCCAATCATGCAAAGTTGTTTCAATGTCTGCGGTGACTGAGGGAGCGCATAGAATTGTCCCGGATTAAGACGGCTAGGCACTAAGTAATCACGCGCGCCCTCGGGCGTGCTTTTATAAAGGATAGGAGTTTCAATTTCCCAGAATCCATTGTCGAAATAATAATCTCGGGCGGATTTTAGGAAAAGATGCCGCATGCGAAGGTTGTTCTGCAAGTTGGGTCGCCGCAACTCAAGGTAACGATACGTTAGGCGAAGTGTTTCATCGACTTCGCCGGCTGTGGGTGAATCTTCGTGCAGGGCAAACGGAAGTGGTTGAGCTCGGCTAAATATCTCCAACTGATTCACAATCACTTCGACATCACCGGTTTTTAAATTAGCGTTACGCATGCCGTCGGGTCTTTTTCGAACATTGCCGGTAACACCGACAACCCATTCCTGTCTTAGTAGAGCCGACTCAGGGATTTCTTTTGATTTTGGGTCAAAGACAATCTGGGTAATCCCTTCACGGTCTCTGAGATCAATGAACACCACTCCCCCATGGTCTCGCCATCGGTCGACCCAACCGCATAGGCGAACTTCTTGGTTAATGTGTTCTGCACGTAACTCGCCACAGTAGTGGCTTCGGTTAAGAGACAAGTTGCATCCTCTCCTTGATCGCGGTGGTAAGGTGACTCCAGTCGACTTCCACTTGAGTTCCTTTTTTCATATCTTTGAGTAAACATTTTTTGGCCTTCAATTCGTCCTCACCCATGATCACAACGAGAGGGGAGTTGAAACGATCAGCGGCTTTAAGTTGCGCCTTGAGCGACCGATTGGGGTCAGAATCCATTTCTATCCAAAACCCTTGGACTTTAAGTTCAAAGGCGCGAGGGTACATCAGTTCAAAGGCTTTATTCCCTAGGGCGATAAATACCGCTGCGGGGATTGGATAATCGCGCGGTAATTTTCCAGTATTTTCAAGGAGCAGCATCAAGCGTTCCATTCCTAAGGCGAACCCCACCGCAGTGAAAGGCTCTGCGCCAAAGCGATCGGAAAGCCCGTCGTAGCGCCCCCCGCCACACAGAGCGTTCTGAGCACCCAGAAGTTGGGTCGTGAATTCAAAAGCCGTGCGGACATAATAATCAAGACCTCGAACAATCCGCGGATTTTCAACGTAGGGAATCTTAAGCTGTGTCAATGAGGCTTTAAGCCCCTGGTGGTGCTCCTTGCAGGCGATACAAATCGAATCCAAAATGAGCGGAGCACCTTGCGCTATCTGTTGGCATGTTGGGTTCTTGCAATCGAGGACGCGCATTGGGGCCCGTTCAAAACGTTCCTGGCAGGTTGGGCAGATCGCACCACGGTGTTTGGCGAGGTATTCGACCAATTTGATTCGATAATGGGGTCGGCATTCGCGGCATCCCACGGAATTGATTTCAATTTGATATTCGGTGACTCCAAGCTTTTGATAGAGCCGATGTAAGAAAGCAATCAGATCACAGTCGGCGGTAGGCGACGGGTCATTGATAATTTCGCCGCCAAATTGGTGGAACTGGCGCTGTCGCCCCTTCTGTGGCCGCTCATGGCGAAACATGGGTCCATAGTAATAATATTTCTTCTTATGGGGAATTCTCTGTAGCTGGTGCTCGACGACAGCTCGAATAAAGCCGGCGGTTCCTTCCGGACGAAGCACGACAGATTCGCCACCTTCGGAGTCAAAACGATACATTTGCTTTTGAACAATATCGGTGTCGGATCCCACGGCCTGACAGAAGACTTCTAACTTTTCCAGCGCCGGTGTCCGGATCTCCTCATAACCAAAGTCAGCGAA
>Ga0105164_10001117_pt1 | contig 17445 bp, 18 predicted proteins | sample VDWuncwatermetaG_FD_89674 | JGI IMG/M metagenome (GOLD analysis project Ga0105164, IMG submission 89674) | Wastewater microbial communities from Netherlands to study Microbial Dark Matter (Phase II) - VDW unchlorinated drinking water | ecosystem: Environmental > Aquatic > Freshwater > Drinking...
CATGTGCACTTGACCGGACCCGTCAGCGCCGGTTAAGTGCACAGGCAGTTTAAAGATTTCTAGTTTCAGGTATAATAATAAATGTAGTCATCGTTTTTGTCTTTCCCCTCAACTCACCATGTCAAAACCATCGATTTCAATTATTGTTCCTATTTTTAATGAGCTCGAAAATCTCTTGGCATTGGCTGATGAGATTTTCAGTGTGATGTCCAAAGATGTCTACCCCTTTGAAATCATCTTTATCGACGATGGGAGCCGTGACGGAGGCGGGGAACTGCTCAGAGAGTTGGCTATGGAAAGGCCCTATGTGAAGGTGCTGACTTTCCGAACCAACTTCGGTCAGACAGCTGCCTTTGATGCAGGCTTTCGCCATGCGACGGGTGATTTTATTGTCACGATGGACGGGGATGGTCAGAATGATCCGCATGATATCCCGGCGATGATTCGCATTCTGGAATCCGGATGGGATTGTGTTGCGGGTTGGCGCCAGAAGCGTCATGACGGACTTTGGTTGAGAGTCCTTCCCTCTAAAATTGCGAACTCAATGATTCGACGGTTGATGGGGACGCAGCTCCATGATTTAGGGTGTTCGCTTAAAGTCTTTAAAAAAGTGATTACTGATGAACTGCAGCTCTACGGTGAAATGCACCGGTTCATTGGGGTCCTCGTTGAGAAGAACGGCGCCAGGGTTACGGAATATATTGTGAACCACCGAGCTCGGCGAGCTGGCGAATCAAAGTACAGCTTGAATCGGACTTTCAAGGTTTTATTAGATCTCGTAACTGTTTGGTTTCTGCATTCCTACCGGTCAAAACCCATCTATGTTTTTGGAGGTATTGGAGGTGGATTAATCTCGGTGAGTTTCCTGATGTCCTTCACCGTGCTTTGGCAGAAGATTATGCTCGACGCTAAAGTGCACCGAAACCCCCTTTTTACGGTGGCTGTATTTTTCAGTGTCGTCGGGATTCAGTTTATTGTTTTGGGCTTACTCGCTGAACTTCTAATCCGTACCTACTTCGAAGCCAAGGACCAGCGACCCTACACCATCTCCGAGTCTATAGGGTTTGAGGCTAATCAGCGGTTGCCATCTCAGAATCTCTCGGCGCTAGCGTCATGACCATCCTAAAAAAACCTTGGGTCTCAGCGGTTCTTAAAATAGTCTTTGCGATTGGGCTCGTCGTCTATTTAAGTTCCAAGGGGCTCATTGATTGGGCCGTAGTGGGGGATGCGCTGACGTCCTGGCGCGGCCTAGTGATTGGTATCCCGGGGCTATTACTATTGAATGCAGTTCTAGCGCTTCGCTGGAAATGCCTCGCAAAAGCTGCCGGAATCTCGGGGTCATTCCCAGGCTTTTTTCAGATCATCATGATCGCAAATTTCTTTTCGACTTTTCTGCCGGGATCGGTCGGTGCAGATTTAGCCAAGGGTTACTACCTGATGCAGCGAGAGCCGAAGAAGAAAGTCGCTTCAGCCTTTGTGGTTGTCCTAGATCGTGTGATGGGCCTCTCAGCTCTGATGCTGGCTTGCTCCGTGAGCACTTTATTTTCTTGGGAGATTGTTTGGAGTCGCGCCCCGTTAAGAATCCTAGCCCTTGCAACCTATGCGTTCTCTGTGATTTCAATCGTCGCTTTTATCGGATTCTACCGTGGGTGGGACCTGAAACTCTTTCCGTGGTTGCCTGCGAAGCTCAAGGAAGGAATCGCCCTTCTTCGCGCCGACAAGAGATACTTAATCCGAAGCCTTTTCCCCGTGGTTCTTTCTCCCCTTGTGACGATCTCGGTTTATTTTTTGCTCGGACAGCAAATATCGGCTGGAGTCGGGTGGATGCAGTACTGCTTCATCGTGCCATTCGCCTTATTGGTGGCTTCAATCCCGCTCGTTCCCATTGGGATTGGTGTGGGTCAGGTTGCCTTCCTAAATCTCTTCGCCTGGTTGGGAGCACCTACTCCAGAACTTGGCGCAACTCTCTGTACCCTGCTGCAAAGCTACATGCTTGTGATTAATCTCATCGGGGGTGCCTTTTACTTAATCTTCTCGCTCAGAAAGAAAACGACGCCCGCCTTGTCCGAAATGCCCGAACGCCGAAGCGCTTAGATTGAATCATGCTCGTTGGGAATCGACCTTATACCTCCAATTTATGCAAATATTTGCATAAATTAGAGGTATAATATATGCTTAAGCTGTGGCTCATTCTCGCACTAGACACTTGCTTAAACAGCTACTGAAACGGAAATCTCTGTGGCCGATCTTGGGAGTCTTAGGGGCCCGGCAAACAGGAAAAAGCACGTTGCTCAGAGATCAGTTAGCCCCCAAACTAGCAGCTCACTACATCACCTTAGATCGCCATGAAAATCTAGAAGAAGCTAACCGGGCTCCGGGTTTATTTTTAAGTACCCATGGTGATGCTAAATACCCATTGATTATAGATGAGGTCCAGAAGGCGCCCGTGCTATTTGATTCGCTCAAAGCCAATGTGGACGAACACCGTCGGCCGGGTCGATACTATATTTCTGGCTCAACTGAGTTTTCAAAACGTACAGGGATTCGAGAGTCTCTAACGGGTCGAATTGGCCTGACACATCTGTACCCTTTCACTATTGGGGAACTGTATGAGCGAGGTAGCATCTTTCCGTGGATAAAATTAGCCCCCAGCCGTACAACCCTTACCGAGGTAAAACTTTGGTTGGATCGAGGAGGGATGCCAGGAGCTTGTTTTTTGCGTAGCGAAGAAGAAAGAAATGCCTATTTTGAAAGCTATTTGGATACTATTTGCTTCCGAGATCTACCTCAAATTCAAGGAGCTAAGCTCAGTGGGAAATTGGCCCTGGAGATCCTTTTTGCATTAGCCGTGCTGTCGAGGCCCACGCTTTCTGAAATCACTTCTCGCATTCGAGTTGATTCCCGCAAAATTAAATTGCATTTAGAAGCCTTGGCGGCTCTATTCATTATTCACCCATTAAGTCCCCATCCCCGGGGAGTCGGAAAAGAACGTTACCTCATTTTTGATGCAGGGATCGCGGCATTTCTCAATGCCCCACTTTCGAGACGATTGGAGATTTTTTGCCTAAATGAATGTTTGGCGCAGCATGAGTATTCTGGACTCGGACGTCCGAGACTTTATTATTATGAGTCCGCCAAGCATTCTCATCTCGACTTAATCATAGAAAGGAGAAATCAAACCATTGCCTTGGCCTTATCTGAGGACGAATCTCCCGGTGCCTACTACGAGAAAACCGTTAGAGCTTTTTTGAAACGTATTCCAAAGGCAAAGGTATTTGTTTTAGCCCCAGTAAAATTTCAACATGAAGCTGCTAACTATCAAATTGTGCCGTGGAGCTACTTTTCTTAAAGCACAGCTTTAACCAGGCTGGTTCAAATAGAAAAAGATGGAATAACAATAAAGCAATTGAGAGATCGATAAAATTAAGAATGGACCCCACGCCGATGTGCATGACCGCCATCAGCGACCAGGCGATGAGCCGAGAGTTTCGATGAAAGATACAGGGTAGGCAGAGCACTTCTATCCAATGGCAGGTTTTGGATAAAATCCAGATGATGCTACTTGGAAGCCCAGCGACCGTATCTCGAATCCAATTATCTCTTGCCATGAAACAGTTGGCGATTCTTTCAATGGCGACGCCTTCCGTCCAACTTAGGCTTGAGAATTTATTCAATCCACTCGCGGTATAGCCTCCTAGTAAAATCAGCCATCCCCCCCAGAAAAGTATTTTGGGAAAGGCCCAATCCTGATTAATCCCTTTCGCTCGAGCATCTAAGGAATGATATTCGCGCGGGGGAAGGACAGCGCATGCAAGTAAGAGCCATCCGACATAGTCGATATGAACGCTGTTGATCAAATTATTTCGATGAAAGAGGCAGGCTGAGCCATACCAAAGCAGAAATGAAACACTTCGCCTACAAAATCCAAGAGTGAATGAAATAGAAAGCCCAATGAGGACCCCAATAAATTGGGTCGCACCGAGCTCAGTTTTGCTCACAACATTCAATAGATTCGGAAAGTGACCGTACGTAGCGTTAAGGGAAGGATCGGGGAAGACTCCCTGTGGCCCAAAGAGCTCTCCAACCCAGGGTAGCAAGCTCGCAAAATGCCAAATGAGATAGGATCCAAATAGGATTCTAAAAATTGAAAACTGTTTGGATTCTGTACTCATGAATTGCAGGCAACCTCTTTTGTCCATGATTGTGGCCTTCCGGGTGTGAGGCTTTCAATCACGACTTTGATCGCCTTGATATCGGGGGGAGTCCCGATGGTCGCAGACAATCTCCCACCATTGCATGCTGCAGACCGAAGCACTTGTTTCCATAGTTTCTCAGGTAGTGCAGGAGAATAGCCCAGGCCAATATGATAGATTGCGCGCCGACTCAGCGGTCCCGGTATGAAATGGCGGCGATCTAGCTCTTTGGTAACCCAATGGTCTGAGTGATCGAGATACGAAATGGAAACTTTAATCGCGAAAGGTTCATAATCCCCACCGATATTGGTAAAAACAAATGGGGCAATGGAGGCGGTGGTAAGTCGCGATAATCGGTAGAGATTAGGGAAATTGAATGATTTTCCAATCAGTCCGATCAGCCCAATCAGGACAATAAAAAGATAGAGTCCGTTGAGTAGCCAATTTCGATAGCGAGGTTTGATGGGCATGATGATTTCTGAACTGGTGACTGATGTTTATATTGTCTCATTAATTTCCTGAAAGGTACCTAATTTCCTGAAAGGTACCTACTCACTTCCGGGCCCGGAAGTGAGTAGGTACCTTTCAGGAAATCACGTTCTCACTTGCGGGCCCGCAAGTGAGTAGGTACCTTTCAGGAAATCACGTTTTTACCGATAAAGATAAGGTGATGATTCATAAAATTCTAATCATTTGTGGCGCGTGTTGCGCTGCGCAAAGCGGCTTTGCACGTGATCGCGGCGGGTCGCCATCGTCCTTGATGCTGTCTATTACCGGCGATATCTACTACGCATCAAGTCAAGCTAACGAGGTCGCGGGAGCCACTTACACTCGAAAGTATCTGAATCCGGCGGTGGTTGCGGCAGGGCTAGGGACGGTGGTGGGGCATGTTTATCTTGGAGTTCGCTATGAGTATTGGCTCGCCGGGCGGACGATGTCGTTGGCGGGGGCTGAGACAGTCGATACGCTTAAGCATCAGTCGGTCGGTGGCGAGCTTGGGTATTTTGATTCGAATCCGAGAGTCTACTATCTGGTGTCCGCATCGGTGCATTACCCTTTAGAGCTCAAAGTTACTAATAGCGCTCGGTCCTACGAAACCACACTTAAGCCTCTCACCTATGAAGGTCGCGTGGCGGTGGGGATCCGTTTCAGTACGTTTCATTCGCTGATTTTGGAAGGTGGCTATCGGTATCAGAATTTTGGTGACCTTGTTTCGGGTGCAACGTCCTATCTCCCTCAAGGACAGTCCTTTGATCTTTCGGGCGGATTCATCGGTGTCGGATTAGCTTTCCACTTTTAGAGTTTTTGCTTCTTCCATTAGGAAAAATAAGGGAGAATAGTCTCTATCGTGTACCGCAACCATTCTGATTTTCATCTTTATCTCTGCCTACTGTGTTTGATGGCCGCGGTGTCTGGGTTCGGGGTGGGAAAGAAGCCAAAGTCTTCGGGCGGCGATTTAAAGCAGTTTGGCGAGTCTGTTGCTGAGCGAGTGGATAAGGTTGTAAAGAAAAATGGGTTTGATCTCTGGGGTGACCCCTGGACGATTCAAGGCTTGCCCCTTATTTTCCCCAGTTCATCAAATGGGTTTCATCTTGGGTTAAGATTACTCTTAAATAACATGAAGCGTAGGGACCCTCATGAGCTCGAAGTTGAGGCTCAGCTTCTAGCAAGTGATAAGGGGAGGTATAAGCATTCCCTAAGAGTGGACGCTCCCCATACCTTAGGTGGCAAGTACCGTTTTACGACGAGGTTGTCCTTTAGTCGCGAAATTTCCTTTCCCTACTTCGGGTTTGATAATTCAACGGTGATCGACCCAAACCTTGGTGATGACCATAGTTACTATTCGAATACACGCTCCACGCCTGCGATTGATTTCTTGTTGCTACGCTACATCGGTGGAAAATTTCGTACAGGTCCGGTGATGGGTTTTCGGTGGAGTCGAATCGCCTACCCGATTCCTAGTCTGCTAGATCGCGATCGTCCCCCCGGCGTTATGGGCGGGCGGTCGCATTATGTAGGCTGGGCCATTATTTATGATGGCCTTGATTTTGAGCCGTACCCCACGGTGGGCAGCTACCACGAATTATTTTTTACATTGAATCACCCCTCAGTGACAGCCAGTGAGTACGAGTACTATCGCACGACTTACACGTGGAGAAAATATTATCCACTTCACCACGATTTAACTTTGGCCCATCGGCTCATTCTTGAAAATTTAAATGGTGACGTTCCGTACTATGAGATGGGGAGTGTGGGTGGATCAGACTCGACGATTGGCTTAGGTGGTGATCGGTATTTCCGAGGTTATAAGAATAATCAATTTATCGATAAATTGCGGGTGTTGCTGGGGTTTGAGTTGCGGTGGAACCCAGTCAGTTTTGAATTTGCCAACCAGGATATAATGCTTGGTTTTGTGCCCTTTGTGGATCTGGGCCGAGTGTGGAAGGGATTAGATCAGCTTGAAGTTGGAACCATCCATGCCTCGACCGGGTTGGGTGCTCGTCTGATATGGAATCGTCGATTAGTGATTCGAGCGGATTTTGCCGTTTCCCCCGAAGGCACAGGGGTCTACCTAAACTTAAACCATTCGTTTTAAGTTGCGCTTAAAAAGCTTTCGAGTCGGTCCATCGCCTTCTCAAGTTGTGGCAGAGATGTCGCGTAGCTAATTCGAATATAATTCTCTTTTCCAAACATTGAGCCCGGCACGACACCCACATGGCTCTTATCCAAAAATACTTTTGAGAACTCAACATCTGTCATCCCATGATCTTTGAGCCAAGGGCTAAGGTTGATAAAAACATAGAACGCTCCGGTCGGTGTTGGGTAAGATAGATGGGCTTTCATAGCGTCGAGCCGCGACATGATGTAATGCCGCCGTTTATCAAACTCAACCACCATTTGGGTCGTAATATCAGCGGGAAGTTTTGCTGCGGTAATCGCGGCCCACTGAACGAAGCTGGTGACATGGCTATTCGTTTGACTCTGCAATGCCGCCATTCGGCTGATGAGCTCCTCAGGCGCGCAAGCCCATCCCAGTCTCCACCCCGTCATGGCAAAGCATTTTGAAAACCCACTGATGGTAATTGTATGTTCCTTAACCTCGGGGCCCAGCGCGGCTAGGCTAAAGTGCGGGTGGTCATCAAACGTGATTTTCTCGTAAATTTCATCCGAAATAATCCAAAGATTGCGTTGAAGCGCCCAGCTCGCGAGGTCCTTAAGGACTTTCTTGGAGTAGACAATGCCAATAGGGTTACTAGGGGAGTTTAGGATGATGCCTTTGGCGGTTGCTGGGATTGAAAGGCCTTTCCAACGATCGACATTAGGCTGAAAAGAATCCTCCTCATAGGTGGGCAGGGGAATGACACTTGCTCCACAGAGTTCAACCATCGGCTTATAGCTCACCCAAGCAGGCGTTGGGATCAGGACATGATCGCCGGGATTTAAAAGGCATTGGAGTGTGAGTGAGATCGCGTGCTTTGCGCCCGAGCACACTACGATTTCTTTGGGCGAATACGAGAGGTCATTTTCCTTCTTTAATTTCTCAGACAGCGCTTCTCGTAACGCTAGAAACCCTTGAGCGGGCGTATATTTGGTTATTCCATCTGACATCGCTTTGGTCGCGGCTCGTTGGATCTCAATCGGCGTTGCCATGTCGGGTTCGCCGGCAGCGAGGGAGATCACATCGACTCCGCGGGCTTTCATTTCGGCAGCTTTGGCTGACATCTCCATGATGGCAGACCCTTTTAAGGCTTCAACTCGATGCGCTAGTTGGAACATAATTTTTCTCCTAATTTTCGAATAGTGTGAGGTGGTACGAGCTCAGAGATGTCTCCCCCATGGGAGAAGACTTCTTTTACCAAGGTCGAATTCACGAAAAAGAAACGGTCGGAGCTCATTAAGAAGATACTCTGAATCTCGGGGTAAAGCCGTCGGTTCATCGTGGCCATTTGAAATTCATATTCAAAATCCGATAGGGCTCGTAACCCTCGTATGATCACTTTGATATGATGTTTTCTTGCGTAATCCACCAAGAGACCATCATCCACATCAATTTTCACACGTGGATTATTTGAAAAAGACTCCCTGACTAATTGGACGCGTTCCTCAGTTGTGAAGAGCGGGGCTTTCTTAACGGAGTGTGCAATCACAATGACAATTTCATCGAAGATCGCAAGGCCGCGTTCGACCAAATCAATGTGCCCAAACGTCATGGGATCAAAGGTGCCTGGATAAATTGCTATGGATTCTGTTTTAGGTCGGCTCGTCATAGCGGTAATAGATCAGCTGAGACTCTCCAAATACTGTCGTTCTAATGAGCTTCCACTGAGTTCGCGGGCCGAAGGCTATCATTGCCTTAGGGGCTTTCACAAGAAAAATTGCTTCAGAAAGGGCAACGCCACTGACCGCGTTGAAAAGTTCATTCTCAAAGTTGGTGGTCCATAGGGGGAAAGGCGGGTCGGCAAAGATGACATGAAATTTCCCGCCAGCTTTCGAGGCCTTTCTAAGGTATTCATGAACGTCTGATGTGATGGCAGATAGCGGTAGTTTCTGCTTAGTTGCCTGATTTGAAATTATTTTAATGAGCGAGGCGTTCGAATCGACTGCAGTGATCGAATGGGCTCCGGCTTTGGCGGCAGCAAGGGCGAATCGTCCTTGGCCGCAGAATAAATCTAAGATGTTGGATTGAATGATTTCTGGCCTTAACGTATCGATCGCTGATTTAAGAGCTCGCGCGCCGATCGGGCGAACCGGAAAAATTTCTATTTTTCGTTTCAATGCTCAGTAACTTTTTTTGAGACCACGACGGTACCCCAGACAAGCAGTTTGGATGGATCGGCTGAGGGGGTCATCCGAAGGCCCACGATACCGTTGCCTCCTAACGTCTTGCAGCGTTGCGTGAGGGCCGGTAATGCATTTCGGATCGGGTCTTGGTCGTCGGCGGTAAAATTGACGAGAACGGACACCGGACCCATTAAGGCTTCGATCACATGAGACGGAAGATGTTCCGTCGAAGTGATCGCAATCGAATTCGAATTCAGGTCATTCGATTGAGAATCTTGGCTCGTCGGCACTGCTGCCTTAGATGACGGTGACACTTCGGGTTCAATTAAAGTCTCACCAAACTGGCGAATCTCAGCAAATATTTCAGCGCTTTCATAACTTGTCGCCCCTAACGCTGGCTCCGGCTCGGCGATTGCTTCGGTGTTCGTTAGAAAAGGCTGAAATCGAGTTCCGCATTCACAGATGATCTCAAAGAGATGGTCCTCGTGATGGATTTGATTTAAGCAACTTGGGCAGGTGGATAGCATGACTCAGACTCCATGGCATTTCTTGTATTTCTTACCGCTGCCACAGGGGCAGGGGTCGTTACGTCCGACTTTATCATCTTGAAGGCGCACTGGCTCCTTGATCACTTCGGAATCGTCGCCGCCGTGATGAAAACTCATGGCCTGCTTTTTGGGCTGCATCTTTTCAACCTGCTCTTCGCGCGTGATTTCAACGCGGTAGAGTTTCGTGATGACGTCCGTTTTAACCTGGTCGTCCATCATCTTAAAGAGCGCAAAGCCCTCGCGCTTATACTCGACCAAAGGATCCTTCTGGCCATACCCGCGAAGCCCGACTCCCTCTTTAAGGTGGTCCATATTAAGCAGATGGTCCTTCCAAAGCTGATCAATGGCGCCCAAGTAGATATACTGTTCAAGCTGTCTGAGTAAATCAGGTGTGATTCTGGCTTCTCGTTCGTCATACAATGCTTGGGCGCGCTGTCGGGCGTAGGCCACTAAGGCCACTTGAGTGCCTAGTTCCTTAAGTTTAGAATCCGAAAGGTCCAGATAATGGTTAAAGAGAAAATGAATCCCCTCTAAAATCGCATGCGAGTCCCATTCGTTGGTCGATTTTGTCGATGCAAATGTCGCCGAGATCCCCTCGATCTGCTCGTTGACAATGTCCAGGATGAGATCCTTCGTGTTCTGCCCCGAGAGGATTAATTTGCGTAACTCATAAACAACTTCGCGTTGCCGGTTGAGCACATCGTCATATTCTAAAAGATGTTTGCGGATGTCGTAGTTATGGCCTTCAACTTTTTTCTGCGCGTTTTCGATGGCCCTAGTGATAAGCTTCGATTCAATCGGCACGTCCTCTTCCATATTAAAACGGTCCATGTAGGACTTAATCTTCTCGCCTTGGAAAATGCGTAAGAGATCGTCTTCTAAAGAAAGATAAAAACGACTTGATCCCGGGTCGCCCTGACGCCCCGCGCGGCCTCGGAGCTGGTTATCGATGCGACGAGATTCGTGGCGTTCGGTCCCAATGATATGAAGGCCTCCGAGGGCGGCAACCCCTGGCCCAAGGACAATGTCCGTGCCTCGGCCCGCCATATTAGTCGCAATCGTAATAGCCCCAGACTGACCCGCATTGGCGACGATCTCAGCCTCCCGCTCATGTTGTTTCGCGTTGAGGACATTGTGGGGAACGCCAGCCTTTTTGAGTAGGCCGCTTAAGTACTCAGACTTTTCGATTGAGATCGTACCGACGAGTACGGGTTGTTTGAGTTCATGGCATTTCTTTAATTCTTCTACGACGGCTTGATACTTGCCCTTCGTGTTCTTATAAATCATGTCTTGGTGATCCAGCCGCGTCATCGGCTTATTGGTCGGTATCACGATGACTTCCAACTTATAGATAGCCTGAAATTCGGCGGACTCCGTATCGGCCGTTCCCGTCATCCCCGCAAGTTTATGGTACATTCGGAAGTAGTTCTGGAATGTCACGGTAGCGAGGGTTTGGTTTTCGTTCTCAATCGTCACCCCCTCTTTGGCTTCGAGGGCTTGGTGAAGTCCGTCACTGTAGCGTCGTCCGGGCATTAAGCGGCCGGTAAACTCATCCACAATAAGCACTTCGCCATCACGGACAACATAGTCGACATCAAGTTTAAATATGGCATGGGCTTTAAGAGCCTGGTGCGCGTGGTGGACCAAGTCCATATGCTCAGGCGCGTACATATTGGTGACGCGCAAGGCCTTCTCAAGTTTAGCGACTCCATCATCCGTTAGGGCGGCCGTTCGGGATTTTTCATCGACCGTGTAATCAGCTTCCTTCTGCAGGAGCGGAATGACAGCATTAATCGTATAGTATTTGTCGGTGCTATCTTCCGTAGGGCCACTGATGATCAGCGGAGTTCGGGCTTCGTCGATCAAGATGGAATCGACTTCGTCGACAATCGCAAAATTAAGTTCGCGTTGGACGAAATCTTCGAGGCGAAACTTCATGTTATCGCGCAGATAATCGAATCCAAATTCATTGTTGGTGCCGTAGGTAATGTCAGCGCCATAGCCTAGTTTGCGTTCTTGATCGGTAATGCCGTGGACGATCACTCCAGTGGTCATTCCTAGCGCGCCATAGAGTTGTCCCATCCACGCAGCGTCTCGTCGGGCAAGGTAATCATTTACGGTGATGACATGCACACCCTTACCGGTGAGGGCATTGAGGTACACAGGGAGTGTGGCGACAAGAGTTTTGCCTTCGCCTGTTTTCATTTCCGCGACTCGGCCTGAATGAAGGACAGCGCCACCAATCAATTGGACATCAAAGTGGCGCATATTAAGCACGCGCTTGGACATCTCCCGAACGACGGCAAACGCATCGGGGATCAGGTCATCTAAAGGTTTTCCCTGGGCGAGTTGCTCTCGGAATACAATCGTTTGCCGGGCGAGCTCTTCGGTCGCCATGCTCTGGTATTTTGGCTCAAGGGCTGAGACCTGAGCTACCATGGGGTAGAGCCGCTTGATCTCTCGTTCATTTCGGGAGCCAAAGAATTTACGGGCAACGTTTTGAATCATACTAGCTTAGGATTACAACTGAATTACCGAGGAATTTCAATCCCTTCTTGGAGAAGGTTTAGAATCTCCTGTCGGCAGAGATCGATATAGGGGTCTAAAGGCACATTGGGTGGAATCGTCAGCGGTTTGCCGAATTTCACGACAATCCGATGTCCCCAGCGCGGCGGCAATTTTCCTTGAGGGGCAATTTGATTGGTTCCCAGAATAGCAATCGGGAGGATCGGGACTTGGGCATTCTGGGCGGTTCGAAAGGCTCCTTTTTTAAAGGGTAGTAACTCGCCTGATAGGCTGCGGGTTCCTTCCGGAAAAATCGCAACGGGCACTCCAGCTCTTAGCCCGGCTTCCACTGCCGTCATGGTATTTAAGTCTCGGCTTGATCGGTCGCGTTTGACAAAATAGAAACCCATCGCCGTCATCGCGCGACCCAAAAACGGGACCTTGCCAACTTCAGATTTTGAGATCCATTTAAAGTCGTAGGGTAGGGCGGCAAGAACCAAAATATCAAAAATACTGGAGTGATTCGGAGCAAGCACGGCTGTCGGGTAAACCGTGAGCAAATCGTCGCGTTCATACTCGACGCGTGCTCCAATGATGCGAAGGGCGACCCGGGCCCATGCGTGGTGGATCTCGTGGCCCAAGTCAATGTTAAAGACGGAGAGAACGATTACCATTAGGGCGCAGAGGACAGTCCAGCTAAGACCCATGACGGCAGCTAGGCTGTTTAGGATGAGATGAAGCAAAGTCATAGCAAGCTTCTACATTGCCATAGCGTCGTCTTCAAGCGGGACTCTTCCAATCCAATGCCGAAGAAGCGGGATAGCGAGTTGATTATTGTTCTCGTATTCGATTCGGACGTAGGTGAGTTTTGACCGTTTGGCAAAGTTATCCAGATCGAGCGATGTGATATCAATCCACGTTCCGGTATTGAGGTACTGTTTTGCTTCCCCAATCGGAACATGCTTGTAGACGTGAGTGTGCCCAAAGATGACGGTATGAAGATTCGGAGTTCTTAAGATTCTGCGAGCGGCATCGGTGAGGTCTGGAAACACCGTGGCCGAGAAAAGGGTCTTAAAAGTCATACTCAGATTGGTGTGGCGGTAGCGGTTTTTGCTGAATCTGACTGAAATAAAGTAAATAAGAAACCTAAGCCCATGCAGCAGACTCGAAAAGAAATCCTGCATCAGGCTCATGCGGATCATGAGCCGAAACGGGCGGACCTTATCAATGAAATGCTTCTGCATTTTGAGTTTAATAATATATTGGACGGTGAAAATAGTGCCCCAAGGTAAATTCAAGATGGGTTCGGGTAAATTCTCCGTCAGAAACTGCTTGGTCGGATCCACTCGATTGGCAAATTCATATTGGTGTCCATGCTCGATGTGGACGCCATCGACTTGGTGGTAGGTTGTTTTCCACGTGATTTCTCGTCCCACGGCTTCGTCGAATAATCGTCGAGATGTCGGCCAGACCATCTCTTGGTCGTGGTTTCCTACAACATAAGTCATGCTATGTTTTGGGTTAGCGAGAAATTTTTTAAGAGCATCAAAGAATACGGGGTGCCCTTGAATGACGGATGCGACCTTTTCTGCGGAAACCTGTTCCGTAATCACGGTCGTAAAGTGGCCGCGGTAGTCGACTTGGATGAGGTTGAGGATATCTCCGTTGAGGATGAGTTCGATCTCAGCCTCATGGTAGGGCGGTGTCGAGTAATATTCTAAAAACTCGGCAAATCGATCGTCATAGAGGAAGTCTTCTAACAGGTTGAGCATGCCATTAGGCAGTTTTCTGCCTTTGCCTAAATGCAGGTCAGAGATAACTAACTTAGTTTTTGTGACGATCTTATTCTGCATAGTTCTTCATGAAACTAGGGCTCGTCTTTTTTTGGAGAATCATTCTCCAAAGCGTCAATATTTTCTAAAAGTTGGGTAGCCAATCTCATCGTCTCAACCAGGCGTTGCTTTTTCTGGTCCATCGACGCGAGAATCGTGTTGGATTTTCTCAAGCGATCTTCCAGATTTTCTAAATCAAGCTCGAGAGCGTCATTCTTCTTCTTAAGGTCCAGAAGTTGCCGGTCCTTACTATCTAAAAGGGTATGGCTATCTCGTTTGAGAAGTTCGTATTTGTTCTCAAGTTCACGCTCTTTGAGTCGGATTCGCTTGAGATCTTCTTTGACCTTATCCTGCCACTCCTCTTTGCGATGAGCTAACTCAGTCATCTGAGATTCAAGATGACTGGTTTGGCGAATCCGTTCTTCGTATTCGCTTTTTAGAGTTCTAAATTCTGCCTTGTACTTCTCTTTTTTCTCCTGAAGCTCTAATCTCAGATCCTCTTCGCGCTTACGGGAACTCTCGAGTTCGGAAACCAACGATCGACTCTGCTCTGAGAGCGTATTCATCTGAACATGAAACTTCTCAAGGGCTATCTGATAGTGTTTGAGTTGATTCTGAAGGTCTCGGTTCTCAGAATCCTTTAACTGGATGTACTTGCGCATGACCTCGACTTGCTCATTTCCGTCCTGAGAGAGTTCAGGTTTCGAATCGCCTATCGCAGACGAGGGCAACTCACTGGCTTCAAGGCCCATGATGGATTCGAGATCAATGTCTTCGTACCCAATGGCACGGCTTGACGGGGGTAGCGAAGGTTCAATCGAGTGCCCACGCAAGTCGGACTCGGCATTCAAGTCCCCTTCTACTGCGCCGTCCTTAGTGAAGGTTGGCTCCCGTGGATTTTTACGCTTAATCGACAAAACGCACACTCCCAACCTACTTATCGGTCGCTCCCTCCAAAGAGATTATTTTGATTTTAATGCAGAGTGTTATTTAGATTTCAATCAATCCAACGCCGTTAAAGTGGGCCAGAGCCGCCCTCGTCCGGCCTAATACCTCAGTTCGAAGTAGGGAGCTAAGAGCGTCTCTAGATGTGATATTTTCATATCGCTTACGAAATCAGTTCCCCACCCAAATTCCGGAGCCGCCGTGAATGAACAATACAGACGGCGTAGTAAAGGCTTCGCATAACCTTTGCCTTCCGAGACATCCGGAGCGTCGAAGCTCGCGGAAATCGTACTGTCATGAGTCGTGTCTAACATGATTCTATTGCCGAGCGTGGTATGGGACGTGGGAGATCCGTATTGTTCTGGAGTGCGGAACTTAAACGTATCCCCTGTTTGGATCAAAGTATCGTCCTGATATTTTTCATTAAAATCGATGAAGCAATAGACCTTCTCGAGCTTATCGAAATTTTTCAGGTCACTTAGTTTTTTGATCAAGGCGCCAAATTTCTGGCGGGAAATTTGAGCCTCATGGCTCTTTCCCTTTAAATCGACGCGTGCGATTTCGATGTGGCTTGTGAGTGCGGTCCCGGATCGCTCGAGAAGACTTGTCACCAAGAAGGGGCCGTTAAATTTTAATTCGGCATCCATGGGAAGATCGATTAACGCTGCGTCATTTCCGGCGAACGCCATCGTTGAAGCCAGAAGCAGAAACCATTTCAAAAGCATTTTCATACAGTACCCCACAGTAACAATGGTTAAGCCCAACTCATAACTTGGGGTGGCTGCGCCTGCAAGGCAAATTTGGCACGGAAGTTTTTTTGTGGCTAAATGTTACTTTGGTGGCTGGGAGTCATAAACAGAGCTTTCAAAGGTGTGGGAGCTGGCAAGTCGCGGGCAGCAGGTGTTTCCCATTTCACCGCTGGAGTAGGAGGGAAGATGATTACTGCAAAAAAGTATTTAGAGGTAACCGATGTCAGGGTTACAGGTGGGTTTTGTTTGAAGGTCCAATTCAATGATGGGACAACAAGGGATGTGGATCTATCGGTGCTTATGGAAGCGGCTCCTCCGGTATTTCTGCCACTCAAAGATGCGAAAGCCTTCGCTAAAATTTCACTCAATTCGGTCGGTGGAATCGCCTGGGAATGTGGTGCCGATCTTTCGGCAGAATACCTAAGGCGTTACCAGTGATTTATCGCGAAGAGCCTTCATTAGAATTCGCAGGCCCGAGTCGCACTAGCAATGTCAATGCAGCTGGGCACCTTTAGGGGTGCTTAAAGCACCGAAAAAATCGAGCATAACAAGGTGCGCGAATTGATAATGATAGGATCGATCGACTCAGTCGAGAGATAAATGATCTTTCCATTGGCGAAGTGCTTAAGAAAGCTACCTGCGGAACGAGTCTCAGAAAGGGAAGGTTTTTCAAGTGATGTAACGATGATTCCAATGATTTGGTTCTCATCCTTGATAACGATGGGAACGCGGGCATGATCACGAGTCAAGTACGACTCGAACTGTGCATTTTTATCAAGCCGATAGCCGAACTGGGTCCTCAGATTTCGGTAGACAGCACCTTCAGTTGCTCTAAGGTTTCCCACCGTTGCACCTGCGTAAAGAGATTCTTCCAATTGGTCTTCTAGAAGAATGACTTCCTTCTTTCGAAGGGGCACTGGGATTCTTCGAATCATAAAAATAGACTCTAGTGCATACAGGATTTTCTTCTGGGTTTGTGGGGCAAGCCCTAGGCGTCGTTTCACTTCTGCTGCGTTGTAGGGCTCAAAGCCTTGTTTTGCGATCCACGCAATGAGCTTCTTTAAGGTTGTGACCGGGGTCTTGATGTCGCTGACGAGTCTTAAGTCCCTCGCCAATATAAGATTATGGAGTTCGTTCAGTGCATTTTTCCTAAGTTCCGGGCTTCTAATGAAACAAAGGCCCGGCAATCCGCCATTTTCAAGATAGGTTTCAAAATGTTTTTGAATCTGATGGCGCTTTTTAGGGAGATTCAACAATCGTATCGAGCTTTCGGAAAATTCACGGTGCCGAAGAAGTTGCGGCATCACATCAGACAATGGGTCACCCATAATCTCTGAGACAGAAAATGGAAATAATTCAAGAAGAGCGATTCTTCCCGCCAAAGACTCTCGGATAACCTTTCGGCTTGTGAATCGAACCGAGCCGCTTAGCACAAACTGGCCCGGTTTCTTATGCGTTCGCACCCACTCTTTGAGTGTCGGGAATAGTTTGGGCTCAAGCTGGCACTCATCGATCGCCAACGGAGTCCGGTGGGGAGCTCGGATATAATGCTTGGGATCTGTATGCGCCGCTTCAAGAGAATCGACGTCGTCCAGAGTGCGGTACTCAGCTACCGACGCTGCGATAAAGGTGCTTTTGCCAACCTGCCGATGGCCAAAGACCCCAACCATAGGGCTAAATGTCAGCAGCTTGTTGAAGACATCCTGGATATGCCGTTTTCTCTCATGAGCCATCGAGTAGACCTAACCCTTTCCTTGCAGAAAGGGTAGGCCCCTCACGGAACCGTGCGTGCGGATTTCCCGCACACGGCTCTTCAAATTCTGTTTCGGTTTAGTAGGCATAGACTCTCCGATCGAGTAGCTGTTTCAGCGATGCCGCCGGGGGCGGCATC
>Ga0105164_10001118_pt1 | contig 17410 bp, 14 predicted proteins | sample VDWuncwatermetaG_FD_89674 | JGI IMG/M metagenome (GOLD analysis project Ga0105164, IMG submission 89674) | Wastewater microbial communities from Netherlands to study Microbial Dark Matter (Phase II) - VDW unchlorinated drinking water | ecosystem: Environmental > Aquatic > Freshwater > Drinking...
ATACAGGATTACGAAATAAAATCTAAATAATTTTCTCTGTTTATCACTTTATATTCTGCCTCTTTATAGGTTTCTTTCCACAGCTTTGGTTCTTTTAACTTTTTATTTCCCCACTTAAATTCATATCCAAACAATTTTCCATTTCTTTCTTCCACAAAATCAATTTCTTTTTTATCCCACGTCCTCCAAAAATAGTTATTAGAGTATATCTTTTTATATGACTGTTTCTTAATACGTTCCATTATTAAAAAATTCTCCCATAAAGAACCTATATCATTCCTCATGTCTAGAGAATTAAAGTTTGCAATAAGAGAATTCCTTATGCCATTATCAAAAAAATAATATTTGTTTTTTCTGTTTATTTCACTTCTAAGATTTTTACTATATCCTCTAAGACTAAAGATCACAAAAGCTTTTTCTAAAATATCTAAATATCTTCCTACAGTTTTTACATCAATATTTAAATTATTTCCAAGCTCATTTAATGAAACTTCGCTACCCACCTGAAATGCAAGCAATTTTAAAAGGTCTATTAAAATTTTCGAGCCTTTAACTTTTTCAAGAGCAAGAATATCTTTAAGTACATATGATCCAGTGATTTCATTAAGCACTTCTTTCTTTTTTTCTTTCCTCTTAGTAATTAAAACTTCTGGATACATCCCATAAATCAAATACTCTTCAAGATTATTATTCAAGTCAAATTTATTCAGTTCATTTAATAATTCAATACAAGAAATGGGATATAAAGTAATAGTATTTTTTCTTCCTGTAAGAGGTTCTCCTACCTGACCAGCAAGCTCAAAAGAAGATGACCCAGTCACTACCATTCTAATTTTAGGAATATGATCAACTAAGATTTTTAATCCCTGTCCAATATTTTTTATTTTCTGAGCTTCATCAATAACTATAAGTTCATACCCTGAAGCATAATCAAGCAATTTAGAAAAATCTAATTCTTCAAAAATCTCTGATATTCTTGTGTTTTCACCACTATCAAATCTATACTTTATTTTAGTGGTTTTTAAATAATCTTTTAAAAGAGTAGTTTTACCTACCTGCCTCGGGCCAAAAATAGTCAAGACCTTATTTGGTTTTATGATTTCTTCTAGATCAAAGAATCTATTTATTCTTTCCATATGTCTTTATTATACCCCAAAGACTCCATAAAATATAGTCATTTCATGGATTTAGATTCCATAAAATAAGCATATTTCAGGGATTCAAATTCTAATCTACTCTATCGCTTTACTTTTAATCTCAAAACAAATCTTATTAGCAATCTCTTCTATCGTCATACTACCAATATCTGCTTTTTTACGATGACGGACTGAAACTTTATTTTCAGTGATTTCTTTATCCCCAACAATTAACATGTAAGGAATCTTTTCAATCTGTGCATCACGAATTTTAGAATTAACTGATTCTGCCCTATCATCTACTTCAGATCTAATTCCTTTTTCTCTAAGAACTTCATTCATCTTCTGTGCATATTCTAAATGCCTATCAGCTATAGGAAGAACAATAGCCTGCTTATATGAAAGCCAAAGTGGAAATGCACCAGCAAAATGCTCAATTAAAACAGCACCGATTCTTTCTAAACTTCCAAAAATAGCTCTATGAACCATTACTGGCTGCTGCTGTGTACCATCTTTATCTGTGTATTTAATATCAAATCTCTTAGGTAAATTAAAATCTAACTGAATAGTGGCTCCCTGCCAAACTCTACCAATAGCATCTTTTAACTTGAAATCAATTTTAGGTCCGTAAAATGCACCATCACCTGGATTTAACTGATAAGCAAGACCATACTCTTCAAGAGCTTTCTTTAAGCCAGCTTCAGCAAAATCCCAAATCTCAGGAGTACCAATAGCATCTGCTGGTTTAGTAGAAAGTTCAGCTGAGTACGTTAAACCAAACTTAGAATAAATTTCATCAATTAATTTAATTACGCCTTTTATTTCATCTACAAATTGATCTTTTCTACAAAAAATATGTGCATCATCCTGAGTAAATCCTCTGACACGAGCAAGACCATGCATTACACCTGATCTTTCATATCTGTAAACGGTACCAAGCTCCCCCATTCTAATAGGAAGCTCTCTATAACTGTGTCTAGAAGAATCATATATCTTCACGTGAAATGGACAGTTCATGGGTTTTAAAACATATTTTTGTTCATCAATTTCCATACTGAACATATTTTCTTTATAGAATTCATTATGTCCGGAAATATCCCAAAGTTCATTTCTAGCTATATGCGGAGTATAAACTAATTCATATCCTGCTTTTTCATGGACTTCTCTCCAGAAATTTTCTATCTGTGTTCTAAGATATGCAAGTTTTGGATGCCATAAAATCAATCCAGGACCAGTTTCATCCTGAATAGAAAATAAATCTAACTGACGACCGAGCTTTCTGTGATCTCTTTTTTCTGCTTCTTCAAGTCTTTTTATGTGTGCTTCTAAATCTTCTTTAGACCACCAAGATGTACCATAGATTCTTTGGAGTTTTTCTCTGTTTTCATCAGCATGCCAATAAGCACCAGAAATAGAAGTTAGTTTAAATGCTTTTATTTGTTTAGAAGTGGTTATATGAGGACCCTTACAGAAATCATTCCAAATTATTTTTCCTTCTTTTTGAAGAGTGTATAAAGTAGGGCTGTGATCTTTGTGCTCTTCTAAATTTTCTGCTTTAAATTTTTCACCAGAAGATTTAAACTCTTCAATTTGCTTATCTGGATCTTCTACATTTATTTTTACAAACTTTAAATCTTCATCAATAAGTTTTTGCATTTCTTTTTCTATCTTAGATAAATCTTCAGGGGTTAGCTGATGATCAGTAATTTCAAAATCATAATAAAAACCGTTTTCAATAGCTGGACCATTAGCAATCCTTGCACCTTTAAAAATATTTTGAACAGCACAAGCTAAAACATGTGCACTACTGTGTCTTAAGAAATCATAACTTCTTGGATCATCAACAGTAACTATTTCTACCAAGTCACCATCTTTTAATACTGCATTTATATCCTGAAGTTCACCATTTACTGACAAACCTATACTCTTCTTAGCAAGGCTGTTACTGATTGCTTTAGCCAAATCAATACCATTAGAGCCTGAAGCAATTTCTTTTTTTGAACCGTCTTTTAAAGTAATTGATATTGTCGTTTGAGTTGGCATAGTAAAAGAAATTATAGCAATAACAATCCAACGCAAAATGTCATTCTGAGCGCTAGCGAAGAATCCACTAACGCAAGTAGATTCTTGTTCGTTACACTCCTTCAGAATAACTTCACGTTGGATTGCTTCGTCGCTTTCGCTCCTCGCAATGACGTATCACGTATGTATATCTAACGCAAGGTCTTTGCTTTTTCAACAACCTCATTTATATCAAAAATATAACTGTAATCTATTCCTTTGCTCTTAAAAGTTTCTCTGCCGCCTTCATTTCTATCTACTATTGCTAAGACTTGTTCTACGACACATCCAAATTCCTGAACTCTTTCAATGGCCTTGATGGATGAGCCACCAGTAGTAACAACATCTTCTAAAATAGTTACTTTAGCACCAGGTTTAATCGGCCCTTCAATCCATAAACTTCTACCATGTTTCTTAGGTTCTTTTCTAACATAAAAAGCATCGATGGGTTTTCCTTCAAGCAAATACACCATTTGTGAAACACCACTAGCTAATGGATCAGCACCCATAGTCAATCCACCAACAGCCTGGACACCAGGTTTTAACATTTTTGAAAAAATATAAGAGATCAATGTATTTCCTTCATGATGAAGAGTGGTTTGCTTACAATCTACGTAATAATTACTTTCTTTTCCACTGGCTAAAGTAATTTTTCCCTCTATATAGCTTTGCTTGGCAAGAAGGGTTAATAACCTGTCTAATAAAAAATCTTTATTTGTATTGATCAAGGTATTTATTAATAAGTTTGTGGATTGCATGATTTAATAATTATAATATGAAAACATACGATAAAGTTTATGCCCTTGTAAAAAAGATTCCAAAAGGAAAAATATCCACATATGGACAAATTGGACAAATGATTGGATTAAATCCCAGAGTCGTTGGATGGGCATTGAATCGATTGGCAAAGGTGAAAACCACGCCAACAGTCCCCTGGCAAAGAGTGATTAATTCAAAAGGTACAATCAGTACAAATAAACTTTCAAATATTCCTCTTGATCTTCAAAAAAGATTATTAGAGAGTGAAGGGATAAAGTTTGATAAAAATGGAAAAACAGATTTAAAGAAATACCAGATCAATCCGTCCTCATGTAATTAAGCAATGTTCTAACTTGATCAAGATAGGTACTTATATAAGAAGCTCTTTGTGATCTGTTTACATATTTCTCAAGACTCAGCCAGTCTTTAACTTTAAGCTGAAGAATAATTAATTTCTTTTCAATTTCTTCAGCCTTCTCTGGTTTAAAATTTTGAAAATCATTTTTTATATCCTGAGTTAAAAAATAAACTTCTTTTTGAGTTTGACTGTTAGCAAGAACTGTATGTGGCTGTGACAAAGAGAATTTTTCAACAATGGACATAAATTCATCTAGAAGTTTTTGGCATGCAACGTATGGTTTATTATATGGGACAAAAATAGTTTGTTCTCTAAATGGACCTTTTTTTAAAAGTCCCCTTTTTATAGCATCTAAATGTTCATATGCAAAGAAACATATTCCAAGAGATCCACCTTCCCTAGCAGCAGCAATTCTTTCTGTAACTTCCCCCAGGCTAAGTGTTCTTAAATTGAATCCTGGAATAATAATAGCTCTGTCACCTAAACTTTCCCTAGTTCTTTGAAGTTTTATTTTAACTTCATCTTTTGTATATGAATAATAGAATGGGTAAGCTACATCAACCCACTTGCTAACAACCCAGGTTTCCCAGTCTTGCTGAATTTGATTTAATCTCTGAGAACGATCTATTCCAAAAACTGCTATGGAAACTTTTAAATCTGGTTTAATTTCTTTAAGTTTTGCTGATGTATTTTTAACAAAAGTACTAACTTGTTTTGCTTTCCATTCTTTCCAAGATTTATTTACAGGTCCATCAAGAACAGGAAGGTTACCACTATCTTTTAAGAAAGCATTTTTAGTAGCAAAATCAAAACCAACCTGTGTTTCTTTTTTTTGAAATGGGAATCTTATGTAATCATATTGGATTCCATCTACATTATAATTTCTGACAATTTCACTATAAACTTCAAGCAAAAAATCAGTAGCTTTTTTATTAGATGGGCTTACCCAGTTCTCAGGCTGATTTTCAATTCTAAGTTTTGAGCTTATGTCAGTCAGCGAAACAGATCTACCTAATTTTTCAATTATTGGTCCAGGATATTGAAGGGGTTTTCCTATTAAAAGATTATGTCTAGTATTTCCTACAGCAAAAACCCAAACCCAAGCATGGAGCTCGATTCCATTTTCATGTGCCTCATCTATAGCAACCTTAAGTGGATCCCAACCTCCTTTTATCAACGGGTTTTGGGGAAGAAGCATGGAAGGATAAATAGGAAATCCAGCATTTAATGTCTCAAAGAAAATTACATTAAAACCAGATCTGGCAATATTTTTAATCAATCTTCTTAAATCGTTTTCTCCCTTACATGAGACTATGCTTCCACGATCTAGCCAAATAGCCCTTACTTCTACTTTTCTTACAGGAATCCCTAATGAATATACAAGTGAAAACTCTTCTTTTGCTTTAATAGCTTCTTCTCTGGCATTATAAAAATTTCTAAATAAATAATTCGAGTGGAAGTTATTTAAGTTATTTATCCCATCTGAAAAATGTTTTTTTAAAGTGGATTTAGGGGCTGGTAGATTAAGTTGTTCAGATATCTGAATAATAGAATCAGCCTGATTTTTAATAGAATTTATGTCTTTTATAATTTTCTTGTATTCAGAATTCGAGATTTCTTTAGTAAGTTTTACTGGTAAATCATTATAAAAATATAAAAGAGATTTTTGAAATGCTTTTATATCTTTACTTTTTTCTATGGACTGCCCCCAGTTATAACCTATATAAACAAGATCATTCGCTCCACCAATAGCAATTTGATTATTTTCTTTCCACCGACCTATTACCTTTTTTTTAGGTCCAGCAAGTTCAAATAAAGAATAAAAACTACCAGGATGTAAATCAAAATTGGCTTCTTCAATTTTATGAAGCAAACTTAAAGGAGTTTTTGTAATGAAATTACCTTTTAGCTGAATACCATTTTCAGCCAAGAGAGATTTAAGATTTTCTGAAGCTGGTCCGACACCAGATGAAACAATTAATCTCCCGCCAGCACTGATAAATTTTTTCAAGAAAGCTTTTTCATTCTCATCTGTATCAACAGCAAGAGGAAAATAAATTACATTTACACCAATATCAGAGACTTTTGTATCTGCAGAAAGATTACATAGAAACTGGCTATTTAAATATGTTTGTTCAAATGTCTCTAAAAAAGTTTTCCATTCCTGAGGAAAGCTTACAATGTCATTTTTTTCATAGGCTTCCACATTACGATAACTGTATAAAACACCTATCTTTTCTGATGATTTAGCAAAAGCTACTGTACAATATAAAATACAAAAAACAAAGATAAAAACCATGAACACTAATTTGTTCAACAAAACAAAAGATTTACTTTTTAAAAAATGGGGCAAAACTAGACCTCAGTTTGCAATTATAACTGGGTCAGGGGTGAAAATTTTCCCAGATAACGAACCATTGTTTGAGATTGCTTATACTGAGCTACCTATTTACAAGAAAAAGCCACAAGCCACAAGCCATAAGCCATCAGCTAATATTATTGGTCATGAGAACAAACTTAAGCTTTATAAAATAAATAACAAAGCTATATTAGTGTTTTCAGGAAGAAAACATTTATACCAAAGTACAAGTATTTTTGAAGTAAGTGCAAATATAAAACTTGCTTCAGTTCTTGGAATAAAAGAACTAATTATTACAAATGCTGCTGGTGGATTAAATCCAAAGTTCAAAGCTGGAGACTTGATGCTAATAACAGGATTTATAGATTTAATGCAACCCACAGAAAGAGGTGTGCTTAGCGGAATCATCCAGCCGCCAAAATTAATTGAAACAAAGTTAACAAAAAAAGTTAAAAGTAAATTTAAAAATAAAATCAGAAATGGTATTTATGCAGGAGTGATAGGACCTACATATGAAACATACTCAGAAGTTAAACTACTACAGAAGTTAAAAGCAAGTGCAGTAGGAATGTCTACAATACCAGAGCTCATAGCAGCTAGATCTTTGGGATTAGATTTTGCTGGAATATCAATAATCAGCAATGTTTGGAATAACAAACATAAGCCATCACATAAAGAAGTAGTAAGACAAGTAGAATTGGCAAATAAAAAATTAAATAACTTGATTTGCTATGTTATTCTGAAGGAGTGAAACGAACAAGAATCTACTTGCGTTAGTGGATTCTTCGCTAGCGCTCAGAATGACATACTCCGTTAGCTTGATTGCTTGTATAATAATCATCATGGACCAGAAGACGATTAAAGACATTTCACAAAAAGACCTTGAAGGGAAAAGTATTCTTGTAAGAGTAGATTTCAATGTTCCTACAGAAAAAAAAGGGAATAAAATTGTAATCACAAATGATATCAGAATTAAAGCTGCAATTCCTACTATTAAATATTTAACTGATTCAAAAGCAAAAGTAGTCCTTGTTTCACATTTTGGAAGACCAAAAGGTTTTGATGCTGAATTAAAGATGGATCCTATCGCTAAAAGACTTTCAGAATTACTTGGGAAAAAAGTTTTAAAGTTAAATGATTCAATCGGTCCTGAAGTACAATCAGCTATTGAAAAAATGCAATCTGGTGATATTTGTTTACTTGAAAATATAAGATTTTATAAAGAAGAAGAAAAGAATGATACTGAGTTTGCTAGAAATCTTGCAAAGCCATTTCAAATTTATGTAAATGATGCATTTGGAACCAGTCATAGAGCACATGCCAGCACAGCTGGGGTAAGTGCATATTTGAGCCCAGCATTAGCAGGATTATTATTAGAAAAAGAAGTCGATGCTCTCAGTGGAGTTTTAAAAAATCCTTTAAGACCATTTACTACAATTCTAGGTGGAAGTAAAATCTCATCTAAAATAGAAATAATCAAACAGCTTATCCCTAAAGTGGATACCTTGTTAATCGGTGGAGCAATGGCATTTACATTTGTAAAGGCTGATGGTGGAGAAATAGGAGAATCACTTTATGAAGAAAGTTTTATACCTACCATTAAAGAAATTAATTTCCTAAAAGAAGAGCATGCAGTAGCAATTGTTCTTCCTGAAGATATGTTATGTGCTAAGAAAGAAGATCTTATTTCGAAAAACCCTAATAAAGAGCTTCATATTTTTCCTATAGATAAAATTCCAGCAGGATACACAGGATTAGATATAGGACCAAAAACTATAGCGAAATTCTCTAAAATGATTAGCCAATCTCAAACTTTATTCTGGAATGGACCAATGGGAATGTTTGAAGATCCATTATTTATGCCAGGGACTAAAGGTATAGCTGAAGCATTAGTAGAAGTTACAAAGAAAAAATCAGTTACTGTAGTAGGCGGTGGTGACTCAGTTTCTGCCATAGAAGAATTAGGAATTTCTTTTGAGTCATTTACACATGTAAGTACTGGCGGTGGAGCATCTATGGAATTTATAGAAGGTAAAACGCTTCCAGGCATTAGTTGTTTAGATAAAAAAATAAGTGTAAAGAACTAAATTGCCATTATAGAGTTAAAGTAATTTTCAGTTTCTTTAAAAAAGTCAGGTGGTCTTTTAAAGTTTGTAGTATAAACAGCCAGACTTCCCTGTAAATCTCCTAATTGAGGATAGTATTGAATAATTTCACCATCTAAAGATCCTCTTTGTTTTCCATTTTTTATTGCATCTTTAATTAAATCATCAATTGCTTTGACTATTCCATCATTAAGTCCATTATTTAAGTATGGTTTCATGTAATTAAGCATTTGATCTCTTATAGTATTTATTTGCTTTAGTTTTTCTTCATCAAAATCATCTATTATTAAAGGTTTTGGAGAAAATGAAAAATCAGTTGCTTCTATTTTTAAACCACTACCACTCATTCCAGCAAGTCTGGATAAATCTCCTCTATCTAACACACCATGAACACTTGTTCCAGCATGATTAGTAGCTGAATCTACAGTTCCATCTCCAGCTTGAAGTTTTGCAGAAATAGTTCTTAAAAAGTTAGTAACATTGCTTAAACTTACATCACCAGATTTATCTTTACCCATAATATTTACAAGATTATCAAAAGCAATGCTTGCTTTTGATCCCGGTTTTTGTAATTCATCAATAAAAGCACTGAGTTCAGCAGGTGTCATTGTCTTTTTTCTTGGATTTTGAGAAGCAGCATTTACATACTCACTATTATTGTTTAGAATTGCCCATTCATCTGAACTTATTCCATCATTAGGATTTACTCCAGCAGCTTTATAATCAAAATAGAAGTTGTCACCAAATAAAAGATTTGACACAAAAAGCGTCTCTACTGCATTAAATGAACTAGTAGAAGTCTCTGAGGAAGCGCCAGTAGCACCGGCAGAAGGATTTGAAGCTAGTGGCGCTGAGGACGTATTAAGATTATTAAAAACTGTATTTGACAATTGACCCAATCTAATACCTTCAGATTCATCTGATTGATTTACTAAATCTTGATTGGTTTCATCTTCAGAAGTATTTGAAGTATCTAACAATAATGCATGTTGATATCTTAAGAGTGAGTCTATATCTTCAGAATTTCTTTTATTAGAATTAGTTGTATTTGTATTTTGTACTCTTGAATTATTATTAATTTCCATAAGATTCCCCCAAAGCAATCTCTTACAGGTATAAATTAACCAGAAAAGTCTTATAGTTTAATTAAGAATGGATTAATTATGTTTAAGTTTTTATAGGGTAAGCTATTTCTATTCAGCAGAAACTTCAGGTTTCTTAACGATTCCGTCTGGAGTCAATTTATACTCTTTTTGTTTTCCTTCAAAAGGTCCACCGACAACACTGAAATCTACAACTGATTTTGGTAGTTTTTCTTCTGCTTTAGCAACTTTCGGAGAGGATGTAGTAGTAGATTCCTTTTCATCGTGAGCTGGATCTCCTGGAATGTAAAACCCTGTTGAAGCTTCTTTCTTTTCTTCGATCTTGTCACTTGGGGTTTCAATATCTACTTTTGTAGAAGACTGTGTCAAAGATTTATCTCCGTCCTTACCAGCAGAACCATTAATTACCGCTGCAGGTTTATCTTTTTTAACAAACTCTCCTTTACCATTCATGGTCCAATCTTTAAATTTTGGTGTATCTAAATCTGTTAAGGAATTTGGTTTTTCTTCTTTTGCCTTTGGTGGTTCTGCTACTTTTGGTTGTTCAGCAACTTTTCCACCTAATCCTGCTTCAGATTTATTACCTTGTATAACTACCATGGTATTTTTACTATCTCTCAGTAACCCTGACTTCATAGCATCCTCCAGCTTATCAGCTGGAACCTGAATAGGTTTTTGGTAGAGCGAGTCATTTAAAGTAAATGAATTTGTTTTTTCATCATAATCAGTTACCCTTGCTAAGTGTCCACCTTTTTTTGTATACCCAGTGTATTTAGATGGATCTGTAGCTAAAGCCACATGATTCCCATTTTTTAATTCTTTCTTTATATCATCTAGTCCTATGCCACTTTTAGCTTCTGCTTTCATGCCCAGACCTTCAGCGCCTTTTACAAATGAACCAATACTACTGCCTTCATATTCACTATTTCTTCCCATAGCTTTACTTGCAGCTTCAATATCTTTATTAGCACTAGCAGCATCACCCGATCTTACCCCAGTAGCTCTAGCCAAACCTGCTAAACATGCAGCACCACAGTTTCCATTTGCAGCTGCATCTTCATTTGTATTTGCTTCACCTTTAAATTGAGCAATATGTGTTGGATCCTGGCTTTCAAGCATCTTGCCGCCATTTTGTAGCAATCCACCAGTTAATTCACTATTACTAGGATCTGCTTTACTAGGCCCCACTTGAATCATATTTTCTGGCATTGAAGGAGCAGTAGGTTTTTCTACAGGAGCTTCTTTAATAGGAGCAGCAGTATTATTTGGTTGAGCTAATGGAGATGAACTATTTGTAGATGCTCCTAGTTCAGACGATAAAGTGGTTTGACCAACTTCACTCTTAACATCAGCAATTTTTCCTTTCGTTGAATCAATTTGAGCAGCTAAAGATTTTTCTGCATTGCTTTGATTTATTGAATTTAAGAAAGCACTGCCTTGTTTTGCTTGATCTTGATTAGATAAGGCTTGATTCATCTCTTTAGACTGGGGAGATGAAGGCTTTGTCTCTGGAGTATTATCCTGGGAGAACTCTTCTCTAATTTTTTCTCTTTCTCCTAATAATTCACCCAGCTTACTTTGCAAACCCATTGTTTTAGCAGCTGCAAAAACAACCTTTGCACCATTAATTGCTCCATCTACAGTTGGAGCCACAGCTTTTCCTACTTGTTTTAATAATGCTTGTTGTTGATTAGGATTAACTTTATCTGCCATATTTCCCCCGATATAATGTATAAATATTAAAAATGCTAAAAGCATTAAACAGTTTATAGGTTATGTCTAAATAAAGAAACTTCTTAATTCAGATTAATTATATTTAATGTTTTTAGCGATTATGCTTCTTCTGCAGGAGGAGGTGGGGGAACAGGATCAGCAATACTATTCCATGCTGCAATGACATCACCATAATCCAGAGAACCATCTCCATTCATATCACCTGACATATCACCATTTGCTATTTTCTTTAAGATATCAGAAACAAGCGTTCTTCTTTCTAAAGTACTTTCTTTTTTTGTTTGACTAGCTAATAAATTATATAAGTCTTTCTTTAGCTTAAAAGTATTGCCTTCAGCTTCTCCCTTTATAATTTTAACTATGGTATCTACAGCAGAAGAAGTTTGATTTGGTTTTTTCCAGATCTCTACTAAATCTTTATAATCAAACTCACCATCACCATTTTTATCTGTGGCTTTCCCTGTTTCTAAGAAACTATTAATAGCTTCCATCCTATCATTAGCGTTTCCACCTACACCTGTAAGTTTAATTAATTCTTTAGCTAAGAGAGCAGGCAATTCTTCAGGATCTACACCAGGATCTTCATCATTAAATAGTTTCTTAACAGCATCTGATAGTTTTGCCAATTCTTCTGCTTCTTTTGGAGGAGGTGGAGGTGGTGGAGCTGGAGTTTCCCAAACTTTAATCAAATCAGCTACATCAAAATTTTCATCACCATTGAAATCTTCAGCAGAACCATCAGCAATTTTACTTATATATTTTAATATTTCTGATTTTTTAGAATCTTCAATTTTCACTCCAGTTAAATCTTTCAAGTATGCAAAAATCTTCATTGCAAAACTAGTTGACTTAAAGTCTTTTGAAGTAATATCTACTCCATTTTTAGCATCGTCTAGAACATACTTTAAACCAGTTTTTATCTGATTATAGTAAGCCTCTTGATCTTCTGTAAGGTTATTTAAATCAATAGATGAATTTGTATTTTCTATAGGGTCAGTATATGGATGGAGAGGTTTACTATTTGTATTTTCTGGAGGATCTGTATCTAGAGGCTTAGTATTTTGAGTGCTTTCTGTCTCTCCCACATGTCCATCTGAAATCTTTTTCCAGAAGTCACTCATAGAGCCTATTTCAGCTTTATATGCTTTTGCTCTTTCTAGCTCATGATTTACTTCATTAATATCGCCAGTAGTTGGATTACTATCTACTCCAGAAATGTATAATGGATTTTTATTCCACGTACCATCTAACCAAGATTGTTTCAAATTTTCTAAATCTTTTATTCTTTGATTAGCTGCAGCTTGTTTTCCTTCTATTTCATTCAATCTTTCTGTTTCATCTACATTAGAATCTCCACCTGTAGCTTTTCTTAACTCTATATCTTTTTGTCTAATTCTTTGTATTTCAGCCTTTATAGCATCTACATCATTGTTATTTATACCACCTACAGTAGCTTCAGTATATTGCTGCAGAGTATGAGCAGTAAGTAAAGATTCAAGATCTTGTAATCTATCTTCCAAGTACGTAAGATTATTTTCATTAGTAGCAACATTATGATTACCACTAGTCATAGGTACTGGAACTATAGATAAAATAAACATATGTAACTCCTTATAGCTTACAAAACGGATAATACAGGCCATTTTTTAAGGTGAAGTTAAGAGATTAATGCTTTAAAGGCTAATAATCTAAATTAGATTTAATAAACAACGATGGTTTAGTTTGTATCTTCTGCAGAATCCCAAAGTTTAATTAAATCATCTGCATTAAACTTTCCATCAGAGTTTAAATCTTCAGCAGAACCATCAGCAATTTTACTTATATATTTTAATATTTCTGCTTTCTTAGAAGCTGAAATTGGAACTCCAGTCAAATCTTTTAAGTATGCAAACAGATGGTTAGCAAAAGAAGATTCATAATCTTTTGCAGTAATATCTATTCCATTTTCAACATCTTCTAGAACATACTTTAAACCAATTTGTATCTGTTGATAGAAAAGCTCTTTATTTACAGCTCCTTCTAAAAGTTTAAGATCTTTTTTATCTATAATTCCATCGGAATTCATATCTGCAATCTTCTTTTCTTCATCACTTAATTCAACACTTCCATTAATAGCTTTTTTAAGAAGATCATAATCTTTGGTATCTAACTTACCATCACCATTAATATCACCTTGTTTTTTATTCTCAGGACCACCACCAGTAGGATCTGAACCTTCTGTAGGTCTCGTGGGTTCAGAACCAGGATGTGGCTTAGGTGGGAAACAACTTCCTGCAGGGTCAGTAGCCTCTGGCTTTGTAAGGGGCTTAGTGTTTTGCGTAGTATCAGTTTCTCCTACATGTCCATCTGAAATAGTTTTCCAGAAATCACTAAAGGACTGTAATTCGGCTTTATATGCTTTTGCTCTTTCAATTTCTTTGTCTATATCTTTAATATCAACTGTTCTTGGATCATTATCTATTCCAGTTATAGTTTTAGGGGGTTCTTTGCCAGCTAAAATTGCAGTTTTAAATTCTTCTAAATCTTTTATGCGTACATCAGCTCCTTCTGTTTGTTTTGCCTCAATTTCTTTTAACCTTTCAGCTTCATCTACATTAGAATCTCCACCTGTAGCTTTTCTTAATTCTATATCTTTTTGTCTAAGACTTTTTAGTTCTGCCATAATGGCTCTTCTATCACTGGTGTTTACATCATTATCATATCCATCAACTATAACTCCTGCATCTTGCTGAAGTATCTCTGCAGTAAGTAATGCTTCTAAATCTTCAATTCTTTTTTCTATAGAGGTAAGATTATTTTCATTAAGTTTTCCGCTGTTACCAGCATTCATAGGGATAGGAACAATAGATAAAATAAACATAAAACCTCCTTATTAGACAAACAGTGTAGGCATCTTATAGGAAGATTTTTAAGTTTGTGTTAAGAAACTAAAGATTTAAATATTTTAGGAGTTTCAAAAACTATTCCAGCTATCTCTAAAGGATTTTTCCAATTGTTTTTAATTTCAGGGACCCAGGACTTTATATCCATAGAATCCGATTTCTTCATATTACAAGATGGACAAGATGCATAAAGATTTTCAATATCAAAATTAAACTGAGGGAGTTTACTAGCCGGCAGATAATGGTCATAAGTAGCTACGTGTTCTCTAATAATATGAGTGGTTACTTCTTTTCCTTCTTCATTTATATATGTAGTGAAACCATCTTTAGAAGATTTTATAGCTTCTTTAGCCACTTCTGGATCTAATAGCTGTTTCTCACAATAAACACAGCTCCAGTTATCTCTGTCCCATACTTTTTGAAGAGTTAGTAGTGGTGGTTTTTTTCTTTGAATGGGTTTGACACAATCTTCATCATATTCACTATCTATTAGTTTTCCCTGAATAGCTTTTTCAACACTTTGGAATTTATGAACCTTAGAAGCCAAGTCAGCTAAAGAATTAAAAAACTCTTTTTGATAATTCTGATCACCTATAATTTCACCACTAAAAACTATCTGTAAATTATTTTCAAATATAGTACCTACTTCAAAAATAGATTTATTCCCTATTCGAGTTATGTTAGCAATAGGTTTATCAGAATATATCACTGAGCATTTTAGGTTGTTTACTGAGAAGACGTTACACGTCATTGCGAGCGAAGCGAAGCAATCTCGACTACTTTCTTGCAAGTCCCTTTGTAAGATTGCTTCGTCAGCTTCGACATAGGGCAGATTGCAATCTGCCCCTACTTCCTCGCAATGACGTGGAGAGTTTCCATAAAACTCAAACGCTGCATTTGAATAGGATTGGGGACTTGAAGAATCCTGCTGTTCTGTTTGCCTGTAGTCCTGTAAGCCTGTAGCCCTGTCTGCCTGTAGTCCATAAACAGACTTCTCTTTATACACTTCTTTATAATGACCAGAAACAGAATCCTGAATAGTTCTCAAAACTAAACTATAAACATCATTAGGATGAGTATACCTAACTTCTTTTTTAGATGGATGAACATTTACATCTACAAATCTAGGCTTAAAGGTCAGGTTTAAAACTACTACTGGATATTTCCCAGGCGGAATAAGTCCTTCAAATGCACTGCTTATGGCTTTAGAAAGTAATGGACATTTTACTGATCTTCCATTTATAAAAGTAAAAATAGATTTTTTATTTGATCTATAGATTTCAAGAGCACTTATAAAGCCATTTAAAGTTAAAAAATGATTTTTACTAGATACTGGAATTAAGTTATTTCTTAAATCATTCCCAAGGAGTTCATACATAGTTTCTTTTAAATCACCAGATCCACTTGTTTTTAAAACATTGTTTTTATTAGAGGTTAAATTAAAAGAAATTTCAGGATGAGAAAGTGCCAGTGAAAACACGATGTCACTTATATGATCTAATTCTGTTTGGTCTGCTTTTAAGAATTTTTCACGAGCTGGCACATTATAAAAAAGATCTTTAATTTCAAAAACTGTCCCTTTAGAAATAGAGCTTGATTTTTTATTTATCTTTCCTTCTTCTACATCTATTTCAAAGCCTACATCTAAATCTTTATGTTTAGACTTACAATTCACCTTACTTATAGAGCTAACAGAAGCTAATGCTTCACCTCTAAAACCCAAACTACTTATATCCCACAAATCTTCAAATGATTTTAATTTACTGGTAGCATGTCTTTTAAATAAAAGAGGAATATCTTCAGGATCTATACCATCTCCATCATCAGAGATTTTTATATTTTTCCCACCACGTTCTATATTAATTTCAATTTTTTTAGCATTTGCATCAATAGAATTTTCAACCAATTCTTTAACTACAGACGCTGGTCTTTCAACAACTTCACCGGCTGCAATTTGTTTTATTAATTCTTCTGAAAGCTGTTTTATGTAACCCACGGTTACATTTTCTCATTCTTTGTAACCCTAGGTATCATATTGACAAATAGAATTCTAAAAAAATTATTTAATTAAGAAGGTTAAGAATAGTCTTTATGATAAAAGTTATGCATGGCAACGAAAGTACAACTAGAAGCTATGGTTAAAAAGGTAATTGAGTTACAATATTATGGTGAGACGGTTCATGCTGTTACATTTGATCCATTCTATCTATTAATTCACACAGCAAATTGTCGAACAATTAAAATAGATACGGATGGGAAGGAGAATTAAGTATGAAAAATATAATACCTCCAGATCTCTCTCAACTTTCAATGGAAGAGCTAGATAAATTACATTGGGAAATTACGGAAGAAGCTTACCAAAAAACAAAACCAATAAGAGAAGAAATCCATAAAAGATTTCAAAACAAAGATCATCTTAAAAAGGCTTCATAGATCCATTTATAGCAAATGTTTAAGCTTTCACCTTTTGCTGAACTTTAGAAAATACCATTTTATTTCCATCAAAATCTGCTTTTATAGTGTCGCCTTCTAAGAATTTTCCAGATAAAAGCTCTTTAGCTAATTGATTTTCAAGTTCTTTTTGTATGAGTCTCTTAAGTGGTCTGGCACCATACATAGGATCATATCCAACTCTAGCTAAATGATCTTCAGCATCAGCAGAGAGCTCAAGCTTAATTTTTCTATCCTCAAGCCTTTTTCTAACTCTATCAAGTTGTATATGAACAATTTTCTTAAGCTCATCAGTTTTAAGAGGGCTGAAAACTACAATCTCATCAACTCTATTTAAAAACTCAGGGCGGAAATGCTCTCTAAGCATTTCAAATGCTTTTTCTTTAATTTCATCGTATGAAGAAGTACCATTAAGACTTGATTTTAACTGATATTCAAGAATAGCCTGGCTACCAATATTAC
>Ga0105164_10001119_pt1 | contig 17402 bp, 14 predicted proteins | sample VDWuncwatermetaG_FD_89674 | JGI IMG/M metagenome (GOLD analysis project Ga0105164, IMG submission 89674) | Wastewater microbial communities from Netherlands to study Microbial Dark Matter (Phase II) - VDW unchlorinated drinking water | ecosystem: Environmental > Aquatic > Freshwater > Drinking...
TGGATGTCTTTTGCATCCTCAACGCCTTTAGGGCTGTAACCATCAACGACTCCCAGTATGCCCCTGCCCTGTTCGGTTTCTGCTACAATAACTTGCACAGGATTGGCTGTGGCGCAAAAAATGGAACACACCTCTGGACACGCCTTGATGGCGTTTAATACATTGACAGGAAACGCCTCTTTGATGAGGATAACAAAGACATGACCCGCTGCGATATTGCGGACATTTTTTATAGCAATTTCTTTTAGTTTGTTGTCGTTTCCTTCAGCCCTGATAAGACAAGGGCCAGATGCCTCACAGAAGGCGATACCAAACTTAATCCCCGGTACGGCATTGATCATAACTTCATATAAGTCCTCTGCCGTCTTAATAAAATGAGTTTGACCAATAATTATATTAGCGCCCTCAGGAATTTCTATGGTAACATTTTTGATTTCCATTTTAGCTTATTTCAACTCTATAATGCTAACCTTTCCAAAATTGTCGAGCGGCTTATCAAACTTTTCTTTATTACCGACTACAAGAATTTTGATCTTATCTGGGTGCAAATATTCTCTGGCAACCCGCTGAATGTCTTCCTGGGTAACTGCCTTCACATTGTCCAAATAGGTCTCGAGATAGTTTAGAGGTAGTTCTTCATACTCAATGTCTACCTTTTGTCCCACGATACTTGCACTGGTGGTAAATCGAAAGACGTACTGGTTCATAAAGGTTTCTTTGGCTTGCGCCAATTCTTCTTTCTCAATTGGCGCCTTGCGTATCTTATCGATTTCTTCCAGCGCAATAGAAATGGCGCGGTTCGTAGACTCCAATTTAGTCTGACATGTTACAAAGAACATTCCAATGTCTCTGGAGGTCTGAAAGGCGCTAAATGCGGAATAGGCTAACCCTTCATCCGAGCGGATCCTGCCTGGTATTCGCGCCGTAAAGCTCCCGCCTCCTAATATAAAATTCATTATCATAACGGGGAAATAATCCGGGCTTTTTCGATTGATTCCCAGATGCCCCATAATCACATTCGACTGGTTAATATCTTTGTACACATAATACACAGACTTCTCAAAATGCCTTTCTACTTTGGGTACTTCTGGAAATTTATTATCCTCTTTTTTCCACTCAGCGAATACGGTATTTAGTTTCTTGATAATCTCATCCTTGTTGAAATCTCCCGAAATACCAAGAATAAAATTATTGGGATGATAGAATTTCTTGTGAAAAGCAACCATATCATCTCTTGTGATCTTTTCAATGGTTTCTAATGTTCCCTCAACCTTTCTGCTGTAAGGATGCTTGCTGTCATACATAATCCTGCGAAATTCCCTGTGTGCAATGTGTGTGGGATTATCGTTCTCGCGTCGGATGGATTCAATCACTTCATCCTTTCTCATCCTGATTTTATCCTCTGGAAAGGCAGGGTTCATGAGCACATCGGCAAAGATTTTAAGTCCTTTATCAATATCCTTCTTCAACGTGGATAAACTTGCGCTTCCTGATTCGCGTTCAATGGATGTTTCCACAGAAGCCGCCATAAATTCGAGTTCCTCATTCATCTTATCCGCCGGCATGGATACGGTACCCCCGCTTCTCATCACATGTCCTGTCAGGCTGGCCAATCCAGCCTTTTCTTGGGGTTCATAAACCGCACCGGTTCGGATGCGCGCAGTAATACCAAATATGGGCAAATCGTGATCTTCCAACAGATATAAAATCATACCATTTTCTAATACAACTCTATCCACCTTGGGTGGGACAAAATTGAGGGGCTTGAATTTGAAACCAGAAATTATCTTTGCCCCTTCTGACTCTGGTTTTCCAGCCGATGGAGCAACGACACGTTCGTGCCCTTGAGGCTGAGCAAAAAGATTCGGGGAATAGACAACAAAAAATAAGTGCGCTATGAATACAACTGGAAATGCGAAATATTTATTTATGCTCACTTTAAACTCTCCCATATTTCTCGTTTCTCATTTATAGTATTACCTTGTAAAAACTCCTTTTTTCGCAAGTTTTTTTACACCCCTATCCTGTGTCCCCCCTTGCGAAGGGGAGAAAGAGAGGGGTTGTTTTGGTTGCGACTGTGCTGCGCTAGGATATAAAAGCGCTTAAAAAAACAGATACTTAATAGGTGCCTGTTGATTTTTCAGACTCGCTATTTTCCTTCGTTTCTTTCACTTTTTTATTACCTTCCTTTTTCACAAGCATGGCCACAGTGCGGTTATTCTTTGTTAAATATTTCTTCGCAATCCTCATTACGTCTTCTGCGGTTACTTGCGCAACTTTATCCAAAAAGGTATTAATGTAACGCCAATCGGAAAGAACCTCAAAATGCCCTATTTCACTGGCAAGACCAGAGGCAGAGTTAAGGTCGCGGATAAAATTTGCCTCTAATTGATTTTTAATCTTCTGCAATTCCCAATCAGACGGGGGAGTATTTTTCAGTTTTTCAACCTCTTCATAAAAAGCAGATTCGATCTCTTCCACGGTATGCGGCGACCTTGGCGCGGCAATAAAAGTAAACGTATCCGGATATTTTCCTATTTCATCGGAAGCATGTGCCATGACGGCAATACGCTTACCTTCAATCATAGATTTATACAGTCTCGATGTTCGACCATCGGAGAGAAGCGAACTTGCAACATCCAGCGCATACAGGTCGGGATGCCCAATCTCCGGGATGTGATAGGAAATAGCTATATAAGGGTTCGAATCAAACTCTACCTCGACTCTTCGTTCTCCCTTCTGTTCCGGTTCTACGGTTTTTACCTTTGGAGGCGCTGATTGGCCTGGTACATCACCGAAGTATTTTTCTACTAATTTTATTGCATCTTCAGGATTGAAATCTCCCACCATAACAACCACAGCATTGTTGGGCGTATAATATCTCTTAAAATATTCTGATGTTTCTTCCTTGGTAATATTTTGTATGTCTGATCGCCAGCCAATGGTAGGCCAACGATACGGATGGGCAATAAAGGCTACTGCATTCATCTGCTCAATCAACAAGCCAAACGGGCTATTCTCCAGCCTGAGCCGCCTCTCTTCCATAACCACGTCTCGTTCTGAATAAAATTCCCTTGGCACGAGATTTTTCATACGATCTGACTCAATAAAAGCCCACAATTCTAATTTGTTTGCTGGAAGATCACAGAAGTAGTAGGTGCCATCGGTAGAGGTTGCGGCATTAAGTCCTGATGCCCCCTGTCGTAAATACAAAGAAAAGACGTCGTCTTTTACTACTAAATCCCTGAGTTTTTTTCTAACTTCTTCCAATTCCTTTTCAAGCGATGCAATCTTCTTCTTGTCGGTCTCGCCTCCGATACTTTTTTCAGCAGAGAGTTTTACAGCCAGTTCGTCTTCCTTATCAAGCAAGGGTTTTTCTGCCGTATAATCTCTGGTTCCAAATATTTTTGTCCCTTTGAACATCATGTGTTCGAAGAGGTGTGAAACCCCTGTAATCCCTGGACGTTCGTCAGCAGACCCGACTTTATAGTCAATACGAACGCATACGATGGGCACGTCGTGCTTTTCCAACATGAGCAATTTTAAACCATTTTTGAGCTTATATTCCTTTACGTCAAGCTTAAGAGACTCGGCATATATTACCCTTGTAAACAGCGCAACAAAGGTTATGACGCAAAGAATTAACGGCGCTATTCTTTTTTCCATTGTCTCTGCACTCCTCATTATTTTGCTAGTAAACAATCTATAACAAGGTACTAATTCTAAAATGAAATACAATGAATATGCAATTAATTTTTAAAATATCTTATACGGCAGATTAATAGAGCATAGCGCCTCGCCAAGCAACCGTGAACACAAATAGGCGCAACAGACCCATGATTGGGAGATATTAATTTTCACCTTTTAGAGAAAAAAAGGCAATTCTGCGTTAATCACTTCACCTATAAATACAAGCCATTCGTAGGATATTCTTGAGTCATATATGATTGATTCAGATACATCACCATTGTAAAAGTAACCGTAGAGAAAGATTCTTGAATATGGGATACATTCGTGATAACATGGTCAAAATTTATACGATAGTTCGTTAGAGGGGATAATTTAGGTACATACAAGGAGTTGATCATCATGAAAAGGGGCGTCGTACTCGTTTTAACCATTGTTGCTTCTGTTTTTCCACTGTGGGCAGGATATGTAGCTCATGCTAAAGAACTGAAGCATGACGCAAATGCAGCAAAACAGTTAGAAATAAGCAGAAGAAATTTAGTGAATCTTCCTGAAATGAAATATGCAGACGCAAAAAAGTATTATGAAGAGGCTTTAAAAGATCTGAATACCTTAGTCGGAAAATATCCAGGGACAGAAGAGGCGCTAGAGGCAAAGTTTTACACGGGTACTATTTATTGTGAAATGAAAAATTTTGATGAGGCAGTCAAATGTTTTGATATTATTCTAAGTCAGGAAGAACTCAATATCGTTTATAAGAAAAAATCATTGTACTTTAAGGCAAAGTCCCTCTTGGGAAAAGGGGATATAGTAACTGCAAAAGAAGTTGTAGCCGAATTGCGGCTGCTTGAACCAAGGGCTGCCGACTCCTTCGGACAGGAATTGAGCGGTATGGTGAGAATCGGCATGGAGGCTCCAACATTTAATGTAATGGATTACAGTGGGAAGAAACCAATAGATCTGTCGAAGTACAAAGGGAATATCACGGTTATGGTCTTTTGGGCAACATGGTGTGAACCCTGTATGCAAGAATTTCCGAAGGTAAAAAAATTGTATAGCAGTTTTAAAAATAAAGACATTCAGTTCATTGGAATAAGCCTCGATGATGATATTGAGGATTTACGGGGATTTGTGAAGCAGGAAGAGATTGAATGGCCGCAAGTATTTGACGGAAAGCGGTGGAAGGGAATGCTTCCCGCCTTGTATCATGTTCAAGCCATACCTACCATATTTGTGCTCGACCGAGAAAATAAGGTACGTTACATTGGGAGCGATACTGAGAACATTAGTCGAATTGTCACCACCCTTCTTTCGGAGTCAAAAGATATTCCGCTATTCCGATAATCGTAAACAAAAATTCTCTTGCGTTCAGTTCTGTTCTGACAGGGTATGTTCCAATTCGAATAAATAAAGACTTGGCTAACGCCTGAACTGTGCGGCAGGCGTTAGCCTGTCCGCGCGAGTGATTTGTTATGCCCGTTCTCTGGATTCGCGTATTGCTTCTAATATTTCTTTTCGGGCAATCCTTTGGCCCAAGTTTGGCACATCAAAGGGAGAACGGCGAGAGGGTGTTTTCGGCACAATAGAAAACATATCGCCTTTGCGGCGACGAATAACAATTTCCTCTTTTTTAGATTCTTCAAGAATGTCTGCTAATTTTTCTCGTGCCTGAGAGTAAGTATATATTTTCATTCACTCCACCACCTTTATACTAAGGTTTCTTGCCGCATCACACATACGGTCGTCAAGGCTAATAATCGGTAATTTATTTTCAACACAACACTGTAAATAGTAAGCATCATAGGCATATATACTGAATCGAAGAGCGATTTTGATCGCATCATGTATTTGTACCGGAACCAATTTGACGGCTATTCTTTGCGAGATGTCGTATGCCTTGAGAACTTCCCGATCATTAAGGCTACCCTTTTTTCTGACTGCAATCAATGCATTTCCAATTTCGTATGGCAAAATTTCAGGAGAGACTATTTTCCTTCCTAGGGTTTTATTAATAACCCAGTCCCTGTCAGATTCGTTGAGAACGACAGCAAGAAATGCACTTGCATCTGCCACAATTTCCATAGATCAATTGTACAACTCAATCACAGAATTGTCAATTATTATATTGATGGGCATAACGGCGGAAAATGAGGCGCGGGGACAACCACCCTCCTTTCGGAGTCAAAAGATGTCCCACTATTCCGATAATCATAAACAAAAATTCTCTTGCGCTCAGTTCTGTTCTGACAGGGTATGTTCCAATTCGAATAAATAAAGACTTGGCTAACGCCGCGGTTAAGAGGTTGGCAAAGGAGCGCAGCGGATTTGCCAACCCTTCTTTAATCGTTTGTTATCTTGTATTACAATCTGATTTTTTCACCATATGCTGCACAGACACAATCCATGGCTCCATTAGAAGCCTGCATTAGGGCTAATTATGCTTTTCAAAAGTTTCTCTTAAAAACTCAAATCCTTTTGAGTGATAAAGGTTACAAATTCTGTTAGCCATATCCGTAGTTACTTTTTCTTTTAAACCATAAAGAGCCTGAACAATAGCTACTATATCCTCTTTTTTATAATCTGGATAAGTCCCAGCATTAAGCATTTTCAGATACAAGTTTCCTACTATAGTAGGCGTTTTCATAACATGCCTGTGAAGATATTCTATAAAGAAATTAGAGTTCCAATTCTCCTCTATGGCTTCCACAGAAATTTGTAACCATTCATAAATATCATCGTCAATCGTATCAACAAGAGAGAGCCACTTCCCTAAATTAGATGCGATGATACGATATTCATCTTTATCAAGGTTTGGGGCTACTTTCTCTATTATCGCTTTCCACAAGGGCTTAATCTTGCGTCTAAGCTCTTCATCATCCCTGTCCCTGAATGTCCACGACATGAAGGTGACAAGTTCAGATATGTATTCCGTATTATCAGTCTCGAACAGCTTACGTAGTAAACCATTCGAATCTGCCAAGTCATCCCATCCCGCCAGATATCCGATGGTTATATTTTGAACCAGCTTGTCTGCTGCATGTTTATCGCCAAATGAGCATGATAGTCCTTTTTCATAGTGACCATTATCACGCAAAAGTTTATAAAATTCATCATCTACTGTCGATGTCATAACAATATATCCAATGAAAGCGGCCTCCCAGTGTTTGTCACTCTCAAGGTCAAATATTCTATTGAAATTACTGACTACCCATTGCTTATTAAGGTAATTCAGGTACGGAAGATGCCAGCCAATAACTATTGAAAATTCTAAGCCGGGTTCTCTTGTTTTATCGAGACGCTCTGTGAACTCAGACTTTATAGATTCTACCCATCTGTCTTCTTTGTCTCGACAATAAAGACGTGCGTAATGGAGTGAGTAGTTTATGGCTGCCATGAATACTTTACCCTTTGATGAGTTCAAAACCGAAGTTACAAGGTCATTCATCATGCTCATGTCACTTTTGACGTTCTTAAGAAGAAGTAAAATTATTTGTTCTGCTATTGGCGAAAGGTCGGGAGAGAAGGCATGTTTATCATCCTTCGTACCTTCCCGAATGAGGTCTGCTATCGTATCGGCAACCCAGCGATTATAGTCATACTCGCCTTCTTTCTTTTCTTCACTCCAAAAGCTACCGTCCTCTATTAGTTTCTTCATAAATGGTAGCAGATCATTCCAATCGAAATCCTTATTGTTTCTCCATGCTTCCTCGAATCCTCTAAGAAATTCGTGTTGGTATTTTCGAGGCACAGAGAGGAACGGCGTTAGATACGTAGAAAATCTTACCGGGTCATTAGATACAAACTTTCTGACAGAGGATGCAAGGTTTACCCTGGTAAAGTCCTTCCATGAGGTCACATCTTCTTCTTTATATGAATTAATGTACGCTACAATTTCATCATTAGTCTTTTTCTTGAAGTCATCCTCATCTATCGGACTAACATCCTGAACAGTACCTACCCCCGATGACCAGTAATAAAATCCGGGATGTTCTATTGTTGCATCATTAATGGAATTGTAGACTTCATAGCGTCGTTTAACTTCCTCATTGCCAGTATCTAGTAAGGCAAGTAGCCATTCTTTCTTATAGTAGGCTTTGATGTATTCCTCTTTTTCAGGGATACCGGACACCTTATCAGGAAAATAAAAATCCTTAGTTTCAATCCAGTTAAGGATAGTCTCAATCTGTGTTTCGTCAAAACTCTTGCAGTGGGCTTTGAACAGTTCATAAAGCTCATGGATAGTCAAACTGTTAAGCGGATTATAGGGTATGCTCCAGAGTAGGTGGGACAATGCATCATAGTGATGATTTATCAGATGATACGCCAGACGCTTAAATATAGCATGCCCCTTACCGAGCATATCTTTCACTATAGGTTCAATTTCCTTTGGGTCTGCTGCCTCAAGCATGTCTCGCACGAAATGAACAAGCTGACACTCATATCTATCCGGGAAACTCGTCTGTTCATGGTCTTCTATTGCCGGTATCCATACATAATTGAACGGAGACTTATCCTCTTTCAATATCGCCTGCATCTTGTTTATCGCAACATTGGCAGCATCAACAGCGCAAATTTCAGAGATTCCCTTCTTGTTTTTATCTAAGGCTTCCTTTAAGTAATAAGGGTCGATAACTGAAATATATTCACGAATGTACTCCCCATCTGATTTGCTGTAATGCGTAACCACATCGAGCAACCCTATTATCAGGTTCCTCGCCCCTTCTCTTATCAGCTTGGGAAGGAACAAATTGCCTATTTCATGGTCAAGTAGAGATGTCCTTATGCTTGGGCGGAGCGCATCTTTAATAAACTGTATATGCTGTGTGCCAATATACTCAATGGGAAGGTGAGAGATGGTTTCTAACAGCTTCCAATCGGTTCTGTAGTTGTCTATTCTCTTTTCGTTTTCACGGTCCGAAATAATTCCATCGACAATCTCAAGCAGCATCTTGGAAACATCATCATTGGGATTTTCCTCATTTTTTGCTGCCATATTAACAAGCGCATCAAGAATATTCCAATGCGGAATATAGTATCTCTTCTTGTTTGGAGCCTCCTTGAGGCGTGGGTTTTTGGCTGGGTCGAAATACCCGGCGTCTCGTAATGGAACTAACCATTCAAGTGGCTTAGAGGCTACGGCAAGTTTCTTGAAAAAATGGTCTTCCAAACTCTTGTCGTTTTTTATCATCTGAAGCGTTTTTGTTATTTTGTCTGTTGACATGTCTACTCCACCGCCTCGTCAATTAGTCGAGAGGTGTTGTGTAAATATTCTGTTACTTGGTTTATATCTTCGTTCCAACGGCTGATAACCTCTATGAGTTGCTTATACCCCTTAGCATCCTTTTCGTAACCCAAAATATTAATGCCCAGTTCCTTATAGTATGTTTGCTCATAGCTAAGCATGTTTTCCTCGCCTTTGTAGAATGCAGAGAGCATAAAATGTTGCTTGTTTTTTGGCATATTTTTAAGTAAGAATTCCAGAATCTCAAACTCTGCAACCCCATACCCCAAGAAAAGAACGGTGAATTCTCGAAATATTCGTCCGAGAAACCTCCCGAACGCCGGATCTGTATACCTTTGCATGTATGCGGAGACTGTAAATATAAGAGAGCTTCTATCCCTGACAGAACCATGAATATGGTACAGGTTTGTACTATCCAACCTATCCTTGCTAAAGTCAGAAGCCCGATAAAGAATGTTTGGGGGGTTAAAAAGTCTGTCGAAATGAGTATCAGCATTCGTGGTGATAAACAAGCCCCTTAATCTGACGATGTCATCATATATGTTGGAAGCTTCTACATCAGCCCCTTCTTTTAGTGCTTTATTCATCTCCTCATAAAAGAGATCTGCACGGTGATTATTGTGGAATAGGTGATAACAAATCGTTATCGTTTTCTTATGGTCTGGAATCTGAGAAAGGGAGTCATTTTCCCTGTAGTTAATAATACCTTCCCTGTGACACCTGTTAACAAGGCTTTTTGCTAGCGCATCCCATCCTTCGCAGCCTACAAGTCTTGATACCCCTGCACCAATAAAGACAGCCAGAGTTCCATTGTTCACAGCACTCTTTATTTCATCCGGAACTTCGGGTATTAGTGAAATGCCGTTACTCATTCTTTTTTCCTCTTCCTACATATTTACTTGTCATACCAAGGAATGCGTCTCGATAATCAGCAGTGGCCTCGACTTGTTTCATTTTTCCTTCTCATTGTAGATAACATTTATTTTTATCTTTATTCTATAATTGCAAGTACATTATAAGCCGGTGTAGTCATTGTCAAAGCAATACTGACAGAATTATGTTAATGCTCAAAGATACTTCAATATAATATTGCAATATTCATTGTTCTGCTGCACTGTGATAAATGTTTAATTCTGTTATGCCTTTGACTTTTAAAGACTCTCAGTCCAACGAAGTTCAATACGCCTTCACTTTAGCAACCACTGAAGCAATACGAAACGTCTGCATTGACGCTAAAAATGGGTGTTTGACGCTCTTACTCTCAGTTCACATAGATTCTCGGTACACGCTTGCTTATATTGCAAACAACTTCATAAGGAATTGTGTTTAATTGTTTAGCAATCGATTCTATCGATATTGCTTCTTGCCCCTGCCTGCCATATAATACAACCTCGTCTCCAACTAAAACATCTTTTATGTTGGTCACGTCTATAAAGCATTGATCCATACAAATCCGCCCTATGATAGGCGCTTTTATACCTCTTATTATAACTTCTGCCTGATTCGAAAGTAATCGATTATATCCATCGTCATATCCCAAAGGGAGGGTTGCGACGCGGGTAGGCACTGTAATTCTGTATGTTCTTCCGTAGCTTACAAAGTCTCCGGGTTCCATGTTTTTAATATGAATGATCTTCGTCTTAAAGCTCATAACAGGTTTGATGCCGATATCCCTCGGTACATCTTCTGAAGGATACAGTCCGTATAATGATAAACCCGGTCTAGCCATATTGAAATAAGCATCAGGATAACCTAATATTGCGCCACTATTTGCCATGTGTCTTAATGGGACTCTCACCTCAATCGCATCAAGGGCGGCCAGAACGTCTTTAAACCTTTTTATCTGGAGATATGTATACTCCGATTCTTTTTCATCAGAGCAAGAACAGTGCGTATAAATCCCGTCAATAAAAAGGCATTTCATATTTTTTATACACTTTATAAATTCTACAGCCTTATGGTACATGACGCCGATACTACCCATGCCTGTATCCACATATACGTGGATTTTCACAGCTTTGTTAAAGTAATTTGCCCTCTTTGATAATGTTTCAACAAGTTTCAAGTCGTAAACAGTTGGTATTAAGTCGTATTGAATAACGGCATCAATTTGATCTTCAAAGATGCCTCCCAGAAGTAGTAGCGGCGCATTTATGCCTCTATCCCTTAACTGAATGCCTTCTTCAAGGATAGCTATGCCCAGCATTTCAACCCCATAGTTCAATAAAGCTTTGCTCACCTCGTAGTCGCCATGACCATAAGCATCTGCCTTGACAATGCCCATAATTTTTACGTGTGGTCCAATCTGTTTCCTTATAGCCAACAAATTATGCTTTAATGCATTCAAATCAATTTCCACCCAGGTCGGTCTATGCATAGTCCCCCTTAACACTTTTTGAATCTTTAGGAACTAAAAATCCAAAATCTTTTAATAAGTCTATCAACCTATCTATATCACTTTCGCTATGATCAGCCATCAATGAAATACGCAGCCGGCTTGTACCCGCAGGTACCGTAGGCGGGCGAATTGCTGGAATTAAGATACCGTTTTGATAGAGTTTCGTGGATAAATGGAGCGCGTTTTCTGCTGATCCAATAATAATAGGAACAACGGGGCTTTCTACTGCAATATTATTCGCAAATTTCGATAGTTGAGACTTTAAATAGTTGATATTTTTCCATAATTTGTCAATGAGCGATGTATCGTCCTGAAGAAGCGCCAACCCTGCCAGTGAAGCGGCGCATACAGCAGGTGGCAGCGCCGTTGTATAGATAAAAGAACGCGCCTTATTTTTTAAAAAGTCTATGAGATGCTTGCTTCCGGCAATAAAGCCGCCAATGCTGCCAATCGCCTTGCTCAGCGATCCCATAATAACGTCAATTTTTCCTTCGAGACCGTAGTGTTCAATCATACCTTTCCCATGTCGACCGAATACCCCCATCGCATGGGCATCGTCTATCATAATTATGGCATCGTATCTTTTGGCAATTTCTACAATTTCTGGCAGCGGGGCTGTATCACCATCCATACTGAATACGCTTTCGGTAACCACCAACCGCCTGCGAAATATTGAAGACTTTTGTAATAATTTTTCCAACTGACTTATGTTATTGTGGGGGTAAACACGAAACGCTGCTCCCGATTGACGACAGCCATCAATAATGCTTGCATGGTTCAGTTTGTCGCCAATGATAATATCTCCTTTGGCAACAAGGGCGCATAAAGCGCCTACATTAGCCATATAGCCCGTTGGGAACAGCAGCGCAGCCTCGGCGTCTTTAAACTCTGCAATCTTCCTTTCAAGTTCCTGGTGAAGTGTCATATTCCCGGAAACCAGTCTCGACGCACCTGCACCCCATCCGTATTGATTGATGGCAGCAATTGCAGCCTGTTTTATTTTTGGATGATTGGCAAGTCCAAGGTAGTTATTTGAACAGAACGAAAGGTAGGTTTTACCGGTTATTTGAACGAAGGGACCTTGGGCGTTTTCAATAGTTCTATATTCACGCAGCAAGGCGTGATCCTTTAAGGCATTCAATTCATCCAAAACAAAGTCTATCCCCATCGAATAAATGTTTCCTTGCTTTGTGCTATACTAGCTAATTATAATAGGCGCTAAAGTTTTTTTACAAACGGAATCAAAGAGTATTGTCTTATGGACGATCTTCAAAAAACTGTAATAAGACATAAACATGTGCATGGACGCAAAAAGAAATTATTTACAACCGGAAATATAATAAAGTTCGCCGCTGTTGTATTGTTTCTCGCCTTTACTGCATTTATCATAGCCGACCCTTCTATAGGTTTTTACGCATCGCTATACACGGTGCTGTTATACCTTGTTGCCATATGTGGATTTCTTTTAATTCTGGTTTTTGTCTTTTTTGGATTCGTAATTAAATTTTTTCAGTTTGTAGAAAAAATATTTCAAAACCGCAAGTGATTATTTCTCTCTTCTAAAGAAATTTGTATGAAACCAATAAGCCATTTGAGCGTATAAAATAAGGCAGGTAAAACCGTCTTTACAGGCAAAACTATCAACGAAGCCAGTCTCTATTTGTAATGCTGGGTTAACGGTGAGTTGTATTTTCAAAACAAACAAAACCCAAACAGTGATTAATTTTTTTCATACGCTGCTACGGTTTTCATCTGACACTTTCAATTTGAGATCTTTTATCATTTGCAAATCATCTTCCACTTTTCTTCCCTTCGTAGTCAGATAGTTTCCAATCATTGTGCTATTGGCGCCCGCATAAAACATCCATGATTGCAAATCTCGCAGACTACTTTCTCGACCACCTGCGATTTTAATTTCTTTATCGGGCAAGACAAATCGAAATACGGAAATAATCTTTAATGCTTCCATAGGCATCAAAGGAGTGCAGTTCCCCAAGGGTGTGCCGGAGATAGGATGTAAGAAATTGAGCGGGATGACATCGACACTCAAATTTTTCAAGGTAAACGCAATATCAATACGGTCATCCACTCCTTCTCCAACGCCAAAAATTGCACCGCTACATACCTCTAGTCCAGCTTCTTTTGCAATGCGGATGGTATTTACTCTATCAACAAACGAATGCGTTGAGCATATGTTGGGGAAAAACCTTTTGGATGTTTCCAGGTTATGATTAAGCCGTTTTAGCCCGCATTTCACCAAAGCTTCGGCCATTTCTTTTGTCAACATACCAAATGAACCGTGCGGTTGGATATGGGTATTCTCAACAATTGCTTTTATTGACTTGCAAATTTTATCAAGGTCTTCAGGATTGCTTATACTGTAGCCGCTTGTAACGATACCAAGAGAACTTGAACCTGTTTTCTCTGCGCAATTGGCGACACCGACTATCTTGTTTGTGTCAATGACAGGAAATTCTTCTATACCGGTGTGGTAATGTGCGGATTGAGAACAAAACCGACAATCTTCCGTGCATCGTCCCTGTTTTGCGCTAACGATGGAACATACCTTTACGGAATGGCCAAAGTACCTTAAACGTATCTGATTCGCCCAATAAAATAAAGTATAGATTTCGTCCCCATCTATTTGCATAAGATAGAAGGCATCCTCACGGCTGATTGCCTCATTCTGCAAGGATTGATTTGCAATTTTTTTTATTTTATCGTTCATTACCCGAATATTACTGCGAGAATGGAGATTATGTATCTTTATACTTTAGATAGGCGCTACGAACATTTTGCCAAACAATTTCAGGACGTTCAGACCGGACATACGTCATGCAATCTGTTCCTTCAAAACTCCACGTAGCTATATTACGAATTCCTGATTCATAGGCCACATCCACAGCCGTTATGATCTCTTTCTCTCTATTTGCGGGTACCCTATAACCTTGTATCCATATCTGGGCTTCTTTATTATACCTTTTTGAAAGTGTAAGAACATCGTTGGAAACCGAGCGTACAAATTCAGTTACATCTCGTTTATAACCATACCAATAGGGATCGCTTCCAAAGATATCCATACTTTTAATCATGGCAACCTTTTCCCATTCATAGATGCCGTATCTCGGATCACTTGTAGGAAACAAGCATACCGAATTCTTCAGTCCCTTCTTTGATGCCTCATTTGCAAGATACTCAAGGAAATTAACAATGGTCATTTGACGAAATGCCTTTACATCATCACTGAAATCTATAGGCATTTCGTAGCCGTATTTCTCTTTAAAAATATCTTTACATACCTCGCAGGAACAACCCCAAATATCTCGTTTTTTATCTCCAAACAAAGGCACAAATTCTCCAAAAAATAAATGCGGCTCATCCCAAAATACTCCATCTGCGCCTGTTTTTGCAGCGAGTTCGATCCACTCTGCCATCTTGTCTCTAAACGTTTTTGAATTCAAACACGCCTTGTATATTTTTATTTCACCCTCAGGGAAATTCAATCGCTGCCTGCAATTGGGATAGGTATTTACAAAAATGGAAAATGCTTCTCCTCCAAACACATGCCCCACACCCCATGGATCGAGGAAGACCTCTAATCCAACTTCCTGGCTCGTTTTTACAATATCGATCATCGTTCCCGAGTGGTAGGTAATATCGTGTTCGCTCATGGTGTGAACAACAAAATTACATCCATCGTCAATCATCTTTTTCATGTCTTCTCGAACATGACGCAATATACGATTCGCAAAATAACTCGCTCCAAGTTTCATGATGGCTATGTTAATATTATCAAAGTTTTATGTCAAGAAAATCCGCGTATATAATATGTTTTTCTCTTGCCTAGAAATAAATTAATTGCTATATTGCGCATATAAATAAATGGCTCTGCCATGTACGTGTTTTGAGGCGTTATTTTTAAGGACCTATAACAATTTTTTGGAAACCCGTCTTTGCTAGTAAGCGTACAATTCTCAACTGAGATAAGTACAAGGCTAACAAGGGGTAAACCACCGTGAAAATACGGGTCCAAAAGGTATCCTCCCACGGCATTACGGTGGAGCCTTAACTCATTCCTTTTATCGGCAACTTTCAATAGTAACATCTTCTAATTTCTATATCTCGCCTTTTAAAACCTTAATTCTTGTGTTTCCTTATTTAAATTTATATAATACGTGCGCATTTGGAACATTATTTAATATTTTGTTGTTTATGCAGGTAATTGTAAATGAAGAGGGAAGAGATCACCAGAAGAAAAGAGTTTGAGGAAATTGCCATGGGATATGTCGATTCCCTCTATAATATGGCGTTACGATTGGTATTTAATAAGGAGGAAGCCGAAGACCTTGTTCAGGAAACGTATTTAAAAGCATATAGATTTTTCGATACCTTCCAAAAAGGGACAAATATAAAAGCATGGCTTTTTAAAATCCTTCGGAATACCTTTATTAACAAGTATCGAAAAAAGATTAGTATGCCAAGCGAAATCTTTCATGAAGACATCGATGCGGTTAATACGAACCTGGCGTACGAACAAGAAAACAAAGCTCTGGAAGAAATCGATACTTTGGAAGGTAAATATAGTGACCTGAGCGGCATAATGGAGGATGATGTAAAACACGCCATAGATAGTTTGCCGATTGAATATCGAGAAGCTATCTTATTTTCTGATGTGGAAGAGATGTCTTATAAAGATATTGCTGAGATTACAAACGTGCCGATTGGAACCGTAAAGTCCAGACTGAATCGAGGGAGAAAGTTATTACAAAAAAGTCTATGGGATTATGCAAAAGACAGAGGTTTTATTAAGAGGGGGAAATAATGTCTTGTATTGAAACTATTAAACACCTTCACGAATTCATAGACAGGGAAGTAGACCAATCTCTTTATCCTGTAGTTGAAAGACATCTTGACCACTGTGATGATTGTCGTCAAAAGTATGAATTTGAGAAGGGCATTCGAACTCTTGTAAAAGCCTATTGCATAAATACCACAGCGCCGGTTTATTTGCGTAATAGGATTATCGAAGGTCTCAATTCCATCAAGGGGGTTAATACAGCACATCAAGAAATAGAAACTATTTTTAAACAAAAACCGATTCGCATATTATTTTCTCCACGTTTTTACGCAATAGCAGCATCCATTCTCCTTTTGGTTTCAGGCGGCATTTTCTATTATGAAAATTATTATAATACTTTTAACGACCACTTATCGATTGTTGATAATGCGGTAAAAAATCACGTTGTAGCAGTAAATAACAATTTAGTATTCAATGAAGAAACCTCCGTTGTGGGTAGTATAAATAAATATGTCAGGAATAGTACAAATACGAAATTTAGTAACGGATATCCCTCTACCAATACAGAGCAAATCAGCCTTGTAGGGGGAGTACCTGTCAGATTTTGCGGGACAAACGGTTCCTGCGTTGTCTTCGACAAAGGTGGAAATAAACTATCATTACAGATTGTGCGCAATGGCGGTTTCCCTACCAGAAATCTTGAGAGAGCCCAATTAGGCCCCAGGGAGTTTTATATCGGGAAGCAACAAGGTTTTAACTCTGTGTTGTGGGAAGAAGACGGCACCACTTATTGCCTTACTTCGGATATTAACAAAAACGAAATGCTGCAATTTGCGGCAACTCTTACCTCTCGCTAACATCATCCATTTTTACCATTCACCTTATTTAATACACACCCCACCCAAAAGCCCTTTAAAACATGGTTCACACCAGTCGGAGAATACGAATCTGATTGATATCTGAAATTTTTCAAAGTTGTTGCTATTTCACGGTTCAATTGTTTTAATATTTTAAGCAAGTAGAGAATACCTAGTTATGTAACACTTCTCAAAAATGTTAGCGACTTTTAAGGATTATACCGGCAAAGAAATCTTAAAATGAATTTCTACGATGTTACACTTACCATATCAAATACCCTTATCACATGGCCTACGGACCCACCCGTATCCATTCGTAAAACTCGCTTGATTTCTCAAGGCAATTCCTGTAATGTGTCCGAATTAAAATTCGGCTCACACTGTGGAACCCATATTGATGCTCCCTATCATTTCGAAGAA
>Ga0105164_10001120_pt1 | contig 17401 bp, 15 predicted proteins | sample VDWuncwatermetaG_FD_89674 | JGI IMG/M metagenome (GOLD analysis project Ga0105164, IMG submission 89674) | Wastewater microbial communities from Netherlands to study Microbial Dark Matter (Phase II) - VDW unchlorinated drinking water | ecosystem: Environmental > Aquatic > Freshwater > Drinking...
AGGATGTTGGAGCCGGAGCCGAAGATGAACACCGGCACGCGGTGTTTCCGGGCGACGGCGTAGGCTAGTCGTAGCTGATCCTCGGTCTTTGGGGCGACGTAGACGTCGGCTGGGCCGCCCACCCCGAATGTGGTGTGGCGGGAGAGGGGCTCGTCCAGGCGGACAGGCGCCACCTGACGCAACTCGGATAGGAACTCTTCGTTCATCGCTGCTTCAGCATTTCCAGGACCATGAGGCCGACCGTGTCCACGTCGCCGGCGCCGATGGTGAAGAACACGTCCCCCGGCCGTAGCGCGGCGGCGACAGCCTGGGCGCTCTGCTCCAGGCTGCCGGCGTAGCGGGCCGCCGGCCGCTGGATCTCGGCGGCCAGTTCCTGCGCGCTCATGCCCGCCGAGGGCTCCTCACGGGCGGCGTAGGTCTCGGCGATGAGCAGGAGGTCGCACCCGTCGAAGCAGGTGCGGAAGCCCTCCAGCAGGTAGTGGGTGCGGCTGTAGGTGTGGGGCTGGAACAGGCAGACCAGACGCCGGCCGGGGAAGCGGGCGCGGGCGGCGGCCAGGGTGGCGCGGACCTCGGTGGGATGGTGCGCGTAGTCGTCCATCACGGTGACGCCGGCTGCCTCGCCTACCAGTTCGAAGCGGCGGCGGACGCCCCTGAACTCGGCCACTGCCCGGCGGATCGCCTCCGCCGGCAGGCCGAGCAGGTCGCCCACTGCCACAGCCCCCAGGGTGTTGCTCACATTATGGATGCCCGGCAAGCGCGTCTCTAAGGTCCCCCAGACCTCTTGCCGGAATTTTACCACAAAAGTTGATGTGTCTATACCCTTTGGCGAAATATTTTCCGCGGTCCATTCGGCGTCAGATTGTAGACCGTAGGAGACGACGTGGACGGGGATGTTCACGTCGTCTCCTGCGGTCTGGGGAAGGATGGCCTGCACAGCAGGGTTATCTTTGCAGGCCACGATGTAGCCGTCGGGTTGAACCTGGGAGAGAAACTGGCGAAAGGCCTCGGTCAACCGCTGGAAGGAGCCGTAGTAGTCCAGGTGGTCCGGCTCCACGTTGGTGACCAGGGCGATGTACGGATTGTAGTTGAGGAAGGCGGCATCGAACTCGTCAGCCTCGACGACGAAGTGGGGCCCATCGCCGGGCATGACGTTGGTGTCCAGGTCGATCATCTCGCCGCCCAGCATGAACGTCGGCGACAGGCCGGCCCGCCAGAGCATGTAGGCGATGAGCGACGTGGTGGTGGTCTTGCCGTGACTACCCGCCACGGCAATTGCCCGCTTTCCCTCCATCAGCCGGGCCACCATCTGGGCCCGCTTCATGGTGGGGATGCCGCAACGTCGCGCCTCCACCAACTCCGGGTTGTCCTCGTGGGCGGCCGAGGTGTAGACGACCAGCTCGGCTTCGTCGACAAACGCGGCGTCGTGGCCGTTGTGGACCGCCACGCCCAGGGCTTCCAGCTTCTGAGTCATGGCTGAGGGGCGGAGGTCGGAGCCGGAGACTGTGTGGCCGCGGGCGCGCAGGATCTGCGCGATGCCGGACATGTGCACGCCGCCCACGCCGATGAGGTGGACCCGCTGAGGGATGGCCCCGATCATTGTCTCGTTCACGCCCCTCAAGGCAGACCCTTCGCCGGGCTCAGCACCGGCCCTCCGGCCAACTCCAGCAGGATGCGGCCGATGCGGGCGGCGGCATCCGGCCGGGCCAGACGGCGGGCGGCGTCGCTCATAGCGTTCAGGCGGCGCTCGTGGTGGAGGAGCTCGCCCACCAGGGGGAGCATCGAGCCCAGGTCGCGGTCCTCCATGATGACGGCGGCGTCGGCGTCAGCCAGGTAGCGGGCGTTGAGGCGCTGATGGCCGCCGGCATAGGGGTAGGGGACGAGGATCGCTGGCAGGGCCAGGGCGGGCAGCTCCCCCAGGACGGAGGCGCCGGCCCGGCAGAGCGCTAGGTCGGCCGCCGCCATCGCCCAGGGCATCTCGTTGTGGAGATAAGCGAACAGGTGATAGCGGCCGCGCAGGTCCGCGGGCAGCTCTTGGCGCTGTCGGGCCAGCCACGGCTCGTCGGCGAGGCCGCAGAGGTGGATAACTTCACATAATTCCAGGAGGGGGCGCAGGTTGGCGGCGAGCGCTCGGTTGATGCTGCGTGCCCCCTGGGAGGCGCCCGCCACGAACAGCACCTTCTCCTCCGGGTCCAGCCCCAGACGCTGGCGCCCGCCGGCCCGATTGGCCTGCCAGAACTCCTCGCGCACCGGATACCCCGTCACCACGCCCTTGCCGTCGGGAAGGCGGCGCAGGCTCTCGACGGCGGTGACCGCCACCCGCTGGGCCAGACGGGCGATGGCGCGGATGGCCCAGCCGGGGTAGAGGTCGGGTAGGTAAACCGCCAGGGGGATCTTGCGGCTGCGGGCGGCCAGGGCAACCGGGAAGCTGGCGTAGCCGCCGGTGGAGAGTACCACCTGCGGCGCGAACTCTCTCAGCGCGGCCCGAGCCTGCTTGGCGCCCATGGCCATCTTGACGGCATTGCCGGCCATCTCCCAGGGCAGCCGACCCCGTATGGGCGCAGCAGCGATGTGCCGGAACGGCACTCCCGCCCGCTCCACCAACTCCGACTCGGCGCCCCCAGCCGAGCCCAGGTACAGCATCTCCAAGGTCTCGCCGGGGGCGAGGTCGCTTTGCAACGCCCAAGCGATGCTCAAGGCCGGATAGACGTGGCCGCCGGTGCCGCCGCCGCTGAGGGCCAGCCTCATGCTGTCTGCCTCCCGAAGATGGGACCCCGCCGCTGCCGCCGCCGCGGTCGCGGTCGCGCCCGCTCCCGCTCCAGGTAGCCGATGTCGCGGCTGTAGCGCGACAGGCTCAGCAGAACGCCCACGGCGGCCATCACAGCTACCAGCGACGAGCCCCCGTAGCTCAGGAAGGGCAGGGGCACGCCGGTCAGCGGGATCGTGCGCGTGATGCCGCCGATATTGATGAGGGTCTGGTAGGAGATCCAGCTCACGATGCCGATGCCCAACAGCACGGCGAACTGGTCGCGGGAGCGCATGGTGACGCGCACGGCGCGGTAGATGAAGAAGGCGAACAGCCCCAGGATAGCCAGCAGCCCGATGAACCCCAACTCTTCGCCCATGATGGCGAAGACGCCGTCCGTGTGGGCGCCGGGGACGTAGAAGAACTTCTGGCGGCTGACGCCCCAGCCCAGGCCGACGGGGCCGCCGCTGCCCAGCGCTATGAGCAACTGGATGATGTGGAAGCCTATCCCCTGCGGGTCCGACTCCGGCGACACGAAGCCCGCCAGCCGGTCCAACTGGTAGTCCTTGGTCAGGACGACACCGTAGCTGATGGCGCTGCCCACCATGATGAGGAGGCCCAGGTGGCTCAGGGGGGCCCCGGCCACGAAGAACAGGGTGCTGGCTGTCATGAGGATGATGATCGTGGTCCCCATGTCGGGCTCGGCGATGACCAAGCCCCCGACCACGCCCAGCATGAGGACGAAGGGAACGAAGCCCAGGGAGAACTTGTGGATGCCGGAGCCGCGGGCGGCCAGCCATGCCGATATGTAGATGATGACGGCCAGCTTGGCGAACTCGCTGGGCTGCACAGCCACCGGGCCCAGCTCCAGCCAGCGCGAAGCGCCGTTGCGCTCCACGCCGATGCCGGGCACCAGCACGGCCAGCAGTCCCACCAGCGCGGCCGCCATCATCGGCACGCTCAGGGCCCGCAGCCGGTTGTAGTCTATCCGCATGAACAGGACGAGGGCGGCGACGCCGGCCAGAGCGAAGATGGCCTGCCTGGTCACGAAATAGTTGGTGTCGCCGTACTCCAGGTAGCCCACGGCGAAGCTGGCGCTGTAGACGGCCAGGAGCCCCACGATCAGCAGCATGGCCGTGGCCACCAGGAGGAGGTAATCCGGCGGGCCTGGGCGCAGGTCGCCGGCCTGGCGGTCTGCGGGGGCTTCGTTTAGGGGAGGGATGGCTCCGCCTCCTTCACCATCTGTAGAACCAGGGCGCGGAAGTGCTCCCCGCGGCGCTCGAAGTTCTCGTAGGCGTCGTAGCTGGTGCCCGCGGGCGACAGGAGGACCACGTCGCCGGGCTGAGCGGCCGCGCGGGCCGCCTCGACGGCGTCGGGCAGCGAGGCCACCCGCACGACATGGGCTCGCCCCTGACCAGGGGCGTTGGCGAGGAACTCCTGCCACTTGGCCGCGGACTCCCCGAAAAGCACGATGGCGCGGCAGCGCCGACGGGCCTCGCGGGACAGCTCCTCCAGGGGCAGGTTCTTGTCGCGGCCGCCCAGGAGCAGCACCAGCGGCTCGTCGAAGGAGTGGACGGCGGCCAGGGCCCGCTCCGGCGTGGTGGCGATGCTGTCGTTGTAGTAGCGGGCGCCGTCCACCTCGGCTACGAATTCCAGACGGTGCGGGACGCCGGCGAAGGACTCGACGGCGCAGGCCATGGCCTCAGCCGAGACGCCGCAGGCCGTGGCCAGCGCCGCGGCCGCCACCGCATTGGACCGGTTGTGGCGGCCCCGCAGACGCAGGCTCGATAGCGCGAACAGCTTCTCCTGCAGACGGCCGCGTTCCAGAAGCGCCCATCCCTCGCGCACGCAGACTCCGTCGCCCGGGATCTGCGGGGCGAGGCTGAACCAGAGGAGGTCGCCCTTCACGGCGGGGGCCAGAGCGCGGGCCTCGGGGTCGTCATACCCCAAGACGGCGGTGTCGCCGGGGCCCTGGAAGCGGATCAGGTTCGCTTTCAGGCGCCGGTAGTCGTCCCAGGAGAAGCGGTCCAGGTGATTGGGGGTGATGTTGAGGACAGCGGCCACGTGGGGGCTCCTGTCCACCATCTGAAGCTGCGTGTGGCTCACCTCCAGGACGGCCCAGGTATAGGCGCGCACCATCGACAGGTGCCCCAGCAGGCCAACGCCGATGTTGCCGCCCACGAACACCGGTCGCTCGTCCGCGCGCAGCATCTCTCCCAGCAGGGTGGTGGTTGTGGACTTCCCGCTGGAGCCCGTGATGCCCACGATGGGGCCGGGGCAGAGCTCCATGAACAGGCTGAGCATAGACAGAAACGGGGTGCCGCGCCGGCGGGCCTCATCCATGCCCGGCAGGTCCAGGGGCACGCCCTGGGAGACGAAGACGGCGTCTGCCTCGGTCATGTCGCGGGGGTCGTTGCGGCCCAGGGACAGCCGTAGCGGGACGTCCGCCACCTCCTCGATTCGGTCGGCCAGCTTGTCGGCCCGTTTGGCGTCGGAGACGGTGACGTAGGCGCCTCGGACCGCCAGGTAGCGCGCCATGTCCACGCCCTCGGTCCCCAGGCCCACGACGGTCACCCTCTTGTCGCGGAAGTCCAGATCGCCCAGGCGGTCGATGTTCATGCTATACCTCCAGGGCCAGGATCACGCCGACCACCGCTCCCAGCATCCCGACCAGCCACGTCCGCTGCACCACCTGCACCTCGCTCCAGCCCAACTGCTCGAAGTGGTGGTGCAGCGGGGCCATGCGGAAGATTCGCTTGCCGCCTGTCAGCCGGTAGTAGCCGACCTGGAGGAAGTCCGACAGCCCCTCCAGCACGAAGACGATGCCGATCAAGGGCAGTACGAGCCACTGGCCGGTCATAAAGGCGACGACGGCCAGGCCGCCCCCCAGGGCCAGGGCGCCGGTATCGCCCATGAACACCTGGGCCGGGTAGGAGTTGTGCCAGAGGAAGCCGAGGACGGCGCCGGCCACCGTGAAGCAGAAGGCGCCCAGGTACGTCTGCTCCTGGGACAGCGCGATGGCGCCGTAGGCCCCGAAGGCGATGGCGGACGCGCCAGCGACCAGTCCGTCCAGCCCATCAGTGACGGCGACGCTGCCGGCGGTGAGCACCACCACGCCGACGGCGATGGGGACGTACCAAGCACTCAGGTCGTGACGGCCGTCGTAGGGCACGTTGATGGCGCTGAGATCCAGCCCCTCGTACAGGCCGAAGGCAGCCGCCAGGCCCACGGCCAGGAAGGCCGCGAACTTCACGCGCTTGTTGAGGGCCCACTGGGATCGCCCGCGCAGGGAGCCCAGGTCGTCCAGGAAGCCCAGGGCGGCCAGGGCGCACATCACCGCCAGGGGGAGGCCGATGGAGTAGCGGCCGAACAGGTTGGCGGCGGCCGTCATCGCTGTGATGGCAGCGACGATGAGGAGGCCGCCCATGGTGGGGGTACCGGCCTTGACCTGGTGGCTCTGAGGCCCCCATTCGCTGATCTCCTTGCCCACCTTGAGGCGGCGCTGGACCCCCACGAAAGCCCCTCCCGCTACTGCCGTCGCTACCAGAGTCATAGCACCCACGCTCAAGGCATAGATCATCTCGCCACCAGGGCGTCGACTAACGTCTCCAGGGCTAGGGCCCGCGATGCCTTGATGAGGATGTGGTCGCCTCTACGGGCCTCGGCACGAATTTCACTCTCGGCCGCCTCGGCGGACTCCAGGAAGCGGACGTCCTGGTGGCCGGCCTGGCGCGCCGCTTCGGCCAGGGGCTGGGCCCTGTCGCCCAGGACCAGGAGCAAGTCGCAGGCGGCGGCGGCGCGCTGGCCCACGCGGCGGTGGCCCTCCTCCTCGGCGGCGCCCAGCTCCCGCATCTCGCCCAGGAGGGCGATGCGGCGACCGGGCAGCTCGGCCAGGAGGTCCAGGGCGGCCAGCATGGAGGCCGGGCTGGCGTTGTAGCTGTCGTCGATGAGGGTTGAGCCGCCGGGCCCCGGCAGCACCCGCAGCCGCAGCTCCGGTCGGGCCTGGGGCAGGGCGTCGGCGATCTCCGCGAGGGTCATTCCCTCGGTCAAAGCGACGGCGGCGGCGGCCAGGGCGGGGTAGACGTGGTGCCTACCCGGCAGGGCACAGGACACGGGCACGGAGGCCTCGCCGTGGGTCAACCGGAAGGAGATCCCCTCCAGCCCGCGGCTCTGCACGTCGCTGGCCCGCAGGTGACACTGGGGCGACTGGCCGTAGAGGAGGGCGCGGGCGCGGGTGCGGGTGGCCAGGCGGGCCACGCGGGGGTCGTCGCCGTTGAGGACGGCCACGCCGTCGGCGGGCAGGGCCTCCACCAGCTCCGCCTTGGCGGCGACGATGGCCCCCATGTAGCCCAGCCGCTCCAGGTGCACAGGCCCGATGTTGGTGACCACGCCCACCTGCGGGGCCGCGATCCGCGACAGGAGCGCGATCTCGCCCCGGTCGTACATTGCGAACTCGAGGACAGCCCGCTGGTGGTCGGGGGTCAACTGAAGGAGGGTCAAGGGGATGCCGATCTCAGTGTTCAGGTTCGCCTCGCTCTTGAGTACCCGGTAGCGACGGGCCAAGATGGCCGCGATGAGCTCCTTGCAGGTTGTCTTGCCCACGCTGCCGGTCACAGCGACGACACGGATGTTGTGGCGGCGGCGCCAGTAGGCGCCCAGCCGCTGGAGAGCCACCAGCGAGTCGCTGACCTGGAACAGGGCGGATTCACCAGGCACGTCCAGAGGCCGCTCGACAACAGCGCCCGTGGCGCCCGCCGCCAGGGCGCTGGACACGAAATCGTGGCCGTCGTGGCGCTGGCCGCGCAGGGCGAAGAAGAGGTCGCCTGGCCCGGCCTGCCGCGAATCGATGACCGCCCGGCCGAATGTCGCACCGGCCGGTCCTCTGCTGGCGACCAGCACCTCTTTCGTCCCCTCCCAGACATCTGGCACCGCTAGCATGCCCCCATCCTAAACCGATTATCTAATCTCCGAGACCAACACCGGCTGGTCCGGCGGAACCCTCATGTAGGCCAGCGCCGGCTGCACGATGCGCTGAAAGGCCGGGGCGGCCACCACCGTTCCCCAGGGCACGTCCTTCGGCTCGTCGATCTTCACCAGGACCGACAGGACCGGGTTCTCCTCCGGCACGACGCCGACGAAGGAGGAGATGTAGGCGTCCGGCCTGTACCCGCCGTCCCCTGCTGCTATGTTGGCCGTGCCTGTTTTCCCGCCTACCTTGTAACCCTGGACGTCCAGTAAGCTCTTGGGGATCCCGTCCACTACAACGCCCATCATCTGTCGCAGGGTGCGGGCCGTCTCCGGCGATATCACCTGGCCCAACGGCTCCGGCTGGATCGCCCTGCGCCCGCTGGGGGAGATGATCTCCTTCACGATGTGGGGCTTCATGGCCAGACCGTCGTTGGCGATGGTGGCCAGCGCCATGGCCATCTGCAGGGGCGTCACGCTGATGCCCTGTCCGAAACTGTTGGTGGTCATGTCGACCGGGCTCCAGTTGTCGGCGTCGTTTTGGGGGGTGCGCACGCGGCCCGGCGCCTCGCCGGAGAGGCCGATGCCGGTCGACCGCCCGAAGCCGAAGCGGTCAACGTACTGGTAGAACCGGTCGGGCCCCAGCTGCTGGGCCAGCCAGGCCGCGCCGGTGTTCAGGCTCTTAGAGAGGATCTGGGTGACAGTCTGAGTGCCGTTGGCGCTGAAGTTCCAGTTATAGATGCTCCAGCCGCTCACGTTCACGACGCCGGAGTCGTACCATAGGGTGTCTGGCCCAACCGCCCCCGTGTCCAGGGCGGCGGATGCCGTAACCAGCTTGAACACGGAGCCCGGCTCGTACTGATCCGTGATGGCGCGGTTGCGGAACAAGGCCACCTTGGACTCGTCGCTGAGGTCGGGCTTGGTCACGTCGAAGCTCGGTCGGCTGGCCATGGCCAGGATCTCGCCCGTCTTCGGCTCGATGACGATGATGGTGCCGCCGCCGGCCTTGTGCTGCTCTATGGCTGCGTCCAGTTCTTTTTCCACCAGGCGCTGGATGTAGCGGTCGATGGTGAGGACGATGTCGGAGCCGGGTTCGGGAGCTACCTCGTGGTTGGTCCCCCAGGCCAACTGGTTGCCCAGGCCGTCGTGCTCGACGGTCCGCGACCCCTTGGCTCCGCCGAGGATCGATTCCAGGTCCGCTTCCAGCCCCGTGAGCCCGATGTTGTCCCGCCCGACGAATCCCAGCAACTGAGCGGCCAGATTGCCCTCCGGGTACACACGGCTGCTGCTGAGCAGCAGGCGCACGCCGTTGAGCCCCAGTTGGCGCACCTTCGTGGCCTGCTCGTAGTTGAGGCCGCGGATCACGGGCACTTCGAAGACGTCCGTTCCGGCAACGGCGGCCAGCATTGCGTCAGGCTGACCCGCGGTCACTGCGCTGATGGCTTGGGCTGCCTTGGCGGCAGTGTCGGAGTCCTTCCAGGCGCGCTGCTCTACCATGACGTCGTAGGTGTCCTCGCTGGCGGCCAGGGGGTAGCCGTTGCGGTCCAGGAGGGCGCCGCGGCGGCCGGAGACCGTCTCCTGGCTGACGTGGGTAAGGCGGGCTTCGGAGGCGTAGCGCTGGTGGTCGAGGATCTGGAGTTGCGCCAGACGGGCGGTGATGACGAGGGTGGCCACGCCGATCACGGCTACGACCGCCCACAGGCGCCAGTTGCTGCTCCGTCGTCGTTGGACCACCGCTCTTCTCCTTTAGGGCAGGGGGAACCACCCGAACAGCTTGTGCCAGATCGATGAGCCAGACTGCTGCGGCTCCGGTTGTGGGGGCAGAAAGCGGCTGGGCAGCTTGTGCCCGGCCGGAGCGGGGACGTCTACCGTGATGTACTGGACGGACTGCGGCGGCTTCATGTGCAGTCGCTGAGTCGCCTCCCGCTCTATGTGGTCAAGGCTGCCCAGGCTGGCCACCCCCAGTTCGATCTCATGCAAACGGGCCTGCCAGTCCGACTTCTCCTGCTCCAACTTCTGAATGTTGCCGTTGATGGACGTGGCGTCGCTGGACTGGACCAAGGGCAGCAGGGCGGCCAAACCTATAACAATCGCCGCGATAGTCAGGAGCGCGGGGAGGCTCGGCGAGCGCAGGAGCTCGCTCACGGCGGATGTTTTGTGGGTCTTCTGGGCGGTTGCCATCCTAGCCTCCCTCCGGTATCCCTTCGACTGCGCTCAGAACGACCCTCTCCGCGGCGCGCAGGCGGGCGCTGCGGCTGCGTGGGTTGGCGAGCACCTCGGTGGCGCTGGGCCTGACGGGGCCCTTGGTCAGGGTGCGAAGCGTGGCCCGGTGGCCGCAGACGCAGCCGACGGCCTCCGGCGGGCAGATGCAGTCCCGGCTCTCCCGCCGCAGGAACTGCTTCACAATGCGGTCTTCTAAGGAGTGGAAGGCGATGATCACCAGCCGGCCGCCCCGGCCCAGCACCCCCGGCGTCTGCTCCAGCGCCGTCGTCAGGGCCTCCAGCTCTCCATTGACAGCGATGCGCAGGGCCTGGAAGGTACGGGTGGCTGGGTGGAGGCGTCGCCGTGGACCGGCAACCGCCCGGGCCACGACCGCGGCCAGCTCGGTGGTGGTTCGTAGCGGGCGCGCCCGCACGATGGCGCGGGCGATGCGGCGGCTGGCGGGCTCCTCGCCAAACCGCCAGATGAGGTCGGCCAGCGCCTGCTCGGAGTAACCGTTCACGATGTCGGCAGCTGTCAGGGTCTGGCGAGGGCTAAAGCGCATGTCCAGGGGCGCTTCTACTTGGAACCCGAAGCCCAGTTCCAGGTCCGCCAGTTGGTAAGTGGATACCCCCAGGTCGAACAGTACGCCGTGGACCGGGACGAAGTTGTGCCGCTCGCAGACCGTGGCCAGGTCGCGGAAGTTCGCCTCCACCAGGCGCACGGAATCCCCGCAGGGGGCCAGCCGCTGCCCGGCTATCTCGAGGGCCTTGGGGTCGGCATCGATCCCCAGCAGCAGGCCGCCAGGAGAGGCCGCTTCCAGGATAGCGGCGGAGTGGCCGCCGCCGCCGACGGTGCAGTCCACGTAGCGGCCACCGGGCTGGACCGCCAGGTAACGGATAACCTCTTCCGTCAGGACAGGAGTATGGGCGAGGACTTCCTTTGGGGACAAGATTGCAACCACCCTGTCCTTACTCCCCAGACTCCGGTCCGGCGGAGGAGGCCGCTGTCGCCTCCCGCAGCTCCCGCTCCCACCTCTGAGGGCTCCAGATCTCCAGGCATTCGCGCCGCCCGGCGATCATCACGGGCCCTTCCAACGCCGCCGCCTCACGATACTTGGCGGGGATCAGGATGCGACCCTGTCGGTCCAGCTCGGTGTCCCAAGATTGGGCATCGAAGCGCCGCCGCGACCGTCGACCGTATAGGGTCGTGACGGGCTCCGCTGCCGCCAGGTCTGACATCTCAGCAAAGCCGCTGGGGGTGTAAGCTTCGATGCAGCCGTCCTCGCCCAGGGTGAGGACGACCCCCTCGGCAAACTCGTGCCGGTAGCGGGCGGGGAGGGCGACCCTCCCTCTGTCGTCCAGCGTATGTTCGTAGGAGCCCCGAAAGGCCATGAGCGACCGCTTCCCCTTCTGTTTGGGGGGCAGTTGTGTTAGTATCAGCCTGCCCGATGCCGGACAGGCGCGGGCCGGAAAGGAAAGCGGGTGAGAAGCCCCCACTCCTCCCCACTTTGCCCCATTAGAACCCATCGCCCCCCTGTTGTCAAGGGCTTATGCAATAAAATTTCCCGGAGTTTTGGGAGCCCAACCCCTTTACGCCAATGCCCTTCCGAGCCGGCATCCTCACAATCTCCGATAAGGGCGCCCGCGGCGAACGCGAGGACACATCCGGCGCCGCCATCCGCGAGCTGATCGCTGGCGTCGGCTGCTCTGTCGATCGCTACGAGGTGGTCCCCGATGATCCGGCCCTCATCTCCGCGCGGCTGCGTTCCTGGGCCGACGAAGACGGTCTCGACATCGTCCTCACCACCGGTGGCACCGGCCTCGGGCCGAGGGACCGCACGCCGCAGGCCACCCGGGATGTTATCGCCTACGAGGTGCCGGGGCTGGCCGAGACCATGCGGGCGGCAGGGCTCAAGCACACGCCCATGGCCATGCTGAGCAGGGCCGTGGCCGGCGTCCGGGGGCGGACACTTATCGTGAACCTGCCCGGCAGCCCCCGCGGCGTCCGCGAGAACCTGTCGGTTATCCTGCCCGTCCTGCCCCACGCTCTGGAGCTGCTGCGGGGTGAGGCCGGCGAGCACCCGGCCTAGGGTTGTGGGGCAAAATGGGGTCAGTGGGAAGACGGGTTCTCATGCGGACTGATAAGCGGACAGGCGGATAGCGCCGCATCCGCTTGTCCGTTTAATATCCGTTGTGAGACATCTATGCGCATCGACATCCTGACCCTGTTCCCGGGCATGTTCAGCGGCCCCTTCGACGAGTCCATCATCAAGCGGGCCGTGGAGGGCGGAATCGTGTCTATCCACCTGCACGACATCCGCCAGTGGGCCAAGGGCCGCCACAAGGTGGTGGACGACTACCCGTACGGCGGCGGGCCGGGCATGGTCCTGAAGCCGGAGCCCGTCTTGGCGGCCGCCGAGGCCGTGCTGGAGATGGCCCCTGAGCGCGGGCCCATCGTCCTGCTCTCCCCCATCGGCCGGCGGTTCGATCACCAGGTGGCCGTCGAGTTGTCGCGGCAGCGACGACTGACCCTCCTCTGCGGCCACTACGAGGGGTGCGACGCCCGCGTCCACGAGCACCTGGCCACGGACGAAATCAGCGTCGGCGACTACGTCCTCTCCGGAGGAGAGATGGCGGCCATGGTTGTCGTCGATGCAGTTGTGCGGCAGTTGCCGGGCGCCCTGGGCTCGCCACAGTCTGCCCTGGAGGAGTCGTTCGTCCAGGGGCTCCTGGAGGCGCCGCCCTATACCCGGCCGCCCGATTTCCGCGGCTGGCCGGTGCCCGAGGTGTTGCTGTCGGGGAACCACCAGGAGGTCGCCCGCTGGCGGCGGCGACGCAACCTCCTGCTCACCGCCCGGCGGCGGCCCGACCTCCTGGCCCGCGCCGGCCTCAGCGATGAGGAGAAGGAATGGCTTGCCCGTAACCTGGACTGACAGTAGACTGGGCAAGGTTGCCATGGACCCGAAATCGCTGGTCGAGCTCAAGGAGAACCCGAATATCCCCGACTTCCGGCCGGGCGATACCGTGCGGGTTAACGCCAAGGTCATCGAAGGCGACCGCGAGCGCATCCAGGCCTTCGAGGGCGTCGTCATACGTATCCGCCGGCGCGGCCCCGGCTCCGCCTTCACGGTCCGGCGGGTGAGCCACGGCGTGGGCGTGGAACGTAGCTTCCCCTACTATTCGCCCCTTATCGAGAAGGTGGAGGTGGTGCGTGTAGGACGGGTGCGCCGCGCCAAGCTGTACTACCTACGTGAGCGGGTGGGCAAGGCGGCCCGCATCCGCGCCGGTTCCCGCGAGCGCTTCGAGGAACTGGCTGCCGTGCGCCCTACGGCGGTGGAGGAAGAGGAGGCGCTGGCTGAGGAGGAGGCAGAGGCTCTGGCAGAGGAAGTCGACGAGTCCGGTGCCGTAGAGGCCGAGGCGGAAGAGGCAGCGGGCGAGGAAGCCGGGGAGGTCGACGAGAAGGCCTGACCTTCAGCTTCCGGTTCGCTGCGCAGCCCCGGCCCGGCCGGGGCGTTTTGTTTTTCGCTCGCCGTCCGCCGGGCACTCGCGGTGTGACGCGACTCCCTCTGGCCTGAGCCCCGGCCGGTGCTATAGTGGCGCCGGAGCCATTCCCATGCCCTTCGCTGAGGTAGCCGTGAACGCCGCCGCGCCCCTGCGCCAGACCTTCACCTACCGGATACCGGACGGGCTGACCCTAGAGGTGGGCCAGGCGGTGTACGTCCCCTTCGGCCGTCGGACCCTCCAGGGGCTGGCCATGGACATCACGGAACAGTCCGCCTTCCCCGAGGCGCGGGAGATCGAGGCCCTCATCGAGCCCAGGCCGCTCCTGTCGCCCGCTCATGTCGCCCTGGCCCGCTGGCTCAGCGACCACTACCTGGCGCCTCTCTTCGATTGCGTTTCCCTCATGCTGCCGCCGGGGTTCAAGCGGCGCCCACTCACCGTCCTGCGGCCGCTGGCCTCCCTGGAGGAGCTGCCGCGCCTGGGGCTGACCGACAAGCAGCGGGTCGCCCTGGCGTATGTCATCGAGCGCGGCGAGGTGGACGTGGAGGAGTTGCGGCGCGCTCTGGGGCTCACCAACGTGCCCACGCTGGTCTCGGCCCTCCTCCGCCGCGGCTTCGTGCAACGCGAGTACCAGTTGGCGCGCCCCCAGGTGAGGCCCAAGGTCGTCCCCCATCTGCGACTGCTGGCTGGGGTCGACGAAACGGCGGCGGAGGTTGCCCGCCTGCGCCGCGACGGATCGTCGCGCGCCCTGCGCCGGGCCATGGTGCTGGAGGTCCTGGCCGAGGAGGGCAGCGTGCCGCTGGCCCGCCTCCGCGAGCGGGGGCTTACCCCTGTCCTGCTGCGCGGCTTGCAAGCCGAGGGCAGGGCTGTACTGGAGGACGTGACGCTGGTCCGCGACCCCCTGGCGGGTCGGGTCTATCCCTACCGGCCGCCGCCCGAGCTGACTGCGGATCAGGAGTCGGCCTACCGGGCCATCGCGGCGGCGTTGGAGGGCAACGGCGGCGCTGGCGGTCCGACGTTCCTTCTTCACGGTGTCACCGGCAGCGGCAAGACGGAGGTCTACCTGGCGGCCCTGGACCGCGCCGTGGCCCTGGGCAAGCGGGCCATCGCGCTGGTGCCGGAGATCTCGCTCACCCCCCAGACCGTGCGCCGCTTCGGCGAGCGCTTCCCAGGTCAGGTGGCGGTGATGCACAGCGGCCTCTCCCTGGGGGAGCACTTCGACATGTGGCACGAGGTGCGCAACGGCCACTACGCCGTCGTCATCGGGCCGCGGGGCGCCCTGTTCGCCCCCCAGCCGGACCTTGGGCTCGTCGTCATCGACGAGGAGCACGAGTGGACCTACAAGCAGCAGGAGGGCTCGCCCCGCTACCACGCCCGTCGCGCCGCCGAGGAGCTTTGCCGGTTGACCGGCGCCGTCCTCGTCCTGGGCTCGGCTACGCCCGATGTGGAGAGCCACTTCCGGGCCCAGGAGGGGTCCTACCGCCTGCTGGAGCTGCCCCAGCGGCTCCAGCGGACCGAGGAGGGCGACGTCCGCCCCAGCCCACTTCCGGAGGTAGAGGTGGTGGACCTGCGCTCCGAGCTGAAGGCTGGCAACCGCAGCATCTTCAGCCGGTCGCTGGCCCGGGGGGCGAGGCAGGCCCTGGCGGCCGGCGAGCAGGTCATCCTTTTCCTGAACCGGCGGGGAACGGCTTCCTTCGTCCAGTGCCGCGACTGCGGCCACGCGCCCCAGTGCCGGTCCTGCGCCGTGTCCCTCACGTTCCATGCGCCGGACGGCGTCCTCGTCTGCCACTATTGCCGTCGACAGATGCCCGCGCCGGCGGCCTGCCCCCAGTGCGGCGGTACGCGCATCCGTATGCTGGGCCTGGGGACGGAACGGGTGGAAGAGGAGGCGCGGCGGGCCTTTACCGGCGCCCGCACCCTGCGCTGGGACCGCGACGTGACCCGCGGCCGCCATTCCCACGAGGCGATCCTGGCGCGCTTCCTGGCCCACGAGGCCGACATCCTCATCGGCACCCAGATGATCGCCAAAGGGCTCGACATGCCGCTGGTCACCCTCGTCGGCATCATCTCGGCGGACATCGCCCTCCATTTCCCCGACTTCCGCGCCGGCGAGCGCACCTTCCAGCTACTGGAGCAGGTGGCCGGGCGCGCCGGTCGCGGGCCCAGGGGCGGCCGGGTAGTGATCCAGACCTACACCCCGCGCCATTACGCTGTAGAAGCCGCCGCCGCCCACGACTACCACTCCCTGTATGAGCGGGAGGTAGAGTTCCGCCGGCGACTGGGCTATCCGCCCTTCGGACGGCTGGTGCGCCTGCTGTACGCCCACACGGGCGCCGCCTATGCGCAGGAGCAGGCGGCGATGATGGCGAACCAACTGAAAGCGGAGCGTGACCGCCAGGGCCTGCCCAACCTGGACGTCCTGGGGCCGGCGCCGGCCTTCGTGCCGCGGCTGCGGGGCCGCTGGCGCTGGCAGATCGTGCTCCGCGGCGGCGACCCGGCAGCGCTCCTTCGCGACTGGCCGCTGCCCCGCGGCTGGACCGTCGACGTGGACCCGGTGTCGCTGCTGTAAGACGACACATCTGGCCTGATACGATAGAATAACTTCAACTGCATCTGGAGGCTCTCAGCTTGGCTGTTCATCCCATCCGAATACTGGGCGACCCGGTCCTCCGCCGCAAGGCGAAGCGCGTCCCCAAGTCTGCCCTGAGCGCAGTCGAAGGGATCGACGCCTCGATCCACCGACTCATCGAGGACATGATCGACAGCATGAGGGCCGCCAGCGGCGTGGGGCTGGCCGCGCCGCAGATCGGCGTCTCACTGCGGGTCATCGTCATCGGCCTGCCGGACGAAGAGCCTTTCGCCCTCATCAACCCAGAGATCGTCAAGCGCTCCGGCGAGCGACAGGTGGAGGAGGGCTGCCTCTCCGTCCCCGGCTATCGGGCGGAGCTGACCCGCTCGCTGACCGTCGTGGCCAAGGGGCTGGACGCTCAGGGCCGGCCCCTCCGCATCAAGGCTCGGGACGACCTGCTGGCCGAGGCCCTGGAGCACGAGATCGACCACATTAACGGCATTCTGTACATCGACCACCTGCCCAGCCTGGACGCCCTGGTCAAGATCGAAGCCGAGGAGGAGCCGGCCCGCCGCTAGCCCCATCCTCCGCAGTGCGGGCGATGTGAGGGCGTGGGTCGGCAGGGCAGCGGCGACGTGGCCACGGCGAGCTTCCATCTGGAGCCGGATGATCAGCCTCTTTTGCGGGAGTTGGCCGCCTTCTTCCGCGCCCGCGGCGTCGAGGTGTACGCCGTCGGCGGATTCCTGCGCGACGCCCTCCTGGGACGCCCCAGCCATGATATCGACCTGGCTGTCCGCGGCGACCCACTGACTCAGGGGCGGGAACTGGCCGACGCCCTCGGCGGCAGCTACTTCCCTCTGGCCGAGGAGCGGGGCATGGCCCGCGTCACCCTGCCACAGCGGGGCGTCCATCTGGATCTGCTTCCGCTGCCCGGCGACATCGCCGCCGACCTGGCGGAGCGCGACTACACCATCGACGCCATGGCAGCCCGCCTCGACGAGATCGTCGCTGGCAAGGCCACTCTCATCGACCCCACCGGCGGACGGCAGGACCTGCGGCGGCGCCTGGTGCGAGTCGTCTGCGAAGAGGCGTTCCGGCAGGACCCCTTGCGCCCCCTGCGCGGCGTTCGCCTGGCCACCGAGTTGGAGTTCCACGTCGAACCGGGTACAGCCGACCTCATTCGCCGCTACGCGCCCCTCGTTACCCAAGCGGCGGTGGAGCGCCAGCGCGACGAGCTGATGCGCATCTTTGCCACCAGCCGCGCCGGAGAGGGTCTGCGCCTCTTGGATGAGCTTGGGCTTCTGGACTCGGTCCTGCCGGAAGTGGCGGCCATTCGCAGTGAGGAGCAGCCCAAGGAGCACTACTGGGATGTCCTGGGCCATAGCTTGGAGGCAGTGCAGCGCTTGGACATGCTCCTGGCCG
>Ga0105164_10001121_pt1 | contig 17376 bp, 10 predicted proteins | sample VDWuncwatermetaG_FD_89674 | JGI IMG/M metagenome (GOLD analysis project Ga0105164, IMG submission 89674) | Wastewater microbial communities from Netherlands to study Microbial Dark Matter (Phase II) - VDW unchlorinated drinking water | ecosystem: Environmental > Aquatic > Freshwater > Drinking...
AAAATCATATACGCCCGGCTCTAAGCGTTCCTTAAAAAGTACGAGGCGGTCGTCGTGCGATTCTTGCGCGTCAGGAATAAAACGCATATGCATAAGCTGCCGGGGGTTATATGCCTCGTCAGGAAGTTCATGTGCGCTCTCATACAAAGGAAGCGTCGTGTCTACGACGCCCTGGCTGCTGCTCTCGTCATAGAGGAATGTCCTGCCGCACCCCGGAAGACATTTTGCCTGATCTTCTTGCTTGAGCGCGCCATTTTCTGTTTCAAGCGAAAAGTTCACCAGCTCTGTTCCCGCGGGGATAAAACTTTCTATTAACGCAAAGTTGCGTTGTTTTGGAACAGTTATGGTAAGGTGGCCTTTGAGCACGTCGCCTACACCTGCCCTTGTAAGGGATTGCGCTCTTTTCTCGTCATCGCGGGCATAAAAATCCCGGGTAACGCCAAACCCTTCATCGCGGGGAGCAATTGCGTCCGCAGGGAGAAAATACGTCATGCCTATATCGTAGTAGAAATTATTTGGCGCGCTGTTGCGGTTTGTTTTTGCAATGCTGATGGTATCAAGAGTATTTCTCGGAATCCGGTCAATGCCAAGCGAGTGAGATATGGTTTGAAAAATCGTACTTTTATCAAAATTCGCGGTCTTAATGTTTTTTTCGTTCAAACTGATATCCAGAGTAAATTGCGAACTTGTCTCCTGTTTCCAGGCAAGAAAATCCGTGAGCGCGCTTACCACTGAAAGCGTGTTATTTGTAGAACCCCACGCGCCGTCTTTGGATCTGCTCTTCAAGAGCCACCGCAATAACTTGTCAGATATCGGCAGATCGCGTTTATCCGCGACCAGAGCTTTTACAAATAGCGCCGTGTCTTTTATAGGCGTTTCGTAGTAGTCAAATAAGACATTAGCATCTTGCAAAGGTAGGAACGCGCCGCGACTGTCTATGCTGACACGATTTTCTAATGTTGAAAATACCTCATCTTTTAATGCCACGGGGTATCCTTTTGTAAGCAATATCGCAAGATAGGCAAGCGACGCATTGGAAAGCGTGTCATGGATAAGATGTTTGTCTTTGGCAAAAGAAGCGATACGCGGCGTTAAGGTGCTCGTATCCAACGTAGTGTCAGTAAGGCGCGACAGCGCGTATGCCGTTATAATAGTGAAGTCCTTATTATTAATAAACGCCGGGTCCTGTATAGTTTCCCGATACAAATACGCTGCCCCGCGGGTAAGCGCATCCTGGTTAATCTGATACCCCGCTTCCTTGAGATCCTGGAGAGCATTGACTACCTGGAGGGTTAAATACACGTTAGGGGCAAGGCCTTTGTAATAGCTGAATCCTCCTTCCGGGTACTGGTTTTCGTATATGCGCGCCAAACCCAAACGCACCACATCGTCAAGCGAATATTCTTTGCCTTCAAAAACAACCTGTTTGAGCTTAAAGGTATTTGCAATATCAGCAAGATTTAGTCCGCGTTTCACGATGGCAATTGAACCCAATTTGCTGGCTATTTGCTCACTGCATCCGTAAGGATAGGAGATAAGGGCGTTCAGAGCGTCTGATAAAAACACCGCGAGCGTGGCGCTGGTTTTTATCGTTATCCCACCCTTGTCTTTTGCCACTGTGTCGGGCAGGTACACATACTCTTTGGTGATGGCTTGGTTGGTATAGCCCGCAGTAGCTACTGATTCGTAGGAATTATTTTGCTTGATGGGAATCATACTTTCCACGCTGTCCTCGTAGTGTGCGTTTTTCGCGGCTATAACAACGTTGTGCGCGCCCCGGTCGGGTTGTTCAGGCGCTTTCACGCTGAAATACACTGTTTGGGACTCATGCGACGCGATCGTAACGCGCCTGACATTTGTATCGCCCGCGATGAGCGTGGAGGCCTGAAGCGACACATCCAGTGTCTGGCTTTCCGGCGTTTGGTTGAATACGCTTGCGCCCAAAAGAAACTCATCTCCTGGAATGACAAAACGAGGGCGCAAAGGAATAACCATCAAATCCTTCCGTGCGGTAATCTCTTTATAATCCACGCCCAACTTCGTATCTTTGGTAATACCCACGGATTCTACCTGCCACGTGGTAAGATTATCAGGTAACGCAAACTCCACGTGCGCTTTTCCCTGCGCATTGGTGCGCACTATCCCCTGCCAGAATGCCGTATCTTTAAAGATGCCGCGGCGTTTTTTGGTCAGGTCTTCGGGTTCGCCCCCGCCGCCCTTTGTTCCAAGGGGAATATCCGGCTCATAGAGAATATTTTTAATATTTGACGCGGTGGCAATCGTGAGCGGAATATCGCCGTAAAAGAAAATTAACGGGTCTTTCTTGGGATTTCCCTTCAGCGCCAGTACGCTTAAATCAGCCACTGCGAGTGAAATTTCCGCGCTTGCCGGCCGGCCGCTCATGTCTTTTGCGCTAATATCCAGCGAAACGCGCTCACCTGGCAAATAGTGCGTTTTGTTGGGTTTTATCTCAATCGCGAGCTTTCGCTCCTTGGTGTTGACTTTATAATTTATCTGCCCGTATTTGATTTCCGGGCGGGGCGCGAGCAAGAGAATCGATGCGTATACGTTCGGGATATACTGATCCTTTACGTCAAAGGTGTATTCCGTAAAATTCCTGTCAACCGGAATAATTTCGTAGGAAAAAATTTTCCCGCGCTCCAGGCTTACCAACGCCTTTGCATGCGGATAAGGAGATTCAATGATTATTTTTACCTTTTCCCCCACGTCCACTTGCGACTTTGGCGTTGCCAGATTAAGCGTTTCGTTGTTAGTGGGGCGAACCGTAACCTCACCCCCGCCGTATACATAAAACCCCTGTGCGCTTGTTATGAGATTCCCCCGAGTGTCTGTCGCGCCGGTTGCCACTTCAAATTCCCCTTCTTGGGTTGCGGTCATTTCTTTTTGAGCATTTCCTTTGCTGTCTGTGTTTACTGTAAATGTCGTTACCGGTTCTTTTTTCTTTTCTGATTCATAATAGCTTCCGCCGTCAACCTGGGTGCGCTTGAAATATTCCCATTTTATCTTATTCACGCTTACGTTTACTCCTGTCGCCGCTCTCTCTTTGCCCTGCGTGTCAACTGATTTTACCCGTATCGTAAACCGGTCTCCTTTTGCAAGAAACGTGTTGTCCAATGCGACGCCGGTGTAAAATTCTCCGCGATGCACGATAAAAGATTTTTGCGCGGAAACCGACTGGCCATTCGCGTTTTTTACCGTCATGCCCACGACAAAAATTTTACTCTTATCCGCCGCATCATTTTTAAAGAATTTACTGAAATCAAGGGGCTGTTCAATAGTTGCCTTGCCTGTTTTATCCAGTTTCGTCCTGCCTTTGAGCAGAAACTGATCGCCGTAAGCCGCATTGTAGTCATAGTACCATCCGCTGCCAAAGGAAAAATAGCCGTCATTAAAACGGTCAAAATAATAATCCTGGCTTATCATCGAATATTCCACCTCGCCGCGGTCAACGGGAACCCCGAAATAGTAATTCGCATCAAGCGATAGCTTCATGGTGTCTCCGGCGATATACTCTTCTTTGTCCGAAGACACATCAAGCTTGAAAGCTGCTGGCACATATTCTTCCACGTCAAAATATCCGTTTCCGTTTATACTCTCTATACGGTATGTGCCAATACTTGCATTGGCGTCAAGAGTAACGTTCGTCGTGAATGTGCCATAGTCGTTGATCTCAAGGGTTTGTTTTAAAACAGATTCGTCCTTGGCGCCAAAAATTTCAATCCGGACTTTCTTGCCCGAAAGAACCTGATAATTGCCGTCATATCCAACCCGATATATCCCTTTTATGAATACCTGCTGCCCGGGGCGGTAAATTGGCCTGTCCGTGTATATATAAGTCAATTCGTTGCTTGACGCGTTGCGAGCCCATTGAAGATTATCAACTTCTGAAGAAACAACCGTGCTGTCAGAGCCGTTGGTAACAACCGCGCCCGAAAGTTTCGGCACAACATTCGCCCGCGCAATCCCTTGATTATCAGTAGTATAAGAAGCGGTTTTGGCAAACGTATCCGTATAAAGATCAACGGTGACGCCGGGGAGGGGCGCCAATGAACCAAACTCGCTTACCCAATAGAGATTTTGCGGGCCGTCTAAAATAGCGGCTTTGGTAACCGCAACGTTTTTATCATATCTTGAGCCACCATCCCATTGTAGCTCTTTTTGCGCCACCGCAATCCTGGTCACTGTCAAAAGCGTATGCTCGTAAATGCGTTCTTTGGCAACAGGAATTGATCGCTTTTGCGCTTCATTCCATTGCCAGTCAAGGCGACGGTATTCAGGATGACTGAAGCTCACCACATAATGTCCGAGAGGATTGGAAAGATAGTCCTTGAGGTTGATTTGAAAATAGTTTCTGGTCCAGAATCTCTTTGGCAGTTCAACCCTTCTATCCGTAGTTGTAATGCAAGGTAAACCTGCCGGCGCAGTGGCTTGCGAGGGAAAATCATGCACAAATGTTAACATGGAACGTGCGCTTATCTGACAGATATTCATGTTCATGTACTCAAGGTTTTCCACGGCGTATGTCAGTTTCGTTTTGTCAGGCGAAGTTACATTGTAGCCTTTTTGCATCTGGAAAAATTTCCGCACCGTTTGATCGAGGTTCCCCGTGGTAAAGGCAATAGCGCTTTGGGTATTCTGCCCAAAATCATCAACAACATTAAGAGTGATGCGGTAATCGCTTTTTGGTACCAGTCCGTAGCGAATAACGTTTTCAAACTCTCCTATAGCGCAAGGAGAGCGATCGGTTAAAGACGCGGCGCGGCGCGGATTGTCCCAATTCCAAAGACCCACGGTAATATTGGATTTCAACCGCTGTTTAACATTTTCTACGGTAGCAGGCGTAAGCGGAGTAGTAGCGCAAATCGTTAATCGGGTGAGGTCAGCGCTATCATCATTTGAGCCGGGAAACGTGCGCAAAATTTTGAGCGCGGGATATATGATAATCGTTCTTACAAGGTCAGTGGCATTGATAGTGAATCCCTGCGCGTTAACGATACGCTTAAACGTTACCGGGATGTTTTGGGATGCGGTTAATCCTTGGGGTTTGAATATCAACACCAGTTGTTTTTTATTTGGCACTTTTTCACACTCATTGCCAATGCGCACTTCCTGGTTGTTTTCATCGCGCTTGCATGTTTCTCCATACCCCACGCTCAAAAGATTTTGCGCTTCTATCACGCTGCGCGATATATCAATGTCTTCAAAAAAATTCACGAAGAGTTTGCCTTGCGGATCAAACACATCCGGCTCAACAAGTTTAGAACGCGGCGACTCCGCTTTTATACTATCGATAATATCGGCTATGGTAACAACTCCTTTCCGCTCTTCCTCTAACTGGATATCTCCTTCCAACGGAGTCGCGCGCTTAATGGCATAATTATACGATGTGGCAAAATCCCAAAAATTTGACCGCCCGTTGCGATCCTTTGCGTTTATGATCCGGAGAATGCGCTTATCAGTAAATCTGGTCGCTTTTTTTGTCTCTGGGTCAACCACCGTTCGCGTACCATAAAACGCGTTGAACACAACCGCTTTGCCGTTATCGCTCCTTGTTAACGTAATCTGTGATTTGGTTTTTTCAAGGTCAACGGGCTGATTAAATATAAACTGAATCGGCTGGTCGTAGAGCGTGCTGCCTGAAGATACTGATTCGTAGCGGAGCTGACGCGTGCTGAACGTATGATGAAACGTTGGCGCTTCCAGTCCTTCAATTGACACTAACCCTCTTTTCAAGGTTACTGCATACGAACTTGAGCGTTGGAGACGCTTTTCAGGGGTAAACTGTAAGCTTCGGGTGCTTATCCATTTGAATTTTCCGGCAGTGTTAGGCGAGATATCAATGGGCAAATTTTGCGAATTGAGGCGATCAAGCGTAGAGAGAGCAACCATAGGACGATTAAACATGATAGTAATCGCCGACGTTTCAGGCGCTTCCGCTTTTTCTCCGGGAAATATGGAAATCACACGAGGATCGTCATCCACCAGAAAGTCCTTTTGCAAGGTTTTGCTTTGCATGGCAAGCGTAACCGCATAATACTTTCCGACAGCCAACTTTTGCCGCGGCCGGAATGTGACGCGCCGGGCACTCGGGCTTTCCACCCATTCTCCTGAAATCGTCGGAGTAAAAGAAATATGCTGGCGGGCATCAGCAGCGCTCACGCCTTTTGGCAGGCTGATCGTAATAGTCGCACTTTGAGAAATCTTATCAGGAACCAATGTGAAAACAGCGCTGTCCGAATACGCAGACGGTACAGTTTTGCCCAGGAATAAAAAAATGCCAGCCGCTATCAAAAAAACGGCAAACAAGAGAGAAAAGAGAAATCTTTTGTTCCGAGTGAACGCCCGAATTATCCGAAGAAACTCCCTATAGATATTCATATACTTACCCTTACGTTACCATCTCTGAAAAAAAATACAAGGCATTACCTGCTTACATACATTGCCTTTGCGATATTATGCTCTTGGAGCGTTTTGGAAAAAATGGTTTGGTCCGTATCTTGGCGAGACAAATAAAACCAATATTCGCTCTCCTGCGGAGCGATAGCCGCTTTAATGCTCTCTATCCCCGGATTGCTTATAGGGCCGGGCGGCAAGCCCGCGTACTTGTACATATTGTAACGCGAATCCGGAGCCAAGTCCCGGGTATTGAGAGACGCGCTGTGTTTCCGGGTAATGTAATTTGTTGTCGCATCAACCTGCAAAGGCACGCCTATTGCCAGTCGCCGCCATAGAATACCGGCGGCAATTTTTTTATCTTCAAATTTTTGTAATTCGCGCTCTACTATGGAAGCGACCGTAACAATTTCAAACAAGGTATGGCCGCGCAAGTCAGGATTATTTTTGATAACAGGATCAACACGTTTCTGAAAATTATCAAGGAATACCGCGCGTATATCTTTGGCTGAAGCGCCAATGGGAAATGAATAGCTGTCAGGAAACAGAAAACCTTCCAGCGACGCATTTTGGGGAATAGTTGCGAGAAAGGGAAATGAGGCGAGCAATTGCAACGAAGAAGAAAAGTCCTCTTCGCCTATAGCAAATCCTTGCCCTTGCAGACGCGCTGTTATTTGGGCGAGAGTAAAACCTTCGGGAAACGTCAACGTGATTTGAGCATGCGGGCCTTTTTCCAACAAAGAAACTAAATCCTTAAGGTTAACAGGCGCTGTTATCCGATACTCGCCTGCCTGAATAATTTTGTCATTGGCAAAAAATTTGACGTACCAATCAAATACCAACGCGTGCGGGATCACCCCCTCTTGTTGCAATGTATTGCCAATAGATCGCACGCTCTGCCCTTGCGCAATCGTAAATAACACTGCTTGAGAGGGCAAATGGAGAGTTTGATTTACCTGAATAGCAAAAAAAATCCCCCCGCATAAAAAAAGTGCGATGATGCCGGAGGCGCTCTCTAAGAAAAGTTTTAGCGTTTTACCCATCATCGTGTCATGCTAAAGTTACTTGCCTTTGTTATACGCCGCACGCAAGGGGCGGGAACCCGTGCTTAAGTTGTGACGGGAAATCCATCCCGATGGTAGCCGCAGGATTCATGGTGATTGGTTGCAAGGCAACGGCAATTACAAGTTTATTCTTGAAACGTGGTCAAATCCGTCCCGGTCAGAACCAAAAGTGGCAACATGTCGGACAACGGTTCGGAATTCATTAACAAGGTGGTGGAAAAACTCTTGAACAAGCTCTTGATCGCGCAGACAAAATCAAGGGCGCGAAGATGTAATGACAATGCAGTTGAAAATATTCACCGATCAAAAACTTCCTGCCTCGTTTGGGGCTCATCTCTTGACTGGAAAATACTAGTGCCGTTACAACTTAAATCTAAGCCTATCCGTACACCAAATATCCTTATTCTGTAGCCATTTTTTTGGTTCTTACGGGTTCAAAATTAAGTTGTAACGGCACTAGGGGGCGAAGAACCGCTTCGCGAACCTTTCTGATTGCTGCGCCAATAAGATACTACGTAAATATCCTGCCTGAAAGTTTTTCCGCTTCTTTGATAAAAAATTCCTGCCATACCGTTGCATCAAGTTTTTTCAACATTCGGGGATAATCTTTCAACTCTTTCACCTTTACATATTGAGCGCCCATCTGGACAGGATCAATGTAGTTATCAAATTTTATTTGAGCATTGTCAATCAAAGAATCAATAGTCAATTCCGGATTATGGGTCAGGATCAAATAGAGATCAATGAAATCGCGGGAACGCGGTTTCTGGTAAATGGTAAATATCTTGTTGGTGGCAATATCAATAATGCTGTCTATAAAAAGATCACCGATTTTCTGTTTCTGTTCAATACGGGTAAAAGGAAAGTAGGTGAATTCCGTCTTCATAATATCACGCCCGGCATGGAGGAAAAAGAGATTCCTGTTAAAACTTTGCTGGTATTCTATTTTTTCAACGCCTGCCGCCTTTTGAATTTTTTTGAGAATAATCGAGATGCTCTGCGGATCAAACTCTTGTTCGGAGAAAAAATCCAAATCTTCAGAGAGCCGATGGTGAAGGTAAAACTCGGCAAGCGCCGTGCCGCCGGTTAAATAGAAATTGGCGCAGACTGATTTTTCGTTGGAGAGAAGGTCAAGAAGTTTTTTCTGATTCTCCGATAGAATTGAGGGCTGGCTCATATGAAGAGAGACAAAAATTTCCTTTTGAAAGGATCAATCTGCACCACATCCCAATACTTTCGCAGTTCATCAAGATCAATTTTTTCTTCTCCCAACCCAAAATTAACAAGCTGTTCAATGCGCCATGCGGAAAATTTTTCCTTGTCTTTTTGCAACTCCGAAACATCGGTAGACCAGTTTTTCATAGGTTCATTGTACCGCAAAGACGCGGTACCCGCAACATTCAAAACTTTCTCTTCTTTGAGTTTCTTCTTCCACAAAAAGAGCAGAAATCTTTTGACTGGAAAAGCATTGAGCGTTGCTTTGATGCCGTGCTTTTCTCAAAAGGCAAGAATCCTCACTCTTTCCTTTCTTGTTTACCATATGCGCCAAGCGCAGCGCATAGTCCGCTAAATTGACAAAACCTTTTACGCGGTAGCTTACTCTTTGAATTCTCATGCATTTGGATCCTTCAAGGAGTCCAAATGTATGTGAACTTATGCAAGGAAGGAGCGCCTCGCGACCATCATGTATACTCAAAACCATTACAGGAGGCGGCTAGATCAAGATGTCCATAATTGCTATTTCGCAGATCCGCCTCTTGGGCTAAAGGTATCAAAGTAATTTTTAGGCAGATCAATATTCAAGTATCTTTTGGCAACTTCGGAAAAAGGCATGGTCAGTAATTCATCATAATCAACAATCCCGCCTTCTTTTATTGCCACCACTCTTTGCAGAAAAGCTGCGTTATTGCCGAAAATACTCGCGACATTGTCAGGATAGCGTCCGCCTTGGGGTTTATCTTTGATGAGGATGCCCACTTTCTGTTTTGCCCACATTTGAAATTCATGTTCAACCTCTGGTGTGAGAGCCTTTCTGAATTCATCTAAAGAAAGGCCTTCAATCTTCGTGAAATTATCCTTAACGTACCTCATCATATCTCTATCATTGCCAGGCAGTTGTCGTGTCGTCTCTGCCTTGGGGGCCTCTGCGGGTTTTCCTGATTGTCGCCCTGATTCAAGGGTTTTAGTGGGTGCCTCCCCCTCAATTCCCAGTTGCGCACGAAGTTGTTCAAGTTCCCTCTGATCTTCTTCTGCTCGTCTTTTTGTGACATCCTCATGCTTGAAACTTTCTGAATTTAAACCCATAAGGAGCCCAGCAAGCAACTTCGAGTCTCCTATTTTACTGAACTCAGCACCGGCTTTGCGCAATACTACACTAAGAAAGTGAATTTCGTCCGGCGACATGCCTTGCATTTTTCTCAAAAATTTTTGACGCGACGGCGTATCTTCCGGCACCCCAGCTTGGGCATACAAGTTTTCTATATTGCTTAAAGCTGATGCGCGTCCTTTAGTTATTTTTTCCGTTGCTTGTTGGAATTGTTTTAGTTGTTCAATGCGTTTTTGCTTTTCCTGATAGAGCGCATCTCGGATCGATCGTTTTTCTTGCCAATCCTCCAAAAATCGGGCCTTGTCTTCGGGTGTGGTTACGCTTGATTTCAATATGCTGTCGGCAATGTTACTCTTACTTGTAAATGTACCTTCAATATATTCGAGTGCATTATCAATTCCTTCTATTCCTGACTCCGGGATATCGCCCACAATATCATCTATCTCCATAGCTGATTCGAGGTCTTGTTGCTTGCCTCCTAACTCTTTTGACATTTCTTCGAAATTTCGTGCGTACCCGCTCATAGCCGCTTGAGCATCTTCAAATGACAAGGGCTTTCTACCAGTTCTTTCTCTATCTAACTGATTGACTTCAAAAGCGGCACCGCGAAGAGCATCATCCCATCGGACACCGGACTCTAGTACCGTTACAACTTAATTTTGAACCCGTAAGAACCAAAAAAATGGCTACAGAATAAGGATATTTGGTGTACGGATAGGCTTAGATTTAAGTTGTAACGGCACTAGGATGCGCTGTGCCTTATCGAAATTTGCTGATGCGGTTTCGCTCCCAACGCTCTCAAATATCTCACGCTTTTTAGCTTCTGCTTCCATATAAGGATTGGCCTTCTCGGCCATATCAAAAAACCTATGCGCTGCTGCTTCTGTGCGCTTTGCTTCTGTTTGTTGCAGAGCTTCTTGGCTTATACTAGCCATAAATTTTATACCAACATAACAAACGAGGACGAGCTATCGGGCACGCCTTCACTTTCGCGCTTCGGATTTATTTAACGTAGTATTTTTCTTTAAGCTTTGCATCGCGCTCTTTTTTCTTTTTTTCGACACCGCCTCCGCGTTTTTTGGCTTCTTCGTCGGAAATTTGCGCCATTTCGCGGGCGCGGGTGAGGAGGTATTCTTTGGTGTTTTTTTGCGGGTCTTCCAGAACTTCGGCGAGGAGCGCCTGAATCATGAGGCCGACGCGGGGGCCTTCGGGGATGCCGAGCGTTTCCTTGATGTCGTTTCCGTTGATGACGAGCTGGGAGCGGGCGAGCGGGTCAGAGGCGACTTTTTCCATCATGTATTCCAAGTGGCGCAAACGGTACGGGTGCATTTTGGGCACGGGCGTGGCGCTTCGGTCGGCGTGGCGAACGATGAGGAGGTTGCGGAACACGTCTGCGCCTCCGACGCGCGTTAACAAGCGGCGCACGCCCGATGGCGTTACTTTTCCCACATCATAGTAGAACATGTGGTGGTAGACGAGGTGACACACTTCGTCAATAACTTTTCGCGGGAAATGGAGGCGTGTGAGCACCTCCTCGGTTACGCGCGCGCCTACGACCGGATGATCATAGAACGTTATCTTGCCGTCCGGTTGGACGAGGCGCGTCTTGGTCTTTCCTATATCATGGAAAAGGGCGGCAAGGCGCACCGCAAGAGACTGGCTTTCTTTTGCCGCCCATTTGAGCGAAAGGAGATTGTGGGTGAAAATGTCGAACCGGTGCGGCCCGCGCTGGGATATTCCTTCGCCCGCGAGAAGCTCGGGGAGGATATGCGCGAGAAGCCCGGTTTCCTTCAAAAGCAAAATGCCGCGTTTGGGATCGGGCGCCGCAATAATTTTTTCAAGCTCGTCGCGCACGCGCTCGCTTGCAATCTCATTGATAAGATGCGCGCATACTTTTATCGCTTCCAGCGTTTTTTCCTCAATGGCAAACCCCAATTCGGTTGCGAAGCGGCACGCCCGCATCAAACGCAAAGCATCCTCGCGAAACCGTTCCTCCGGGACGCCCACCGCCCGCACAATCTTTGCCGCAACATCTTCCCGCCCCCCAAAAATATCTATGAGCGAGGCGTTTTCAAACTTTACACTTTTACCTGTAACTTTGAACTTTGAACTTTGAACTTTGAACTCTCGCGCCTCTGGCGCGAGCGCCATTGCGTTGATCGTAAAATCGCGGCGCGCTAAATCTTCTTCGAGGGTTTTGGCCCACGTGATTTCATCGGGGTGGCGCTTATTGGAGTATTTGCCTTCTTTGCGAAACGGGGTTATCTCAATCGCCGCCTCGCTGGCGAGCGCGGTTACCGTGCCAAATGTATTTTCATAAAACGTTTTGTACCCGGCTTCTCCGAACACGCGCTCAATGTCTTCGGGCTTTGCGCTGGTGGTAATGTCCCAATCCTTTGGCGCGCGCCCGGCAAAAAGATCGCGTACGCAACCGCCCACGATATAGCCGTCAAACCCGGCTTCCTTGAGAATGCCGAGAGCTTTTTGAACAGAAGGGAGAATGTCGAACATGGCTTAAGTATAGGAAAAATACGTGCGGAAGGGAAGAGGGCGTGCTAAAAACCCCAATGACCAAATCCCAATGACCATTCAAATCCTAAATCCCAAGTTCCAGTGAATTCATTTGGGCATTGGGTCATTTGGGTTTGATTGGTCATTGGCCATTGGGGTTTGGGATTTTGAAAAAAATCAATCCAACGACTCTGTTTTTCCTCGCCAAAGTTGCCAATAGCCCTGCAATTGCGCTATAATCCTTCTGATGGCAAAGGCGATTAAAAAGACGCTTCTGGAAGGGCTTTCCAAGGCAAAGCGCGGAGGCGAAGAATATTTGGCGGTGGAACGGGCGAAAGAGCTCAAGATGAAGTATCTTAATTTGGATACGGTTCCTTTGAATGAAAAGGATTTCCGGTTTCTTGCCGCGGAAGAGTCAAAAAGCGCGAATATCGCGATCGTTCGGCAGGAAGGAGATGTGATGCTTGTGGGAGTGGTTGACCCGGATTTACCCGTGGCAAAAGAACTACTGGAGCGCCTGAAGAAGACATTTCGCGTAAACGTCGTGATTGTTTCGCCTGACTCGCTCAAGCGCGTGTGGCGGCTTTATGCCTCGATCAAAAAACCCGGCAAAGAGCTGGAAAAAACATTTCTTATTGAGGCAAAGCAGGTTAACGCGCTCAAGGAACGTGTCCGCGAACGCAAAACATTTGAATCCTCTCTTGCCGCGGCTCCGGATGTTACTCCCCTTCTGGAAATTCTTTTCATGGGAGCTGTGCAGGCGCGCAGTTCCGATGTTCATATTGAACCCGAAGAAGAAAAAACGCTTGTGCGCCTCCGCATTGACGGCGTATTGCATGATATTTGTACGATCAATCAAACGCTGTACCAATCAACTCTCACGCGCATTAAAGTACTCGCCCAGCTCAAACTCAACGTGAAAGACGTTCCCCAGGACGGGCGTCTTACCTTGCGCCGCGAAGGCGAAACCCCGGAAGACATTGCCATTCGCGTTTCCCTTATTCCCTCCGGATTTGGCGAAACCATTGTGATGCGGCTTTTGGGTGTCGGCGTTGCCAATATTGATCTTAACGAACTGGGTCTTGAAGCGTCGCAAAAAGAAATACTCACGTCAACCTTGGCGCTTCCCAACGGCGCTATTTTCATTACCGGCCCGACCGGTTCGGGAAAAACCACGACGCTTTATGCTTCGCTCGCGTTCATCAAAAATCCGGAAGTCAACATTATCACGATTGAAAATCCCATTGAGTACAGATTGGAAGGCGTGACGCAAACGCAAATCAGCACCGCAAAAAAGTATACGTTTGCTTCCGCGCTTCGGGCGGTTATGCGGCAAGATCCGGACGTGGTTATGGTCGGCGAAATACGCGATCCCGAAACCGCGGACATTGCCATTAACGCGGCGCTGACCGGGCATCTTGTGCTTTCCACCTTGCACACCAATGATGCGCCCGGCGCCATTGAGCGCCTGCAGAATTTGAACGTGCGCATTTCTCTTATTCCCGCGGCCATTAAACTCGTTATCGCCCAGCGGCTGGTGCGCAAGCTCTGCAAAACATGCAAAGAACAATATGCGCCCACGCAAGAAGAAAAAGAAGCGGTGTCGCGTCTGTTGAGCTTGATTCCCCCGTCCGCGCATGTGGAAGTTCCAAAAACGTTTGATGCGTTCTGGCGGGCGAAAGGATGCGACGCATGTTTTGGCACCGGATATTTCGGGCAATTCGGCATTTTTGAATTTTTCCGGCTGGACGATATCATCGAGAAAAAAGTACTCGCCGGCGTAAGCACATACGAGCTTCGCAAGACCGCGATGGAAAACGGCATGATAACCATTCTCCAGCACGGCATTCTGAAAACGATTCGCGGAGAAACCTCGTTTGAAGAAGTCGAGCGCGTTGCCGGTGATGCAAAATATCTTGAAGAAATTTACGGAGAAGCCATGACATCAATTTTGGGGCGATCGGTTACCATACGAAGCGACATCGAACAGCAACTTGCAAACATCCCCGACATTAAGGACGCGGAGGCGATTCTCCGGTCACTCAAGGAAGAAGATTTGCTCGCCGGCATTCTGGAAGTCGGGCTTGCAAAAGAGGCGTCGGACATCAACATCGAGCCGAACAAAGACGAACTGCTCGTAACCCTGAGGGTCAATGGAACCTTGCATCACCTTGCCACCCTGCCCCGCGATTATCTTGTTTACATAAGCTCCTTGATCAAAGAGCGCTCCGGCCTGCCCGTGGGTGAATACCAGCACATTCAAGAAGGGCGCTTCAGTGTTGACCGGAGACGAAACGGCGCGACGCAAAAGGACGACATCCGCGTATCCATTATTCCGGGAGGGTACGGCGAGGTTATTGTGCTCCGTGTTTTGCCTTCGGGCTTTGCGTTCGGGATTGAAACGCTGGGCATCCATGAAGTTCTTCTCCCTCTGGTTCTCCATGCCCTGGAAATGCCCCAAGGCATGATTATCACCACGGGCCCGACCGGTTCGGGGAAAACCACAACGCTCTACTCGTTGCTGAAAAAAATAGACACCTCGGCAACGCGCGTGATGACCATTGAAGACCCGGTGGAATATACCATTGAAGGAGCGGTGCAAACGCAAGTGAATGCGGCCGCGGGTTTTACGTTCCACGAAGCGTTCCGCGCCATTTTACGGCAGGCGCCCAACATTATCATGGTCGGCGAGATACGCGATCCCGAAACCGCGGACATTGCCATTAACGCGGCGCTGACCGGGCATCTTGTGCTTTCCACGCTGCACAGCAACGACGCTCTTTCCGCAATAGAACGGCTCAAAGGACTGAACGTTAAAGAATCGGTATTTCTTGAAGCGCTTACCATTATTCTTGCCCAGCGGCTGGTGCGCAAGCTTTGCGAAACATGCAAAGAGCCCGAGGAAATCGCACCGCCAAAAAAAGAAATCATCCAAAAACTTTTGGGCGGACTCTCCGATACCCTGCGTCAGGGCATTGACCCGGCAGGAATTATCTTCTATAAATCAAAGGGGTGCCAGGCCTGCCAAGGAGAGGGACTTCGCGAAACCGTCGGCATTTTTGAAGTTGTCCCCCTTACCAGTGCCCTGCGCGAACTCTTTCTTGCGCAAACACCGCGCGAAATCCTTGAAAACCAGCTCCACAAAGACGGCGGCATTCTCTTACGAGAAGACGCGGCGCTCAAACTTGCAAAAGGAATTATCTCGCTCAAAGAAGTGGAGCGAGCGCTGGGAGAACTGTAGGGAAGTGCAAAGTTAAAAATGAAAAATTAAAAGTTATGGTATCCTTCGCTTTGCTCGGATTCCTATATGAGTGTACATTTTGAAAAAATGTACACCTACACTTTTAACTTTGCACTTTGAACTTTTAACTTGTTTTCTATGTCCGGTCATTCAAAGTGGTCAAAAATCAAGCATCAAAAGGCAACCGAGGATGTGAAGCGCGGGCAGGCGTTTTCCAAAATCGCCGCGGAAATTACGGCCGCGGCGCGAGCCAATCCGGATATCGAGGCAAACCCCTCGCTCAAGAGCGCGATTGAAAAAGCGCGTCAGGCAAACATGCCCAAGGAAAATATTGATCGCGCGGTTGAACGGGCCAAGGCGAGCGAGGAAAGCCAGGGCGAGCATTTTTCCCTTGAGGTTTACGCGCACGGAGGCGAAGGCGTTATTGCGGAAGGAGTCACCGACAACAAAAACCGCGTCTTCGCGCAAATCCGGGAAATTCTTAATCACCATCAGGCAAAGATGGTAAGTCAGGGCGCGGTTTCCTGGAACTTTGAAAACGGCGTCGCAAAAATCACCAAACCGGCATCGGCATCACTTGCCAAACTCCTTGACGACCTGCGAAACCACCCGGAAGTACACCGTGTCCTTACGGACGCGGCGTACTAAAGTTCAAAATTCAAAGTGAAAAGTTACTCATGAGCGAAGCGAATGTGCTGTGTAGGCAGGGTGTTGAGGTATCCTTCACTTCGTTTCGGATTCTCATACGAGAGTAAATTCTGGAAAAATTTACACCTCAAACTTTGCACTTTTAACTTTGAATTTTTAACTTGCATGATAATTCTCGGCATCGATCCCGGCCTGGCCACTCTTGGGTTTGGCGTGGTGGAAGAAAAACGAAACGTTGTGCGCGCCATTCACTATGGCGCGATTCTTACCGAGCAAGGGCTTACCATAGGAAGGCGCCTGGAGATCATCCAGAAAGAACTTGCGCTTCTTATCAAAAGATATGCTCCTGATGTTGCGTGCGTGGAAACGCTTTTTTTCTTTCAGAATCAAAAAACAATCATTCAAATAGGACAGGTGCACGGGATTCTTGCCATTACGTTTCACAAGAAAAAAATACCGGTGGTGCACTATCCTCCTTTGCAGGTCAAAAGCGTGGTTACCGGAGACGGCCGCGCAAAGAAAAAAGAAGTTCAAGAGCGAACGCGCGCGATTCTCGGCCTCCCCAAAGAGCGTTATCCGGACGATACGTATGACGCGTTGGCGATTGCGCTTTGCCACATTTTGAAACAGAACCAACCTGCGAAAATGCGGCCCCGAAAAAAAGATTGACAAAGATATGCCTATGAGTATAATGCGGATACTTCCTGCGGGCGTAGCGACCAAGTGTCCTGCGAGGCAGGTTCTTACCGCGAACACAGAGAGCAGAAAAGTTCTGCCGCGGTAAGATTTTCAAAGGAGGTGAAACTATGACAGAATTTATCAAAACTATTTTTGACGATGAAGAAGAGAAGGAGGAGGAAGCGGATGAGAAGGATGAAGACGAGGACGAATAGCTTCTCGCTTCACTTGAAGAAATCAATATTCGACGTTTTTTAAAAAAGCTCCCATCAGGGAGCTTTTTTGTTACACTAACTCGTGAGGACAAGCTTGATAACGTGTCGCTTCCCCCATGAAATAATACATGTTTGACTGCCGGGATTAAGCTCTATGTACTCGCCCGGTACTTGCCCGTCAATACGCACACCGTTTTGCGCTATCAGGCGCCGCGCCGCGCCCTTTGACGTTGCAACGTCTATATCCACCAATACCTGCGCCGTACCCTGTGTTTTTAT
>Ga0105164_10001122_pt1 | contig 17371 bp, 10 predicted proteins | sample VDWuncwatermetaG_FD_89674 | JGI IMG/M metagenome (GOLD analysis project Ga0105164, IMG submission 89674) | Wastewater microbial communities from Netherlands to study Microbial Dark Matter (Phase II) - VDW unchlorinated drinking water | ecosystem: Environmental > Aquatic > Freshwater > Drinking...
CCACGATACTATAGAACAGCCCTTCCAAAACAAACGGCAGCCGGATAAACCAATTCGTGGCCCCCACAAGTTTCATAATACCGATCTCCTCGCGTTGGCTGTAGATCGCCATGCGAATGGTGTGAAACACCACGAACAAACTCAACAAGGCGAAAAATGCGACCAGCCCGATCATTCCTAATCGCACCGTGTGTTCGAGTTGGCTAAATCGCGATAACGCATCACTCCGGTCATCAAAATTTTTTCGCTCAATCACTCCTTCAGGAACAAAATGCGGGTCTGAGAGCTCGGCGTAGAGCTGTGGATAATCCTCCAATCGTTTTGCCGTGACCTTCAAAACATACCCAAAGGGGTTCGCATCAATGGACTTGAGAGCCTTCACTGTTTCGCTTTCGCGTTCATAGCGTTTTAAAAACTCGGTATACACCTCGTCTGGCGTGCTCGCGACCACTGTGTCAACATCATTTAATGTTGTTATTTTTTTCTGAAGCTTTGTCGCATCGTCAACGGTAAGATTTGGTGCTAGATACAACGCGATGTCGACCTTTTTTCTTAAGAAGGATGCAGTGGCATCCGCAATAGCAGAAGTCGCAAACAACAAATGCAAAGCGAGACTCGCAAAAAAAATGATAAGGATAGTGATCATCGAAAGCCATGCATTGCGCCAAAAATGCACAAACATTGCTTTGATAAGCCGAAAGAATTGAGACATAGAACGAGCTTGCCAGTAAATCCAGTGAATCCAGCTAACCAGTCCGCCCGGAGTGATACTGGATTTACTGGCCTTGCTGGCTTTACTGGATTTACTTCACAACAAATACTTTCCCAATTTTTGATCTGAAACAACTTTTCCGCCATCGAGCGTAATCACGCGCCGCTTCAAGCGGTTCACGATTTCACGATTGTGCGTAACCAACACCAATGTTGTACCCACCTGGTTGATTTTGAGGAGCAAGTCTGTGATCTCTTGAGCGTGAATGGAATCAAGGTTCCCCGTTGGTTCATCGGCCACCAAAATTTTCGGTGCGTGCACGAGGGAACGCGCGATCGCCACCCGCTGCTGTTCTCCGCCCGAGAGCTGCCGCGGGAATCGGTCGCGTTTTTGCTCCAGCCCCACAATCTTTAATACTTGAGGTACAATCGTGCCAATACGGTCAGTTGTTGCGCCACACACCTCCAACGCAAACGCAACATTCTCAAACACTGTTTTTTTCGGAAGAAGTTTAAAATCTTGAAACACCACGCCAATCTGGCGGCGTAAGATTGGCTTGTCGGCCACCGAAATGTTCGTAATATCCCACCCCCCCACCATAATGCGTCCTGACGTGGGCCGCTCTTCGGCAATGAGCATCTTCATGAGTGTTGTTTTCCCGGTCCCCGAGCGCCCGACGATAGAAACAAACTCCCCCGCATCAATTTGCGCCGTGATACTATCCACCGCAACCACATCCGGGGGGTAAGTCTTTGTGAGGTTGTGAAAGGCGATCATACGAGCTTGCCAGTAAATCCAGTGAAGCCAGCTGGCCAGCTGATCGCCGCCGATGCTGGATTTACTGGTCTTGCTGGATTTACTGGATTTACTTTTTATCAACCAGTTCCACTACTACTTCCAGTACTCCCTGTTTCCGTGGATATCCAATTTTTGAAAATGCGGTCTTGGTTAAATCCAAAATTCTTGGGCGGACAAATGGGCCAACCGATTGAACTTGAACCACCACCGACTCCTTGGTCTGTACATTCGTCACTTTCAATTTCGTCCGTAACGGATACTCATTCGAAGCACAGGCAAAGGGAGAATCCTTACTCAATCGATCAGGATACCACGTCGCTTTCCCTTTGAGGTGATGCGCTGTATCAAAAAACAATGCATACATGCCCATCTGTTTTAACGGCGTGCGCGCTTCTTTATTTTTCCAATTGAACGTGGTCGAGAGATTCTCCCACTCCATCCGTGCGTCATCCCATCGGGCAATCACCGGCACGTACTCTAAAGAATCCATCTCATAGATTAATGTAAATGGTTTAAGCATATCCACTCCATCATCAATCGCGAGTTTCACGGCCCACGCTGGAGCAGAAAATCCTTCCGATACTTCTTGAACATCAATGAGCTCAAACTGTAATCCAACCGTTGCGGAGGCACTCAGCGCCCTTGGTGGTACCCCCACCAACACTTCACCATCAGCCGCACCAATGGTAAAACCTTTTGCCACAGTCGCATCATTCAAAAAAACAATCTTCTCTTCTGGAAGTGTGTCAAGTGCCTCGACCGATTCAGTTTGTGCTTGCCCTGCACTTGGGACGAAGCCCATGACCAGAGCAACGCTGACAATAACACTCAGTGCGTATTTTTTTTCGATGATCATAAACAAAAAAATTCCTGGAGCCGACCCGGGGGCTTGAACCCCGAACCTACGGTTTACGATACCGTTGCTCTACCAGTTGAGCTAGGTCGGCACACTTTTACTATCACCTTACCTTTCGTTGCCATCCTCTGGGCACCTCCTTCCCTTACCGCGGCAACTGTAGTTGCGAGGGTGTCAACTTTCCCGGGCCCAACGGATTATACCCATTGTGAACTTCTTGCCCGTCATTATAACCGTCACCATCAGTATCACTTTTTAATGGATCGGTGTGCCAACGCAACACTTCTTCCCCATCAGTGAGGCCATCGCCATCGGTATCGACTTTCAAGGGATCGGTATGATACTTGTTTACTTCGTCCCCGTCAATCAATCCATCGTTGTCGGTGTCTGCGCTCGCCGGATTTGTTTTTATTGCCCGTTCTTGAGAGTCAGTCAGGCCATCAAAGTCCGTATCCGGTCCACTCCCTGTTGAAACACCTGGCATTGCAAACGGCGCGCCCCCAGGAAGGGTTGTTGCGCCACTGGCCCCGAACGCTTTAAACACATCTCCGACGATTTCTCCCAACGGACGTGCATCGGAAGGAATGCTGATTGTCACGCTCTTGTTAAATTCTGAAAGCGCTAATTGAAGAGTGCCATTCACCGTCACCCCATTGTTGGTTGATTGCAATGGCATTTGTAGACGCACGAGACGAAAATCGAGTGTATCAATCCAGATATCGATCGAAGCGTTCGCTAAAGCGCCAGAGACCGCATCATACAGTTGGGTTTCTTCTTGAAGCGTCAACGTGGTTTTAGTAGCGCGCACAAGTTCTTTAAGTCCCTGAACCACGCGTTGGAGATTCAACCGGACAACGTAATGATATGCTTTGTTTCCATCGATCGACTCACTTCCCCGATCATCCACCCCCGCAAGCACTTCTTGCGAGGAAAATGTTTTTTTAAAAATCTGCACGATTGTCTGAACATCGAATGCTTTCAGCGGCGTACTGCTCAGTTGCGATTGATCGACCTTCATCCATTTATTCTCAAATGGAGAAAGTGAAAAAATCCCTAAATTCGGAAGTTTGGTAAACTGAATATAGGAAACCAACGGGTCCACTGAGCGCTCTTCGAGCGCCAACGACAGAGAAGAAATTCCCAATGCTTGCACTGGAGACTCTGAAGAAATACCAACCGCCATAGCAGCGTTCATCTGTTGCTTGGGGCTTGAAGAATTTTTAAGATCAACCGTTCCTTCCGATCGAATCGTCACAGACTCAATGCCCAGTTGCTTCTCTCCAGAAACCTTGGCACTGACCGAAAGCACTTGCGTCATGCTTTCGATCTTATTCATTTCGGCAAATGTTTTGGCGAGCACCACCTCTGGCGCGAGTGATCGATTCATCCATAATGCTGCAGCAACCACCCCCACCGAAGAGACAACAACAATTCCCACAACAGCAATAATAAATTTTTTACTCTTCCAAAATGGTGTTGGCGCCAATACCTCTGCGGGTGCACTTTCCGAAGACCATTGACCTTCCGGCGAAGTACTTCCTTCGATCGGCGAAGACTCTGTGGGAGTGGGGTCTTCTTGAAGAGGGGGCGCTGGTGTAAAATCCATAAGGATGTATAAATAAGAACCCTTAGCGGGTAAGGGGAATCGAACCCCTGACTCAACCTTGGGAAGGTCGCGTTTAACCACTAAACTATACCCGCAAAAATTACCCATCCTGTTCTTTGCTTCGAGGAACTTCTTCGCCAAAAAAATACTTCCACCATCGCTCGGGGTTGCCTGTAACTTGCGCGGTCGCGGTGGGCGCATTCTTTACGTTCAACACCGTGTCCGGCACCACAAACACTCCTTCTCCCGGCTTTTTCAACCCAAATGTCAGCCGTGCTTCGCGTTCAATATACGTGAAATCATGAATTTTGTCCAAGAGTTGCTGGTATTCCACCTTCTCCTGCTCTTGCGCGGTGATCGATTGCTGAAGATCGCTAATCTGTCGCTGCAACTGTGTGCGTTGATACAGTGCGCGCCCCAACGATGTGCCCACCGTAATGACAACGCCAATAAGAATAACACTCACCCAGCGCCGCGAGAGCAAGAATTGTAAAGACATACGTAGCAAGACAAGCGAGATAAGCAAGATAAGTAAATTAAGCTAACGGCGGCCACAACGAGCTTATCTTGCTTAATTTACTTATCTTGCTCGTCGAGCAGCGCTCGAAGGGCCTCTTTTCCAAACTTCTGTTGCAGCTCTTCAATGGCGATTCTTGCCTCTTCGAGGGTTTGGGCTGATTTATGACTCGGATGAAGCTCTCGGTACTCTTGCCAGCGACTCACCATATGGTCGCGCAAGAGACGGGGCTTGGGCATTTTTTGAAAACGATGCACATCCCGCGTGGCGGAGGAACGCACCTCAATGGTGCCATATCCCACAATCACCTGAGAAAATCCACGAATGTGATATCCGATATCCAAAATATGCTCAAAGGGAATTTCGCTCACATGCCGCTCAAAAAGCCCCCTCTGATCCACCACAACAAATCGTTCGGGACTGATCGTAATCGTCGAAGAATGCCATTCTAAAAAAAATTTGAGCGTCACGGCAAGACCCACCACCACGATCAGCAACAGCGCAAACAGCCCCCACGGAGGACGTTCATAGAAACTCCGCCAGTACCAAAGCCCAACACCAAGAATCCCAACACCCAGCAACACCCATGGCGCATACAGCGCACCATGGCGACGAATGATGGTGAGTGATTGTTCCATACAGCTGGCCAGTAAATCCAGTGAAGCCAGCTGGCCAGTCCGCGAATGCGGTGCTGGATTTACTGGTCTTGCTGGTTTTACTGGATTTACTTATTTTGTTTTAACTCCTTCAATTCCTCCTTTGCCGTCGCATTCCCAGGTGTAGCCCTGAGTAATCGTTCATAGGTGCTAATCGCGTTGGGGACATCGTGTTCATTTTTGTAATGCACAGCGAGCATTTCCAACAATGCAGGGTTTTCTTGATTTCCCGGGAGCGCCATGCCCGCAGTCAGGAGTTCAGGAATTTTATTCTTTTTTCCCGTAATATAGTTGGTATAGAGCGACACCAAGGGCGCATACAAAAATGTTCTTGCCGGGTCATCCTTAATGGCCGTCAAGTAAGCGACTTCAGCGCGTTCATACTGGTGCGTTTTTTCATACAATGCTCCCAGAACGGAAAACGTTCCAAACGCCCGTGGGCCCAACTGTGCCGCCTTCTCATCGCTCTTAATGGCTCCATACACATCCCCCAACTGCTCCAAATTGAGTCCCAACTGCAACCAATGGTCCGGGTTGTTGGGTTCTTTTTTTATGAGCGTTTTGTATTTCTCAATGAGCTCTATAGTACGAGCGCGCTTTTCTGGAGGTAAGTCCTTTCCAAACTGCTCCAGAGATAGTTGATCGCGCACCAAAAAAGAATAGGCCGCAACGCCTCCCACAAGAAGTACGACTATAAGACTTAACCAAACGAAATATCTGATCCATTTCTCTCGTTCAAGCATACCCTCGTTTTAGTATCATAATCCGAATACCACGAATTTTGATCCAAATACCCCAAATATCACAAACCATTTAACATTCGGAGTATTTGGATAGCAATTTGGAGTATTCGGATTGTAATTTATAGATTCTTATCCTGCCCAATCGTCTTACTCCCCTCTTGTTGATCGACGCTATTGTAAAATGTACTCTCAGTGAGTAGCTCACCAACGCTGTAGTGCGAAAAGAACGCATCGCTCAAATCATCCACTAGTGCGGCCCAGCCAGATCCGAAGAGTTTCACTGCTGTGAATTCATCACTCACCCAACGCAATACTCCCCCTTTGCTCACCGCATACACTTTCGGATCGGTCTGCAATTTTACTAACCTTCCGCCGGGGCGATAGGTCACAGCCCCGCCAAACGGCACGCTCGCCAACTCAGAGCCAGTGACCGTTTTAACCCAGCTAAAATCCTGATACCAACTGAAATAAATCTTTGAATTTGGAAATGCGTAGCGTTTCCCATTGGGCCCCACATAATACACCGCCGCTTCGGCCGCAGTTTTGATAAGACTGTTGGCATATGGCGGAGAGGGTGGTGGTGGAGCGACTGGCGCTTGAGCAATTTCCACGTTCACAGTAATCCCATGCGGGTCTTCGGCAACGCCATTCGCATCATTTGCCCGTGTTTCGATCCGGTATTGTCCCGCAGTTTTCGGTGCCCACCTATGTTCCCAGGCACTAAATTGCACTTCGGTCGATGTAACGGTCGTCCATGGCTGTGTCGTAACTGTTGCCGGAGAACCGATACGGATCTGGACTTTGTCCGGACTCCCTCCTGATCGCGCCCGCGCCTTTCCGGAAATCACAACCGGACTCGCGCCATTAACTGTTGCCCCGGACAACGGGGATGTGATCGCCGACTGCGGGGGAGCTTGGTAACCGATAAATGCGCTCAAATACAGAACCTCATTGTTTGTAATGGCGCTATTGATCGGGCCGCTCTGCCCGGAGGCTAAAAATAATCCCGTGTCTCCAGTGTCATATGTATTGTTTCCTTTTGAGTCAATCAACTGGGGAATGCTCCATTGCACCGGATATGTTCTATTCTGTACTGAGCCAATGTTGGCCGTGACAAAAAAACGTGTTCCACTCGAGCGAACGCTCTGAGAGAGCGAGCTAAACACCCATTGCTCCCCATCTCTATCGCTCGATGTTGCCACCAATTTGTCCTGCTCCCATCCTTGGAAGCCCGCTTCTGACGAATCCTGCCACAGAGAAACACTTCCAATACGCACTCCGGCGGGCGGCTGGCCGATATTTTCAACCGTCAGCGCGGTCAACGTGTCATCCTGTGCCGGGCGTACTGTGAAATCCAACACCAACACATCGACTTCATTCGAGTAGACCTGTCGACTCGCAACCCCATTGTTTACGATTTGAGTTGTGCTCGGGAGAGCGTGAGCTCCTTGCGGAAGTAATAAAAAACTCAATAACAAAAGAAGGTTTTTCATAGTTCAAGGTCATTAATTTTCACTCCTTCATTATGCCAGAAAAACAACAAAAACACCACCCTGAATAGATCGGGGTGGTGTTTTTTGCTAGAGGACAAACCTTTTAGTGATTTGCCGTAGCTCGAATTGAGTCTAGTAATTATTTGGCGAACACCGGACCAGAGATCTGTGTATTTTGATCCAAGGTCGGGGTAAGACGTTTGTCGTCGATACCAGTCGTACTGGCTGCTACCATCCGACTGTCTTGCCATTTCACACCAGAAGTCAATGCTGTCTTAAGGACACGTGTTCCTTGTTTACCAGGACCAAGGCTCACTTGGAACGACTGGTTGGTGGTGGTACACCCGCTGGTGTCTCCACTCAATACCAATGTCTTTGTGTCGCCTGCTCCAATGGTCAACGGGTTGTCGAACCCTGTGGTGATGCTTGTACCAGCACCACGTTCGACAGCGCTTTCTGCTCCGAGTACTGAAATGCTGCGGTTTCCGCTAGCATTATCACCACCCATCCAGGAAATCGCGCCGCCCGTCCATGTTGCGTAGGTTGTCGAACCGCTTCGGAGTGTCGCGGCACCCGTTGTGGCGGTTGTACAGTTCAACGTGTATGGGAACTCAATGTCATTGATCGTAATGGTATCTCCCGTCGCGGTCAAATCAAACTTGAGCAAGTCCATCGCGTCGCCACCCAACAATCCGGTCGGTTGGCTCGCGCTCTTCGTAACAGTAAGTAGCCCCGCAAATACAGCCATGTTTTGGCTGGAAGCAATGTTTCCACCTGCTGCAGCTGTTGAAGTGATCGTCGTTGCAAGAATGGTTTGACCAGAGCCTTGTCCGGTAGCCGTAATGTTGTAGCTGCCAACTGCCGCTGCACCATTTACTCCCCATTGACTGGCATTGCCAGTGGAACCTCCAAGACCCAAAGCAAGCACTGCACCGGATGTTCCATTTTCCTTGGTGTTTAAGTCAGCTTTAATGGTCAAGAATTTGCTCACGTCTTTGGGGATGAGCAATGGGTTGCCGGTGATATCCACCACCGCAGTACCATCCGCTTTGATGGATACGGGTTGTCCCACCAATGTTTGCACTCCGCTTTCTGTGTCGCTGACGTAGAGCGATACAAGCCCCAACGACGGATTCGTTGTGGTCGGAACCACAACAGCTCCGGTCAATGCGGTGACGGTGTTCACCGCCGTTGATGGGGTGGACAAGGCCAGAGGGAGTTTTGTGATGTTAATGCCTTCGGTCGAAGCCGTTAACTTGTACTGAACAAAGGCATTGCCAGATGTCCCCAACTGCATAGCACGTTGATTGGTCGCCTGGATCGTCGATAGCTCAACTTTGAGCGTCCCAGTCGAAGCGATGGTTTGCGCTTGACCAGCACCGCTGAAGGTTGCCGTAATCGCTGAACCGGTTGTCCAACCCGTTGCCGTTGCAGCGGACACTGTAACAGTGTGCGTTGAACTCAACGTTGCAGTGGAAAGCACGTCGGCCTTCACGTAGATGCGGCTCGGAGACTTGCCTTTGGCAACTCTCAACGGAGTCGAGAACGTGAATTTCAATGTTGCCGCACCAACAGATGTGGAATTCGTGGTCTGCAAGAGTTGCACCACGTTGTTGCTGTCAGAGTTGTCTGGGTCACCCCACATCTCGAGGTTAATCAGATTGGTTGCTGCTCCTCCTCCGGCTACGGTGTCGGTGACAGTGAGGTCAGAGACCTTCACGTCTTCACCACTTCCGGAAGGATCAAGGTCAACCACGGCAAAGGCGAAGTCTTGGGCGTTTTGCACAACGTTACCAAGTTTGGGCAACGCGGTGGTCACTGCCACGAGCGCTGGGCCTTGGACGGTTTGTGTGTTCCCTGTCACTGCTGCGGTTGTGCGAGCAGTAATGGATTTATTTGATTGATCGCCGCGCAACGTCATGTTGGTCGAAGGACCAAGCAAAGAAACCGCAATAGTGTCGCCAGCGCTCATGCTGGTGGCAAGGTTGGCTTTCACCCACAATGTGGTGATGCCGGGGCGTAACACAAACGAATCTGTGTAGCTCATTGAAGCGCCACTGGTTACCGGATCTTTCGGTCCAGCAACTAATGAGCCGCTCGCATCGTAGACCCCCACATTTGTCACTTTAGTGATTGCTGCACCGGTGGTTGTGACAGAAAGGTTCATGTTGGTCACGCGAATCGGTTCACCGGTCACATTATACTCAAATGCGGCCAATGGAATCGATGTTCCACCCAGCGGGACGTTCCCGGCGGAAGGAGACGATGCGGCGCGATTCACGTCGAGTGTTCCAAGTTTGATGGTTTGTGTTGTACAAGCACCATCCAAGGCAGGACCGTTGACTCCCACACCCTTGGTGGCACAGAAGTTGGTTGTTGGTGATCCCGTTGGAGTGATGCCAAATCCGAACTGGCTCCCCACAACGCGGATGGTGTAAGCCACACCATCGTGGAGTTCAAATCCGATTGTTCGGCTGGAGCCGCTGCCCGTCATTGTTGCTTTTACTGAAAGGTCAACGAACTCTCCTTTTTTCACTGTGACATTGAGGCTGTCAAACGTCGCTCTTCCACCATTGGAAAGGGCTGGGACAGTGGAAAGTGTCGTGCCAGTTGTGTCGTTGACAAGCTTCACGTCTTTGACATCGCTGTCAGAGGCAGTGCCGCTCTTGATCGCAACAATTTGTTTCACCACAACGTCTTCCGTTGATCCCGCAGTGACTCTCACCTGGAGGAATCGGTAGTCTTTGGCATCCGCATCCACTTGCACATCGCTGGTGGGGTGCTGAGGACCATTGGAGAGCTGCGCAGAACCAATCGTCACGGAAGTAATGGTTTGCCCATTGCCTTCGATCGGGAAGGTTCCTGAGGGGGATGTACCTCCGCTCAATGTAATGTCTCCGGCGGCTTCCACACCGAGCCTCAAAATTTCTCCCGCGCCTCCGGGGTTTACGATATCACCAGCGAGGGTGAGTGTCTTGGAGCCAGAAACTGCAATGCTCAAACCCGCAAAGATGGCTTTGTGCAAGGAGTTTAATGTTTGCGTTGTTCCGACTTGGCTGGTGCCGTCAAACAATTTGACACCGGTGAGTCTCGCGTCGGAAGAAAGACCCGTGCGTTTCACCTTGAATCCGGTAATTGTTCCGGTACCGGTGAACACGAGTTTACTCAAGACAACATCGGCTGCGCCATTGGCAACAGACGCTGCTCCCGGGGTGTCGCTGGCGAGGGCAACAGAGACTGCTCCGGTTACCACGGCACCTCCGGCAATATTCTTGTCCGCCGCGATTGTTGCGGCAGAAGCAGCAACGGCAGAGACGTTAAAGTCGGCTGCGGCGTTCACGTCTGCTCCTGGTTTGTAGTTTGCGAAGAACGCATCTGGGAGGTCGTCCACGCTCTGGGACCAGCTGGCACCCCAGAGAGCAACGGCCACTGCTTCGGTTTTAACCCATTGCAACGCTCCGTCTTTACCGACCGCGTATACTTTAGGGTCAGTGGTCACCTTCACAAGGCGTCCCGCTGGTTTGTACGTAACGTTTACACCAGACAATGGGATAGCCTGAAGGTCTGCATCGCTAATCCGTTTTACACCACTGAAGTCTCCGTACCATGTTTTGTAGGTTTTCTCATTCGGGAAAACATAGCGTTTTCCATCTCCACCGTAGTAATATACGGCAGGGGTCGCATCGGCGCGAATAAGATCACCGGCATTTAAGTTAACCGCTGCGTTCGCCGCCAACGGGGCGAAGCTCGCAAAACCCATGGACCAAAGGATCGTGGTTGTTGTCACGACACTGGTCACGAGCTTGCGTGATCTTGTTCTTATATTCATAAGTTTTAGTGACTGTTGAATTAATTATCAATTGGACGATTTTGACAGTCACCATGTCCCTGTTCTTTCAGGGTCATCGACCTTTTGTGATTGTCACCATATTCCATGAGGAATCGGCAAGGGAAAGAATTATACAGTAAATCCAGCGAGACCAGTGAATCCAGTATGCCAGCTAGAGTAAACATGAAGCTGGATTTACTTGATTTACTGGATTTACTTGCTAGCTAGTGCGTGGGGATATTTATATTTATTTTGACAGTTTTTGTTATTTTATTCAAGGCTTTTCTGTGGATAAAACCTACAGCTCGCTAAACACACTCGTCCCAAACACTTGGCCAGAATGCGTGCTCGCCTGTTGCGGAGAGAAAACACTCTCTCCCCATGCCGCAAAAACCGACTGATCTCGAGAGGCGTATAACTCTCTTTTCGCCACGAGTACTCGACGCTTGAATACCACGGTTCTTACATTTTTATTGGGCGCATCACTATTTTTAACATCTACAACATTTAGTGCCGCTCCATCATTTTTTCTATCATTCAACACAACTGGTAGTGGTTGTGGAGAAGTAGGAACATCACTACTTTTTTCAACAGTTGTTGTTATTACTAGCAACGCCATCGCCGCAACAGGAATAATACTCCAGCGCATAAGTGTTTGCTTCCAGTCAGTAGATCGCGGACTCTCTCCAACCACCACAGGAACTCTGCCCTGTTCTAATGTTGAAAGAACCGTGTTCCAAATACGAACACTTTCCTGCTCGCTCATCGAGAGGTCTTGGCGCTTGAGGGCAGCCCATTGTTCAATGGAATATTCGATTGTGCTCATAAATATTATTTTACCAGTTCCTGAGCCATTCTAATTGCTCGATGGAGAGCGACTCTGATCGCTCCTTCTTTTTTATTTAACAGTTCGGCAATCTCAGAATATTCCAGTTGTGCGATATGTCGTAATCGAATGAGTTCTTGATAGTATTCCGGTAGCTTTTGGATTGCCTTTTCCACCACCTCAATAGATAACTGAACTTCAATTTCTTCAAGTGGGCTCATTGATTCGTCGTCTGTGATTTCAATCTCGCTCACATCCACAAACTGATTTTTTTGCGATGTGTTGAAGTGATCAGCGATTTGATTTTTAGCAATCTTGTAGAGCAATCCTCGATAATGATGTTCTTGATTTGCATCCGATTTAAGGAGATATCGAAGGAACTGAGTGAAGACAATCGAAACAATATCTTCTGCGACTTCACGATGACCGACCCGAGACAAGATGTAGCGATATAAAGGCATCTTATGCTCCTGGTACAATTGTTCCATCATTTCCTGAGAAATCGGTCCTTTCATGTGCTGATTTTTCTCTGAATGCATAAAGATATTGGTAGGATCGCACTTTTGTTACATTGGATCAATACAATTCAATATTATGCACTATTTAACTATATTTGTCAACTTTAACGATTTCGCCCCTTCTATAAATAGAAGAGTGGCGGGAATGTCCTTCAGAGCAACTATCGGAACCCCGACAAGCTGGGTCTCCGACCGCAGTCGAATGTTCCCGCAGCTCTTTCTTCTCTCAAGGAACGAGAGCGGTTGAGCGATATTTTTAGCGAGGACTGTGTGAGCGAGGCCGGACACGCTGAGGTAGTTTCGGGCGGAGCGTGTCTGGCCGGTGCCCGATGCACGCGAGTTCCGCAGCAAAAATATCGCTCAACCGCTCTCGTTCCCCCCCCACTTATCCACACCCTTTACAATCCAAAAAATGCTATAATCATTTCAAGATTGTCTACTGTGAATATCTTCACATGGATTGTTGTATCATTTCTTTTTCTCGTTCACTCTGCTCGGCAAGAATGCTTGCATGAGTAGTTTATGATTTTATTTTAACATTACTTTCTTTTATCCCTGCCCTCCGTAGCTCGCCAGAGGCGAGAGGAGGAGGGTTTATCTCCATATTTCTAACCGTATGAGTATGTTTACCAAAAAATCCCTCCAAAAGGGAATTACCTACGTCACAACCGTAACCACCATCTTGTGGAGCATGGGTGGAGCGCTGTTGGCGCCGCTGGCTGTGCACGCGGCAGTGACGGCATCGGGACTGACCGATTTTACGACCGTCTCAGGGTCCACTACCATCCGTGAAGGATCAGCAGACCCACAGTCTACTCAAGGAATCATCGTGACGCATGGATTCAAACTCACCAAGTCTGTAGCGGAAACCATGACGTCAATCACGTTTACCCTCACGAATGCGGGGTCTGGTGCTCCGAGCAATGCCACCAATGCGGACTTTGATGTTGCGTACTTAGTGCGCGACGACGGTGTTGGACTAAACTTCATTGAGGACAAATATGATCCAAACGATACAGTGATGGGATCAACGTCTAGCACCGCAACGCTAGGCTCCAATACCATCAACGCGTCGCTCTCGAGTACTATCCCCAGCGCATCCACAGGAACTTATGATTTCTTCTTAGCGCTCGGCATGTCAACCAGTGCCACCGCAGGGCATCAATTCACGGTGAAAGTCGCGACCAACGGCCTTGCCACTGGCAATCCGAGTGGGACCCCGACCTTTGCTTCTGATGTTACAACACAAACCATCACGGTAGACAAAACTGCTCCGACTGCAGCAACGGGCAGCGGTTCCGGAGGTCCGCCCAGTGGTGGAATAGGCATGCCGGTAGAAGCGCAGGTGGATCAAAATTTCTCCGAAGCTCTTGATAGCGCAACAGTCAACACCGCCAACGTGCTCCTGCAAGCCAACGGGGCAGGACCAAACCTATGCACAACCGTTACGCTGACATCAACACGGATCAACTGTGCCCACACCGCTCTTCTTGCTGTTAGCACATCGCACACCTTTAAAGTAACGACCGCGGTCAAAGACCTGGCCGGTAATCCATTGGCTGCGAACTTTACCAGCACATGGACAACCGGTGCGACCTCTAGTGGGACCAATACCACCCCGCCTCGGGTGATGAGTACCATCCCCACGACAGGGACGCCTTTTCCGGCTGGCGGCAACCTCACAGTTGCCTTCCCATTTGGACCTGAAGGGAACATGAAGTTTAATACCGGAGCAGGGAGTACTGCGCAAGCCGGGGACTTGAACTTCTGCCAAAGTAGCAACTGTGCGGTGAGTGTGAAAAAGATTGACCCGGCAACGCATGTGGGAACAACCGAAGTGTGTACCAACTCAACCACCTGTACCTTTACCTGGGATAGCGCCAGCCGACAACTCACAGTTAATCCCGCCGCAAACCTTGATGTTGCCGCAACCGGAGCCGCACCAGTGGAATACGATCTGTGCATGCGAGGAGGAAGTAACCCCCTGGCAATAAAAAACAGTGCAAACCAAAGTATTTCGGGTGATTATTGCCTGCGCTTTACCACGGCTGCTGCGGATACCACCGCACCAACCCTTAGCACCACCGGTGCTACCAACCCACCCAATGCCGCCACCAGTATTTCACCGTTTTCAGTCGACTTATCCGTGAGATTCTCAGAAAAGCTAGACCCCGCAACGGTCTCGCTGACAACCGTGAGGTTGTGTCAAGACAGCACCGCCGGAACTGCCGGATGCGAAGGGGCAGACCCTCGGCTCACCAATATCGCAAACGTTTCGTTCCGCTACGACTCCACGGACAACTCCGTCCATATTGGAGCAATTGCGAATGGCACTCTTGCCGCCAGTACCAAATACTGCTTTGAAATCGTTGGGGGTGTTAGCGGAGTCAAAGACATTTCTGGCAACCAATTTGCCGCAACTTCGAGCGCCAACTGCTTTACCACCGGGGCTGCCACTGATCCGGTTCCTGGCAGTCCACAGCTGCGATCAGTTGACGCAGACAACTTTAAGCTGGTGGCAAGATTCAACGAGGCCATGCAACCCGGAGATCTTATTTCCGGAGGCAATGTGAATACCAGCAATGTTGCGCTCGAATGCCCGACCGGAACCATCGCACCGCTGACAAGCAAACCTGCCCTCTACCGCGCACAGTTTAATGAGCTAGAGATTCAAGGATTGGGGTTGCCATTTGATCAAACTTGCAAACTCACCGTAACCAACGCGAAAGACCTTGCCGGAAACGCCATGGATACGACTGATCCAGACACCACCGGACCATTGCCTGCCAATAATGTCAACAACTTCAAGGTCTTGAACTCAGCCACAACCGGAGGGTTCATGGGCGGAGGCGCCGTGGCCGGAACAGGGTTTTTCGAAGGCATGGGAGGCGCGACCGCCGGAAGCTTCTGGAACCAGCCCCAACGCATTGAACCGCGCAACAAATCCACGAACAAAGCAACAAGTGTTGATGTAGAATTCCCCGCGCCAGGGGCAATGGCGGTTGGATCCACTATTCAACTAACGTTCCCTTCTGGGTTTACGCTCTCTTCTGCCGACGGCACTGCGCGGCTGGTGCCAGCAGCCCAATCATTCAAAAATTCCGATTTGAACGGCGGAGAGGCAGGCACGGTAACCGCCACCGCCACAACCAGCACTGCGGAAAAAACCATCACGCTGACCACTGCGGGGGCTGCGATTGTCGCCAATCAAATGCTACGCTTAGAGATTGATCGCGTGACCACTCCGACCTCGCCGGCTGATAATCTGCGCATCACTATCATTGTAAAAGACAATACTGGTTTAAAGATCGGACAGACCATTAATCCCGCGCCCTTTAGCATCCAGCAAGGCGGGTCACTCTCCATTTCCGGAAAAGTCTGTAAAGGGGGCACCTCTGGCGGCTCCTGTGGTGGCGCAGATACCGGGGTGGCGAATGTAAAAGTATTCTGCTCTCAACAAGGGGGATTCCAGGTAGGGGGCACGAGTGCCGCCTATATGGGCAACCAAGAGACCACCACGGCTGATGGTACCCTGGGGACGGTACTCGGCGCATGGAGCATTGCCGGCCTCACAGCCGGACAGTACAGCTGTAATATCCCGCCAGACCCAACCCGGTTGGCTGATCTGGGCGGCTCGCCTCCGTTCCAACCCATTACGTTAACATCTGTCAGTAAGACTGGAGTAGATACCAAATATAAAGATCTGTCTGCCGCCGGTGGAGCCACGGATGTCAAAACGCTTACCATCTCAATAAGCGGGGGTCCGACTTCAAAGACTGTTGATATATTTTGCAGCGCTGGAGCTACGAGTTTCGAGTTCTCGGCGCCATCGATGAAAGCGGTTGACCTTAACTCAAGCGGAGCGGCCACGGCAACACTCCGGCTCAATCAAAACAATTCCTATGACTGCGGCATGGGGCCGCACATGGCATTTGAGCAATTTGGTAACGGCGGACCGCCCCCAGCGCCAGAATTCAACTTTATGCCGCCGCGATCTCAACGGGTGGTCATGGATGCGAACAAAACTATTACCTTCGCGCTCCAATCCACCAATCGGACGATTTCAGGCACAGTCAAAGATGGAAGTAATAATGGCATTGCCAATGTGTACGTGCACGCCGCGCCAGTGGGGTGCTTTGATGCCACCAGCGGAGATGTGAAAGATTGCTTTGGCGGATTCGCGCAGACAAAAACCGATGGCACCTTTACCGTGAATGTTGCCGATGGCACGTATGAGGTGGGCGCAGACGGCCCAGGGCTGCCACAATCCACTCGCGAGATTGCGAACGTGAAAGGCGCCAACGCAACAGGCATCACATTAAAGATGGTCAAGTCTTCCACCACAATTTCGGGCGCCGTGCAGGACGAGAGCGGCAATGGGATCCAGTACGCGCATGTAGATGCAGAGCGACGCACGATCACTACTGGCTCTGATGCTTGTAACTTTGCCAACTCCCGGCCATCCGGCGGATTTGCCGCCAGCCCAACAGATTCGAGCGGCAACTTTACCTTGTATACCAGTAACGGCACCTGGTGCATCCGGGCATTCGCGCCCAGCTACGGCGAGGTGGGCAATAAGACGGTGACTGTTGCCGACAGCTCTCTTAGTGGCCAGAATATCGCGGCAACCGCAGCGAACTTTGGCACAGTCTCGGGCACAGTGATAAAGGCCAGCACGAATGTGTCCGGAGCCTCTATAAACTGTTATGGCAGTAACGGTGGTAATAACGTGCAAACCGGAGCTGCTGGCACGTATTCCTTAAAGGTAAAATTGGCTTCGAGCGGCACAACCTCCATGACCTGCGATGGGTATGCCC
>Ga0105164_10001123_pt1 | contig 17365 bp, 26 predicted proteins | sample VDWuncwatermetaG_FD_89674 | JGI IMG/M metagenome (GOLD analysis project Ga0105164, IMG submission 89674) | Wastewater microbial communities from Netherlands to study Microbial Dark Matter (Phase II) - VDW unchlorinated drinking water | ecosystem: Environmental > Aquatic > Freshwater > Drinking...
AAAAACAGGGAAAAACAGGGAAAAAAAGCTTTATCGCGGCACGATATCCACGACTAGGCCTTCGGTCGTCTCATACCAGCCGATGCGCTGGTTCTGGTGGAAGATGTTCGGCCCCGGCGAAACGGCATGCTTGCGACGGAAACCGCCCTTACCGGGTTTCAGCTCAAGCGTCTGGCACCGCACGCCCCGATGCATCCCTGTGCCGCAGGCGGAATGGACCGCTGCCACAAACCCTTCACGATAAACAAGCGACTGTCTTGCCATATAATCACCTCGATGAATGGTATCCCCTCATTAGAGAGGTTGACCTATTTAAATGTTGCGACAGCGACAAGCAAGAGCCATGATTTTGGTGTCGAGCTCCTCATGGGTAAGGAGCTCGACACCAAAATCGAGGGACAGTGTCCGCTAGTATGGATAGAGCGTCGCGGCAAGAGAGGACAAGCACCAGAAAAGACAGGCGCAAACATTATAAAGGCGGATTGTCGCATCGGCCGTATGGTCGTCATCGCGCTTGTCGGTCTTCCGGGTTCTGGAAAGTCCATCGTCGCAGGCATGCTCGAGAAGCGCGGTTTCATCCGCATCCGCTTTGGCGACACGACTGATGCGGAGATGAAGAAACGCGGTTTGCGACCTGGTGAAGAGAGCGAGAAGCTCGTCCGCGAAGACCTGCGCAAAGAGATCGGCATGCACGCGTACGCGTTTCTTAATCTAGAGCGCATCAGGAAAGCGAAAGGCGATGTGGTGATCGATGGCTTGCGCAGCCTTGAGGAATACGAATATCTAAAAGATGAACTTCCTGATCTGGTGGTGATTGCTGTCTATGCACCGCAGGATGTGCGCTACAAGCGGATGGCTGAACGTGCCGCGCGGCCGCGCTCGCCTGAAGAGGCGAAGCAGCGGGATATCGATGAGGTGCAGAACCTGAATGTGCTTGGACCGATCGCGCATGCGGAGTATACGCTGGTGAATGATGGGGGCAAGGAAGAGTTGGAAGAGCGGCTGGAGAAGATATTGGAAGAGATGAAAAAGTAATGTGTTCTAGAAAGATGCGGGATCGCGGCAGTCAGATGGTTCACGGTCGCCGAGCATGGCTTTGATATAGCATCGTGTATCCTCCTGTTCTGGAGAAAGTCCTGCTACGATTCCACGAAGAACAGCTTCATCGATACCCGCAAAGGCCGCTATCTTCTTAGCACCGACGCTGCCCACATGATAAAGATCAGTGAGACAGGTAGCAAGCTGCAGCGAATGAGCAGGATATCGCTCCGCGCGGTTCGCGATGCAAGCGGTGAGCCAGCCCTCATACTCTTCCGATAATGCGAAACGCGCCGAGGTCTCGATCTCTCCTTCAGGGATGGCAGCGACCTCCTCATAGAATCTGTTGCGGAGCGCAGCGGCGACCATTTCTCCAGAAGCATCTCCCCACTCTCTTGGAATACAGTTATGCGTCACCTGCAGCCGACTATACACATCTCCTGCCTCCATGGCGAGCGCGGCGGCGTCATCACAATTCCTCTCTTTAATATCCCGAAAATGTTCCTGATAAAGATCGAAGAGTCCCTTGCCCTCCTCGCCAAGACAGCGCTCATAGTAACGACTCCTGGCGATACGAAATGGAAATGATTTGGCGACAGTGCTCGAATGGTCATAAGTGTCATCTCCTCGGAGAGTTCGGAGCATCCTTTCGAGGTGCTCAACAGGACCAGCCAGCGTCGACTCCATCTCCAGTGCAGAGGCACGGAGCTGCATTTTTCCAAAATCCTCGCCATTACGGTGCATTTCGGAACAGCCATCTCGATGATAATCTTCATCCGCCATCCGGTCAATATCTTCATCCCGACGTGCAAGCTCATCCGCGATCTGAGCGACAAGACCTTGTCGTCTCTCTGCCTCTTGCTCTCGACGCGCTGCCTCCTCTGCCACCTCATCTTGCTCCGGCGCATTCCTAACATGATACGTAGCCTCGCGAAAAAAGTCGTGGAGCCCAGCGCGCACATCATCTGAAGAAAAGGGCATCGTTCGCTCCTCGTGTCCTGATGGTGAAGAAGCATGCGCGCCATCAGAAGCAGCATTGACTTTACGGGAGCAGTAATAGCCAAGACCAAAGATACCAACTGCTGCCAGTGTTGCCGCCGCAAAAAGTCGTCTCATGGGTCGTCTCTTTTGTGTATCGCTTCCCTATACAGGTTCCTTGAGCCTTTAAATGTGCCTCCCCTATATAAAGTTTTCGTTTTTTAACCACTAATAAGTGACTACAATATAAGCAAATAAAACGTGGATTAAACGCTTATAAAGCAAAAACAGAGTAGAAGACAGAGCGTTCTACGCCGCATCCCGTTCGACATCGGCTACCATTGGCGCGTCCTGCTTCTCAATCCGGCGAACCACATCCCGCGCACTCTTCCTTGCCACGGACGCATACCATGCCACTAATTGTGGCCCGATACCATATACCTTGGCGATCTCTTCCGCAGACATGCCGCATTCCAATCCAGCGGCAACACCAATAACCTTCCTGCTTGCATAGATATCATCCGCAGCATCCAAGGCTGCTTGCAAGGTGCTGAGGAAATCTCGAGCGATGCACACCGCCTCTGGAGACGAGCGATCATCTTGTGCAGAGGCCAAGAAATATGCGGCAGTCTCACCAGTGATGCGCGTGTTCGCATAGAGGTGATCTTGCGGCCGTCGTTGATCACGAATATGGTTTAGGGCAGTGTTCCGGACAATACGGTAAAGCCACGTGCTTATCGCTGAATCACCATGATAGCTCTCCCGAAATCGAAACGCTTTCAGATATGCCTCCTGAACCACATCTTCAGCATCATCGGCGCCGACAAGGCGCTTTGCCATGTTAAGATCACGCGAGCGATAGGTTCCCTGAGAGATGGCTTCTACAACACGATGAGCAAGATTGCTAGGGTTCGTCGTCACTTCCCATCACCGGTACCTCTTAGGTAACTAGTGTTTATAAACCTTCGCCATATACACCATAGAGAAGAAGCGGTCTAAACTTTCTCTTCGATGCGCAGCACTTTCTCTCTGCTCGTCAAACCGCGAAGTATCCGCACGCGTTTCTTCAGCAGCTTCGAGAAGAACTTCACCACTTCAAGATTCGCCTTGTTATCTTCAGGCGGCGCGGCGATAGCGACGCGCAACGCTTTTCTTCCATCATCCCAGCCGAGCACCTCATTCCGGGGAGAGCCCGGCTTGACGATGATGACAAGAGAACTAGCCGCGATGAAGCGCGAAAGGTCTATCTCTTGTTTCATGCTCAGCTATAATCCCGCCAGGTGTGCTTGCACTTCTGGCAGCGCATGAACTTGGTCTCCGGCTCGTCAGAGGCGCGCGTCTGGATCAGCCAATAATACGCGCGGTCATGGCCGCATTTCGGGCAGGAGGCGTCCGTCAAGGGCAGCATCTCGCTCGTGTCTTTCACCACGATCTCGACATCCGCAGAAGCGCGTATGACCTCCTTGATCTTCGCCTTCTCCATGCTCGTCTCTTTGTAGCCGCATGAACAGACCATCAGACGCTTCGTCTCTTCCTTCTTGGGAATCAGGAGACTCCCGCATTTCGGACAAAACATTGATCCACCTCACCTTGTATTATGGAACGATATGGAGCAGCCGCAGCAGCTCGACGAACCAGATCTTGATATACCCGAGGAACGGCACGCGGAACACCGCCTTGCCGAGCAGGACCTCTTGCGGGATGTCCTGCTCGAACGGATAGGACTGGCCGTTATGGTCGCCCTTTGTCTGGAAGCGATAACCGCTCACCTCCTCACGGATATGGACGACGCGATGGATGATCGGATCAGGCCGGATGCTCGACTGGAACACGATGACCTGGCCCCGCTCCACCTTTCCCGGCTTGACGCCGACGAGCACCATGATGTCCCCCTTGTTGAAGCCGTTCTTGAACGGGAATCCCCTGAAATCATCCTGCGTGATATTGTTTTCTCCGTACCATGACGCCTGCTGGCTCCACCAGGAATTGAAGGAGCCATCGTGCTCCATGCTGCCGGATATCACAGCGACGATAGGGAATCGTGTCCCGAAGGCGAAGCCAAGGGCAGGATAGATGATGAACTTGATCAGCACGAAGGCGAGAATGACATTGACGATCCAGCTCGCCCACGACTCATCCTCCCAGATGAAATGCCAGACGCGCTTGAGCAATATCTTGAGCCCGTGGAGATCCATACTGGAGGGCGGTTCGCAGAGCTTTATAAATTTTTGGTTGCCCTCACGACGAGGACGCACGCAAACCTATTTAAATCCCTCCACTTCCATTCCCCGCATGCGATTCTGCCCCCGCTGCGGAAAGGAGAACATCCGAGGAGAGTACTGCAGCGCATGCTCTCTCATCATCAACCCGCTGCCGAAAGACTGGAAGTATCTCGCGATGACCTTCTGCTCGAGCTGCGGCGCGACGCTCGAGAAGAACAAATGGAGACCAAGCAAGGATATTGCCGCGACGATCAGCGCGCAGTTCAGCAGGCGCCTCAAGCTTGACCGTGACGTGCGCGTGACGCCTATCCTTGATGATCTCAAGACCGGACCGGGCGTCACGCAGGAGATCGAGATCGAGGTCAAGGCGCCGAAGCATGGCCTCTACGGCATCCAGGCGCGCGTCAGCTTCACGCTCTGTCCGAAGTGCGGCAAGCTCGGCACGGACTACTTTGAGGGTATCCTGCAGGTGCGCAGCGCGGACGGCGACGAGATACGGAAAGACATGCTTGAGGCGGTGCGTGACGAGATCGCCAGGCACGCCCCGCGCGGCGTCTACTGCACGAAAGAGGACGTCGTGCGCAACGGTATGGATTTCCAGCTCACCTCCCAGAAGCATGTGCAGACCATCGGCAGGAGGCTGCATGAGGAACTCGGAGGGATCCTCAAGATCAACCCGCGCATCTTCACGCGCAATAAGCAGACGAGCAAGGATGTCTTTAGGATAAATGTCCTGCTCGAGCTGCCTCCGTTCATCAAAGGCGACGTGGTACGCGCGGACGACACGCTCATCCGCATCACCAAGGTCGGCAAGAAGATCATCGGGGATGACCTGCTGCACAAAAAAGGTGTCACGCTCGATTATCGCGGCAAGCATGTCGATGTCCTGCCGGCGAAGAAGGCAAGCATCTCCCAAGCCTACCCACGCCTTGAGATCCTCGATCCAGACACATACCAGTCAGTACCGCTGGAGAATCCGCCGGTGCGAGCGCTCAAGCAGGGGGAGAAAGTAAAGGTTGTCGAGGATGGCGGCCGGTATTGGCTGATATAGCCTTCCAAAAGTCCGGCAACTTCGCTTTGCTCGTTGCCTTGACTTTTGGCTCACTTCGCTCGCCAAAAGCTTTATAAACCCCCTCCAAATCCATCGACGTATGGGCAAGAAATCACGCGGATTGAGCGCAGGCGGCCGTCTCAAGCAACGACGGGCCAAGATGCGCTGGAACAACAAGTGGTACGTCAAGAAGACCCTTGGCCTGAAGCAGAAAGTAGATCCGCTTGAGGGATCCTCGCAGGCGAAAGGCATCATTCTCGAAAAAGTACAGATCGAGGCGAAGCAGCCGAACTCTGCCATGCGCAAGTGCGTCCGTGTGCAGCTCATCAAGAACGGCAGGCAAATCACCGCATTCGCTCCAGGCGACGGCGCCATCAAGATGATGGATGAGCACGATGAAGTCGTCATCGAATGTATCGGCGGCAAGAACCATGGCAAGACCAAAGGCGACCTTTCTGGCATCCGATGGCAAGTGATCAAAGTCAATGACCAGTCGCTGGATGCGCTGCTGAAGGGAAAGATCGAGAAGGCGAGGAAGTAAATCTACCATTTTTCCTATTCTTGTTTCCTTTCAAGGATTACTCCCCCACGGGATTCTTCACCACGATATGCTCGAATCGCGCAAAATCGCCGGTGTTCTCTGTGTAGATGTGGAGAACGCCGGCTTGGATCATCGTGGCGGCGATGAGCGCGTCCCAGAAATGGCGCCCTGTTTTCTTGTAGAGCAGCATGGCAGTCTCAAGAGCTTTCGTATCATAGTGCAACACTTTCCAGGCGGGGAAGTCGATGATGTCGGTGACGATCTGCGCCGCATCATCCACAGATAACGGATGCGGAACTTTCTGCGTCATAACCACGAAGAATTCAGCTAGATTCTGCGCAGAGATCGCATAGCTGATCTCTCTTCTCCAGCATTTTTCCAATAACGCCTTCGCTCGCTCATGCTTGCGCTTGTCCGTCGTATCATAGGCATAGACAAGGATATTCGTATCAATCAAGAAGAGGGTATCAGTGCTTTCGCTCATAAAGGTCATCTCGATCAATAGTATATTTGCCGAGCATAAATCCTTTCTCGAGGAGGGCAAGCTCCCGGCCCATTATCTGCTCTTCTTTCTGCTTGTTTACCCACAGGTCAAGAGCTTCCGCTACTGCGGAACCGAGCTTGCCTTTTCCTTTGCCCAGCTCTTTTTCTACGGTATGACGGAATATCTTCTCCGTCCCATCGTCCACATTAATCGTTATCGTGCCCATGGCTATCACCATAAACATTTAAGTATAACTAATATTTAAATGTTTTCATTATGTAAATTTTCATGAACACAACCTTTATATACAACCTCGCACTTCAGAAGAGTAAGCGATTCTTAGAGCGTTTCTAAGGTGTCCAATACATGGAAGAGAACCTGACCAAAACAGGGACGACAACCATCGGTGTCAGATGCAAAGATGGCATCGTCCTGGTAGCAGATAAGCGCGCCACTGCGGGCCACATGATCGTGGACAAGCGCGCTGAAAAGATCCATCAGCTCGATACGCATATCGCCATCACGATCGCCGGCCTGGTCTCAGACGCACAGTTCCTCACCAAGCTGGCGCGGGCGGAGATCCAGCTCAAGAAGGTGCGTACCCACACACCAGTCACCATAAAGGAAGCGGCGAACCTTCTCGCGAACCTTTCCTACGCCAATATCCGCAAGCTCACCATGATCCCCGGCATCGTCGGATTCCTGATAGGCGGCGTCGACGCGGATGGCTCTCATCTATACAATATCGGCGTGGACGGCAGCGTGACCGAAGAGGAGGATTATACCTCGGACGGCTCGGGCAGCGTCTTCGCGTATGGCGTCCTGGAGACCCTCTATCGTAAGGACATGCCGATCGAGGAAGGCATCAAGCTCGCCATGAAGGCCCTGAACGCCGCCATCCAGCGGGATTCCGCATCCGGCAACGGCGTGGATGTGGTCACGATCACCAAAGACGGCGTGAAACGGGTATTGAGCAAGAAACTCGAGGTCAAGGTAGAATAGTCCTCTTCCTAAAACCACCCTATACTGATCATATGCAATATATTTTCAACATTTTTGCGAAAGACAGCGGATCAATTCTGAACAAAACTGAATAGGTGCATCTATGGGAGAAATCATCAAGGAGATATTGCAGGACCTTCCCGCGGACAAGGTCTCGGACGCGGGCTTCGAAGGAGCCAACATCATGCTCTACACGAAGGACAAGGACTTTTTCCTCAACAACGATGGGCTCATCCGCAGCACGGTCAACAAGTTCAAGAAGCGCATCGAGCTCCGGCCTGACCCCTCCATCTGCATGGACATCGAGAAGTCGCGGGCGATCATCGAGAAGCTCATCCCACAAGAGGCAGGGCTCGGCGAGATCATCTTCGACCCGCCGCGAAGCCAGGTCATCATCGAGACCGAGAAGCCCGGCTTGGCTATCGGCAAGCAGGGCAGCCTGCTCCGCGAGATCAGAGAAAAGACATTCTGGGTGCCTTTCATCCGGCGCACGCCAGCCATCAAGTCCAAGATCATCGAGAATATCCACGCGGTCCTCTACCAGAACGCTGAAGAGCGCAAGAAATTCCTCAACAAGGTCGGCCATCGCGTGTACGACGGCTGGATCCGCGGCAAGAAGAACGAGTGGGTGCGCGTCACCCATCTCGGTGCGGCGCGGCAGGTGGGCAGGAGCTGCATCCTGCTCCAGACGCCTGAATCCCGCATCATGCTCGACTGCGGCATCGACCCATCCTCGGACGATTACCCCTACCTCGACGCGCCGGAATTCAAGATCGATGAGCTCGACGCGATCATCGTGAGCCACGCGCATCTCGACCATTGCGGATTGATACCGTACCTGTTCAAGTTCGGCTACCGCGGCCCGGTGTACTGCACCGCGCCGACACGGGACATCATGGCCTTGCTGCAGCTGGACATGATCAAGATCATGCGCAACGAGGGCCATGAGCCGCTGTATTCCACCGATGACATCAAGGAGATGGTCCTGCACACCATCGTGCTCGATTACGAGGAGGTCACTGACATCACCCCGGACGTGCGCCTGACGTTCTACAACGCAGGCCATATCATCGGCAGCGCCATGAGCCACCTGCACATCGGCAACGGCCTGCATAACTTCCTCTACACCGGCGACATGAAGTACGGCCGCACGAACCTGCTCGAGCCGGCATCCACAAGATTTCCGCGTCTCGAGACCGTGCTCATCGAGGCCACCTATGGCGGCAAGGACAATATCATGCCGCCCGAGAAGGAGGTGGATGATTACCTCACAGGCGTCATCAAGGAGACGGTGGCCCGCCATGGCAAGATCCTCATCCCGACACTCGGCGTCGGCCGTTCGCAGGAGGTCCTCATCCTTCTGGAGCGCCTCATGCGGACCGGCGAGCTCGAACGGATCCCGGTCTACGTGGACGGCATGGTGTGGGACATCACCGCCATCCACACCGCCTATCCGGAATTCGTGAACATCAATATCCGCAAGCTGATCTTCCACAAGGACAACAACCCGTTCCTGTGCGAGACCTTCAAGCGAGTGGGAAGCGCGAAAGAGCGGCAGCAGGTGCTCGAGGAGATGGGCGCGTGCGTCATCATCGCGACGTCCGGCATGCTGATGGGCGGTCCGAGCGTCGAGTATTTCAAGAATCTCGCCGGAAGCGAGCGCAACTCGCTCATCTTCTCCTGCTACCAGGCCGAGGGATCGCTGGGAAAACGGGTGCAGATAGGAGAGAAGACCTTCAGTTTCCGCGCCGGAAAGGAGCAGGAGATCGTCGAGGTCAAGATGCAGGTGCACAAGCTCGAGATCACCGGCCATTCCGACAGGCGGCAGCTCATGAACTTCATCTTCAAATGCGAGCCGAAGCCGAAGAAGGTCATCGTGAACCACGGCGAGAACTCGCGCTGCCTTGATCTGGCCTCGAGCATCCACAAGCAGAACAAGATCGAGACGGTCGCGCCGAGGAATCTTGAGGCGGTGCGGATCAAGTGAAATAATCCTTCTCTCTGGCCGCCCGCCGTTCCCTTTTTTCTTTCATGCTTGCTGATTTCTTTTGTCTTCCCTCACCTTCCGAGGGGAGACAAAATAAATCAGACAATAGCTGAAGATAGGGCGGCGGCGTACCAACGTTCATTTCAACAACCATCCATCACCATTTATCGCATTCCTGGCAACCGCCGCCAACCGAAACATATTTATTCCTCAACTATTCTCACCACCCACATGGACAAGCCCAACAGCACCTGCCTCGTCGATTTCTTCCTCCGCGTCGGCCTCGCCATAACCCTTCTCTATGCTGCCATAGCCCAGATGCTCTATCCTGACCAATGGGTCATCTGGCTCCCGCGATGGCTCGGGGCGATTGCCGACCTGACTGTGCTGCTCTATCTCTTCTCCATCTATGAGATAGCGCTCGGCCTCTGGCTCCTGACAGACAAGAAAACCTTCCACGCCGCGTCTCTGACTGCCCTCACTATGGCAGCGATCATCATCTTCAACCTGTCCGCGATGGATCTTGTCTTCAGGGATGTCGCCATCCTTTTCGCGGCCTTGGCGCTGGCGGCCTTGCATCGTGACCGGCACGCCACCGCAGCGGTGAAGCGTCGATGATCCAAGTAACCACCTTCTTTGTCATGGCGGCGATGAGCGCCATCAACGCCGGTTATCTGACGTACAAGCATTATCAGAGCAGGAACAAGCCGCTTGTCTGCCCGTTGAACCATAATTGTAGTGTCGTGACCGAAAGCAGGTGGTCGCATTTCCTCGGCATCCGCAATGAAGTGCTTGGCCTGCTGTTCTTCTGCGGCCTGCTTGCCGCCATGCTCGCGACAATCATCATGCCCGCGTGGCAAGCGACTATCCATCTCCTGCTCCGCGTCGGCACCGTCGGCGGGGCGCTGTTCTCCGTATTGCTGGTCGGCATCCAGACGTTCAAGATACGGGATTACTGCTTCTACTGCGTCATCTCGGCTATGCTTTCCATGCTTGTGTGCGTGAACGCATTTTTCCTGTGAGAAAGAAGGGAAAAAGAAAGAAAAAACGAAGAGGAGATTCTGATTGATTTAACTGAACCAATCCCTCCTCTTCTTCGGCAACCCGCGCAGGAAAAGCAGTGCCAGCGGCACACCGATGTTCGCGAACCGTTCCACGAAGTCCCATATCGGATCGCCCGCTATCGGCCTTGCCAATGCGGTGAGGAAGGCCCATAGCGTGGCGTAGACGAGCACGATGCGCACGGGCTTGAGGATGACGATGGCGGCGATGACGATATCCGTCGCGCCGATCAGCCGCATCAGCGTGCTAGCGGTCCCGCCGGCGATGCCGGTCATGGCCGTGAGCATCTCGATGAAGCGCGGCTTGAGCTGCCACGCGAAGACGCCATGGCCGAGGTACTCTCCGGCCATCGCGATGCGCAGTGTCCATTCGATTTTTCTCCTGTCAGAAATCGATTGCTGCTCGGTCATGGTTCACCTCGTTTTGCGAAAGTTTTTATATTCCTGAATAATCAGAAGATAAAGGGATATATTAAGGTGCCTTTCCAAAGGGTAACCATGACACAGAAACAAGCATCGCCAGGCTGTCCGACGATGGATCTCTTCCAGACTATAGGCCGAACCTGGTCAGGTATCATCGTGCTCGAGCTCGCCCACAACGGCGCGAAAGGCTTCAACACGCTCGTCCGGGACATCAAGGGCATCAGCCCGAAAGAGCTCAGCGCCAAGCTGATGATGCTCGAGACAGACAGCATCGTCGAGAAGTCGGCGAAGACGTATCGGCTCACCGCAAAAGGCCGTGAGCTCGCCGGCATGCTCCAGCAATTCAAGGCGTTCAACCAGCGATGGCATCCCGAGCTGCCACCGACATGCGTGCAGAATTCCTGCGCCGGGTGCGCTAAGCGGCTGGCGAGATAATTTCTTTCCTAAAAAGACAGAGGAGGTATCCTTTCTTATTTCCCTGCAGCGCGGAGATCGATCTTCGCCCATGCGTGCCGGGCCACTGCATCATGGTCCGCTAGTGCCTGTCCTTTTCCTTTTATGCCGAAGCTTTTCATGGCCGTGCCTTGCTGTTTTGCCTCGTGCAGCAGGTCCATAATGTCGATATCGAAAGAATAATTCTCCCTCCCCATAGCCCGTACGAAGCCGATCATGGCAGTATGCTTGCCGCCATAGGATTCGATCTGGTAGCCGAGCAACTTGAGGAAGCTTTCCTTGGTGCAGCGCCATTCGAGACTCATGCGGCGCTGCTGTTCGTCCACTGTCGCCTTGACCGTCAAAGGGCCCTGGACAAAGACATCGACTGGCATGAGCAGAGCATCATGGCGCTGATTATAAATAGTTTTCGCCGGAAACGAGCGAGAAGAAAGCTCGAAAAGATGGAGAAAACCAGCTCAGAAATGCAAGTCGCGCGCGATATCGCTGATGCGCACGCTGTCGATGATGCAGGGGCATGGCGACAGGCCGTTGCCGTCAGCGCCAATGGAGACAGGCGCCAAGCTTTGCTCGCAGAGGCCGCGTGGATCCGGCAATGTCGAGACGTCAAGCGCGCCATTCACCCGAAGCTCGAGCAGATTGGTCGCGCCGTCATAGCGAAAGGTGACGCGAGTCCAGTCAAAGAGAGGTATAGGGGTGGTGCCGAAGATATACTGGCCGGTGTCACCGGTGCAATCGGCCGCTTTTCCTGCGGCGATATACAGCTGGCCATCCCCTCCAGGTATGAGGAAGACGTAGAATCCATTCCGGCCTTCGCCGGCATTCTGCGCGACGATGTATCCCGGGCCTGCAGGCGCCGCCAATGGCATGACCCAGGCTTCAATCGTGAATGAAGCATCCTCTCCCGGACCTGGTCGGGGGAACGTGATTGGCGGCATGTTCCTGGTCGCCATATACGACGTTCCATCCAGTGCGCGTGCGCGACCAAAACCCATAGGGCCATCAGTATCTCGTGTAGAGCCGCCAAGATCAAAAAGGCGCAAAGCGGGATTGCCGCAGTCATCCTCAAGAGGGTTCGGCGGCTCGAAATTGTACAGCGCGAGCGTGTGCCCATCCACATGGGGATCGCAGCCATACGGTCGATTCGGATTATTGATATTGATGACAGGACCGGCGTCCATGCCGTCGGAAGCATCGATACTATCTGGCGGCACGTCTGCAACTTCGCCCCCTTCATACCCATCAGGAATATCAATCCCATCGATAGCATCAGCGATGCGTTGATCAATAGGAGTATCGGGAGTGTCATAAGCGTCATGCGCATCGATAGCATCTTTATTGCCATCGTACGCATCAGGATCATGCCCATCGACGCCGCTATCAGGACAGGCGGCGACTCTTCCGTCTGGATAGATACAATTTGTGATAGTCCTTACCGTTCTCGAACCGCATCCAGCGGCAGCTAGCGCAAGCGTGAGCGCTGCCAATCCACTGATACCATTGCGTCCAGTCATGTTTCCCTTTAGGCTATCGCTTTATTTAAATTTTTGCTTTGTCCAAGACACCGTAAGAATCACTTTTTCCGCTTGTTGCGTTCGCGGGCACGTTCATTGGTCAATGCAATGCGGCAGTCGACACACCATTTCCGGAGCTTATTAAGGCTCGGTACCTCTCCCCCGCAACGCTGGCAAATAACGACCATTATAACGTTTGGGGAAGGAGAGCTTCTATATAAAGATTTCTGCACTTTAGCACTTTATAGTGGTATAAAAACAAAAGCTTTATATATAAGTAGTTACTGAATAGTGATAAAATGAGAAGCTCCATGCATGCTGCACTGGCTTTACTGCTCGTTTTCAGCCTCGGCTGGCTTTCTGCGAACATATACACCAGCCTGAGCGTCGGCGAGGCAGAGAAGCCATTGTCGCTCACCTCCCTATTCAACGGCAATGTCGAGCGCTACTCTCCCGGCGACCATGTGCAAGAGAAGAACATCCATGTATATGATGACCGGATCGTGATCGATCTCAAGGGCGCTTCATGGTCCTCGTACACGGACACGAACTCGATGGATCCGGTGATCGATGTCGACGCGAACGGGCTCGAGGTTCGTCCTACGTCGCCGCAAGATATAAAGATCGGCGATGTCATCGCATTCAGGACGCGTTATACCACTGGCATCGTCATCCATCGCGTCGTGGACACTGGTCAAGATAATCAAGGCTGGTATGCGAAGACGAAAGGGGACAATAATCCGACGGTGGATCCGGGCAAAGTACGCTTTAAAGATATTACCGGCGTCCTCGTCGGGGTGATTTACTAAAATGTTCATACAACAATTGCAGATCGGAACGACAGCAGCGCTCGATGAGTATTATAAAGGAATCGAGGGTATTATTGAGCGACAGGAATTTGATGTCCGGCGACGCATCATCAGCGCCGATGACCACAAGACTGCTCTTGATTCTTTGCTTAAGATAGCTAGTGATCCTACCGGTCTTGGCAGAGCCGCTGAATATCTTCACGACATTGTCTGTGGCGGGCACGTTGACGTTTATAGAGAATACGCTCCGCGACTCCGTGATGTCGTTACCGTTTACGAACGCGGCATGCGCGCCATGCATGAAGAAGCTTCGAGATAAGTGAAATCCTTTTGATTGCCGCAACATTTATATAATCTCCATCTCGCGTTTTCTCCATGGATCCTGAAGTCCGCGACATGCTCCGCAAAGCCGGCAAGATCAATGCTGGCGCACGCGAGTACGGCAAGAAGCTCGTCAAGGTGGGAGCTTCCTTGCTTGACGTGACGGATAAGGTCGAAGAATTCATCCTCAAGCGCGGTGGCGGCCTGGCCTTTCCCACACAGATGTCACGGAATGACCAGGCTGCGCACAACTGCGCCGCGCATGAGGACAAGACCCTCTTCCAGGAAGGTGATGTCGTCAAGCTCGACCTTGGCGTGCACATCGATGGCTATGTCGTGGATTCTGCCACCTCTATCAATCTAGGGGGCAAAGATCAGGACGCACTCGTCAAGGCATCGCGGGAAGCGTTGAACGCAGCCATCAAGACGCTCGCGCCCGGCGTCGCGGTCACTGCGGTCGGCAAAGCGGTTCAAGAAACCATCGAAGGCATGGGCTTCAAGCCCGTGCGCAACCTCTGCGGGCATGGCATCGGACGATATATCGTGCACAGCGCACCGAGCATCCCGAACTATAACACCGGCGACCAGACAAAGCTATATGACGGTCAGCTTATCGCGATCGAGCCGTTCGCTTCTACCGGCGCTGGACTCATCTACGAGGCCACGGATGCTGAAGTGTTTATGATGGTCGGCAAGAAGCCTGTGCGCAGCATGATCACGCGCAATGTGCTCAAGGAGATCAATGCATTCATGGGCTTGCCCTTTACCACGCGCTGGCTGGTGCGGAAGTTTTCTTTGCCGCAGGTGAATTACGCGCTGCGCGACCTGCAGAATGTCGGGATTCTTCGCGCGTATCCTCCCCTTATCGACAAGGCGCATGGCTTAGTGAGCCAGGCGGAGCATTCGATTATTGTTGGAGACAAGCCGGAAGTGCTGACGAAGGGAGAGGAATAGCTTTTTATAGACGCCACGATTAGCATCAAAATTTATTAGCACTTTGGGGGGTACCATGGGCGACTTTGATAGCGATCTGGAAGGTTTTGTTTCTCAGGCGATGCCAGTGTATCGAGATCAATTAGAGACACTGGTGAGCATACCCAGCATCAGCGCCGAGCCATCGCATAGAACAGATATAGACAGAGTGGTTGAGGTTATGGGGCTCTATGCCCGTGCATTCGGTTTTCAGGCTAATGTAATCCAGACTGAAGGCAATCCTGTTCTCGTCGGACATTTGGAAGTCGACCCCAACGCTCCGTGGGTAACTGTTTACAATCATCTGGATGTCCAGCCAGGAGAAGAAACGGAATGGACAACAAACCCATTTGAGCCAGTAGTGAATGACGACATGATTATCGGTCGTGGCGCGACAGATGACAAAGGACCGGCATTGTCCATCTTGCACGCCATTCATTTTCTCCATCGCACAGGTAGATTAAGGACCAATGTGCAATTGACATATGAGACAGAGGAAGAGATCGGAAGCGATAACTTTGGCAGCTTCCTCGATCGAAGTCAAATACTGGAAAGACCGGATTCCATCCTCATCAGCGATACGACCTTTGAAGGAGACAATCCAGCGATAACGTACCGATTGCGAGGAGTAGTGACTGCATCCTTGCGCTTGAAAACAGGGACCAAATGGGCCCATTCGGGCTCCATCGGCGGCCTTGCCAAGAATCCGCTGACGATCCTCAGCCATGCTGCCGTGCAATGTATTGACGTCAAAACAGGAGAAGTACTCATTCCGGGTTTCTATGATGGTGCGCGAGAACCGACGGCGGGCGAAGTGGAGAATATAGACACCTTACTCCAACATTTTAACCTTAGACAGTTTAGTTGTGATATGGGCTGCGACGCCTTGTACACGGATGATCCGCGAGAGGCACTGTTGCGAAAAGGATTCCGACCGACATTTGAAATGCACGGAAACAAAGGCGGCTATAATGGCGAGGGTGTAAAGACTGTTATCCCATACGATGTTGAGCTGAAAGTGAGCATGCGGCTTGTACCCGGCCAGGACCCAAAGCATGTTCTCGAAGCCCTTCGAGCGTATATGCACGATATTAATCCTGCCATCGAGGTTATCGGCGGGCATGGCATACCTGCGTACATAACCCAGATTGAAAGCCCCTTCATCGAAAGAGCTACAGAAGCGTGCACGTACGGATTTGAAAAGCCTGCGCTTCGGACTGCCGAAGGCGGCAGTATCGGCGCGACAACCGAATTCCAGCGTGTCTGGCCAAATGTACCGATTGTCATGCTGGCCCAGAGCCTCAATTCAGATGGCTATCACGCACCGAATGAACGCTTCCTATTTAGCCAGGCAGCTGCGGGCATGAGAACCATGGCAAAATACATTGGCAGCATCGGCGACCTGAGGACAGCGCGATAATTTTTATTATTTTTATAACTCCTTTATCTTTTTCTTCTCCTCTTTTCCCGTCTCCAGCTCCTTTATCGTCACCATGCCCGTCTTGACCTCATTCTCGCCGACCACAATCACCTTCTTCGCCTTGATCTTGTTGGCGTAGTCGAACTGTTTGGGCAGGCTGCGGCGCATGAGGTCGACATCGACGCGATAGCTCTTGCGCAGCTGCACCGCGATGGCATCCGCGAGCGCCATGACCTTCGGGTCGTCCTTGATCGGCGCGATGTAATAATCCACGCCGACATCGGGCGCTGGAATGAGCATCTTTTCCTCAAGCAACAGGCCAAGCGTCGCGAAACCGATGCCAACACCAGTCGCGGCGCATGGTTCGCTGCCGAAGAGCTGGATCATCTGATTATACCTGCCCCCGCCGGCGAGCGCGCGATACTTGCCGTCCGTATCGTACACTTCGAACACAGTCCCTGTATAATACGCGAGTCCGCGCGCAACCGTCAGGTCAAACCGCACAAACGCCTGCCTGTCCTGCAACGCCTCGAACACGCTCTGCAGTTCCCATTGTCCCTGTCTTGCCAACTCGTTGAGGTCCTTCAGCTGTTTCAGCTCTTTTGTCTTCAGGATGCTGTCCAGCTTCTTGATCTGCGTCTGGGTGAGCTTTAGCTTTTCGAGTTCTGCGATGAATTCTTCCTCACTGATCTTGGCCACCTTGTCGATGACGATCATGACCTCGCTGATGTTGCGGATACCGAGGCCGTCAAGGATGCCCTGTAAGAGATTGCGATTGTTGATCTTCACATAGAAATCCTTGCTCGTGAGCCCCAAGGCCTGGAAACTGTCGATGATGAGCGAGATGATCTGCGCGTCCGCTTCTGGCTTGTCCGAACCGAAAATTTCCACACCAAACTGGTAGAACTCGCGCAGCCTACCCTTCTGCGGTGCTTCATACCGCCACATCCTGCCGATGTTAAACCACTTGACCGGCTTGGGCAGCTCTTTCTGCTTGGCGATGAACATGCGCGCCATGGGCACCGTAAGGTCGAACCGCAGGCCGAGCTGTTCGCTGCCCTTCTTCTCGAACGTGAAGATCTGCTGCCG
>Ga0105164_10001124_pt1 | contig 17363 bp, 18 predicted proteins | sample VDWuncwatermetaG_FD_89674 | JGI IMG/M metagenome (GOLD analysis project Ga0105164, IMG submission 89674) | Wastewater microbial communities from Netherlands to study Microbial Dark Matter (Phase II) - VDW unchlorinated drinking water | ecosystem: Environmental > Aquatic > Freshwater > Drinking...
GTACTACGAGAACACGCATCCATTGATCGAATACTACAAGAAAAAGAGGCTGCTCTTCACGGTGGATGGCGAATCGCCTATCGAGGACGTGTTCGGGAAGATCAAGGAGGAGATCGGGAGAAACGCGTCCTCATGATCCGCGTCATCAAGACCGTCTCCAGGCGATTGCTGGAACGGATCCTTCTCCAGCCGATCCTCGTCTTTCTCATCCTCGTCGGCGCGATAGTCATCCTGACGGTCTTCCGCCAGTTCGGCCTGTATATCGTGGGCTCGGTCTTCGCGATCGTCATGGCCATCGTCGGGATGGCGAGCATCAGCATCTACCTCTTCCGACAGAACCGGAAATCGCTGCCCATCTTCCTCTTCGATATCCTGTGGGTCATGTTCTACACGCTGCTCACCTTCGCTTCCGTGTACACGTTTCCATCGACAGATTCTAATTTTTTCCTGGCGGATGGGATCCGAACGCATCTGGCGTTCGCCGATGCCTTCTATTTTTCCGCGACGACCTTCACGACCGTCGGGTACGGGGACATCCTCCCGCACGGCGCTTTCCGATGGTACGCGATCACCGAAGCCCTGCTCGGCATGTTCCTGTTCGGCCTGTTCATCAGCGCGATCGCGAAGCTCTCCTATGAACGGAGAGGATGAGGCTTCAGACCGACCATCATCCGTTTCACGACAAGTGTCGCATAGCTTCCTTTCTGCAGAAAGAAGCCGACACTGCATCTCTTCTTTCCTGTATTGAGGTCGTCCGCCTCCAGCTCGCTGAGCTTCAGATCCTGCACCTCTGCCACTATGTCACGCGTGCTGCCTTCCTCACTCAGCTCGGGAAAGGCGCGCACGACAAAGCTGCGCTCGGTCAGGCTATCCTGTCCCAGCAAGCGCTGATAGATAGCCTCGATTACGGCATCCAGGTACTCGACGCCAAAGCCGATAAGCGGGAAGCTAGTGTTTTCTGGCCTCTTCAAGGGGAAAACAAGCTTCCCGTGCGTATACGTCACGTCGAGGAGCTCTCCAGAGGAATACTTACATTGTAAGTATTCGCTTACTGCCTGATTGAAGAGCAGGCTCTGGTACGCGTGTAGATAGAACTGCAACGTCCTAAAAGATATGGTATGCAAGGCCCCGATGAAGTTCTTCGGCTCTTCCGCGAGAAACGCGTTGACGGATTCCTCATCGATCAGCCTGCACGCCTCCTCGAACCTGCCCTGCAGGATAGCCTTGCCCACTGCGGCATTGTTCGTGGAGAAGCGCTGGTCATCGAAATAATTGATGATGAAATCCGTTTTCGTTGGAGCATGGTCGAGATTGCGGATGACGATCCTGAAACGATTGCCGCGAAGATCGCCGAGGCTGATCGGCGTATCGCCATGGCCGAGGAAGGTCAATCGGATATCATCGCTCTTGAAGGTCTCCACCAATCGAGACGTGCCATTCCTCACCGAGATAGTCTGTTCCGTGATGGCTTCTTTGTCTTTCGCTCCGGCGAAACCGATGTCTTTCTGCGGGATGCAGAGAAAATCGGCGATATGCTCTACAGCGCGCATGGTGGTGTACTCGCGCTTCCAGAGCTTGAAGTAAGCATACTTGCCTTGCTTGGCTGGCTTGATCGTACTCTCTTCGGTGACGATGAAATCCTCGGGAAGCTGCTTTATCTTGTACATAGCCAAACATTCTCCATAAACTTATTAAATAATTTGCCTTTCCGCGACGGTATGGACCTGTAGCCTAGCCTGGATAAGGTGCTACCCTCCTAAGGTAGAGATCGAGGGTTCAAATCCCTCCGGGTCCGTCGTTAGGAGGTCTCGTGCGCAGCGCGAGACCTCCTAATCTCACGATAGGTTGATAAGGGCACATTTGCCCTTATGGGGGAATCCCTCCGGGTCCGTTTCTTTTCTCCACACAAACTATATTAACCGGTAACTTCCCATCATCGACATGGCTCTCTCCACTGGCATCCTCTTCGGCCTGCTCGCCTTTATCGGATATGGGCTTTCCGATGCGGTAGTCGCTGTCCCTGTCCGCGCGATGGATATGCGTCGCTTGATCTTTTATCGTAATCTTCTCATCGCCTCTCTGCTTCTGCTCGCTGTCTTTCTTTTCAACGCATGGCCGACCGTCTCGGCCTTATGGTGGTTCTTGGGCACCGGTATCGTCTTGTTCGGCTTTGTCCCGCTCGCCACGTATTATATCGCTATCCAACGGGGGAAGCTCGGCATCATCGCTCCCATCGCGAAATCATCGCTGCTGGTAACCGTGTTGCTTGCCGTCATCTTTCTCGGCGAATCATTGACGGCGATGCAGACGATCGCGCTTTGCCTCATCCTTCTCGGCATCATCCTGCTCTCCGTGAAGTTCGATGATTTCAGGCATTCAGACCTATTCAGCCTCCGTCATGGAGTGCCCTTCGCTTTGCTGAGCTGCCTTGGCTGGGGCGTCGTCTTTCTCCTGTTCAAGTTCATCACGGTGCACTTCGGACCATTGTTTTCCGCCTTTCTTGTGGAATCAGGCGTCCTTGCCGGTGCGACACTCTGCCTTCTCGTTGCACCGAAAGAAAGAAAACGGCTCTGGCCTCTCCCATCAGGAAGGATACTGACGCACGTCATCATCATCGCCATCACCACCCTCATCGGAACGACAAGCTATATGTACGGTGTCTCTCTTGCTCCGGTCAGCATCGTGACCGCGCTTGCCTTCTCCAGTCCGATCGTGGCCGTGATCTATGGAAGGATCGCGCTCAAGGAAAAGCTACGGCCGCTGCAATACGTCGCCGGCGGTCTTGTCATTGCGGGTATCATTATGATAGCGGTGTGAAAGGTATCATGTTCTACCTCTCCCACCTCCCCGGCTTCTTCCGTATGCTTCATCGCAGGCAGCAAGTTAGAAAGCATGGTTTCCATCGGTATAGCGGCGATGCCAAAGCCATCTGCGAACAGATTGTCCATGACTGCTGGAATGGCGTGTTCTTCCAGACAAGCACTGGACATTTTTCTGAATTCTGGACGCGGGACTTTGGGATGTGCGTTGAAGCATTGTTGAAAACAGGGTGGAAAAAGGAGGTCATGGCGACGCTCGAGTATGCGATGGAGCACTTTGTAGCTGCAGGAAAGATAACCACCAACATACCGAAAGGTGGCAAGCCTGCCGATTTCCCTAATTTTGCCGCGGATTCATTGCCATTTTTTATCCATTCCTTACGTCTTGCTGGAGCGAAGGGATTGGTAAAGGAGCATCAGGCGTTTTTGGAGAAAGAGATCGCTCGCTATGCGTCCCTTGTTTTTGATCCTTCCACGTCACTTGTTCGCTCGGACAGATCGTTCTCTTCGATGAAAGACCTGGCAAAGCGGAAATCATCAACCTACGACAACAGTATGCTCGCTATGCTCAGCAAGGACTTGGCTTCACTCCCTCTGCCAAATCCTTTTGCGCAGCATGACATCGCCAAGGTGATGCAAACACAGCTCTGGAACGGCAGATTTTTCGAGGAAGATATGCGCAAGACCGGCATCGTGACAGGAGACGCGAACACCTTCCCGTTCTGGTGCGGTGCCTTTTCAGACAAGAACATGGCGCAGTCCTGTATCAAGCAGATTCGTAAGCATGGTTTGAATCAGCCGTTTCCCCTCAAATACACGGTTGAGCCAAAACCAATAAGCAAGATGATCCTTGTGGAACGCTTTAGCGGCGGCTATGAGCGCGATGCGATCTGGATGCATTTGGGGCTGTGTTATATGGACGTGGTGCAGCGGTATGATAAGCGATTGTTTCAAGAATATGTGGATAAACTCGCTGTTGTTATTGAGAAATATAAAACCTTCCTTGAGGTGTTCGAGCCCGATGGCAAGCCATTCCGCACGCCATTCTATGTCAGCGATGAAGGGATGCTGTGGGCGGCAAAATATCTGCGATTCCTTCGCGCATAAGCTTTATATAACAGCTCTCTATATATACCATTATGGCACGAAAATTCACCGTTATCATTGAAAAGGATGAAGACGGCTGGCTTGTTTCTGAAGTAGTTGAATTGCCGGGCTGTCATACGCAAGCGAAGAGTATGGATCAGCTTATCGAGCGGACAAAGGAAGCTATTCGGGCGTACCTGAAAAGTACAGAAGAACCAGAGATTTCTCAACAGTTTGTCGGAGTCCAGCAAATCGAGGTGTAATTCTTGCCGAAGTTGCCTCGCTTGACCGGCAAAGAAGTGGCGAGGATAATGGAGAAACTGGGATTTGTTTATAGCCACACCACGGGAAGTCATATGGTCTATAAGCATCCCGATGGAAGAACCACGACTATTCCTCATCATGCAGGTGAAGAGATCGGTCCTGGGTTACTGACGAAGATCATAAGGAAAGAGTTAGGGATAACGAGAGAGGAGTTTTTGAGGTATGTATAAACATGAAAATTAAGGTATACACCCTCAACGCATTCGCTAAATCCGCGAATGGTGGAAATCCTGCAGGTGTTGTTCTAGATACAAAAACACTTTCAGAAATAGATATGCAGCAGATAGCCTATAAAGTCGGCTTCTCGGAAACCGCCTTTGTCCTAGATTCCGATAAAGCTGACTATAAACTCAGGTTTTTTACCCCTACCCAAGAAGTGGACTTATGCGGTCACGCAACTATCGCCGCATTTTTCTTGTTGGCAGATACGGGGATTATCAAAAGAGGAGCATACACACAAGAAACAAAAGCAGGGATACTGGATATCGCGATCCCAGATGAGAGAACAGTCTTTATGGCCATGCTACCGCCACAATTCTTTGAAATCATCGACAAAGCAGAGCTCATGCCATGCTTTAACCTCAAGGAGAACGATTTCATCCAAGATTTACCTATCCAGAGGGTATCGACCGGTTTGGAGGACATCATCGTTCCGATAAAAGATCTCGAAACGCTATCTTCTTTAGCACCAAATGCGGATAATATCTCAAAATTATGCCAGAGATATGCGACTGCTGGCATACACGTATTCACTTTAGGCACAGATTCAGGTGCAGTGGCGCAATGCAGGAACTTTGCTCCGCTCTATGGTATCCCTGAAGAAGCAGCTACCGGAACATCGACGGCGTCGCTAAGCTGTTATCTCTTCAACTATAGACGAATCAGGAGGGACCAGGTCGATCATCTTGTTTTTGAGCAGGGATATTCGATGGGCAAGCCGTCGGAGATCCTGGCGAGACTGAAGATCAGCGGTGATACGATACGAGAAGTGCAGGTCGGAGGAACCGCGATAATCACTGGAGAAAAAGAGATTTCAGTTTGATTATTGGATGTGTTTTTTCAGCATCTCCATCACCTTCTTCCCATCCGCCTTCCCCTTCAGCTTCGCCATGGCCTTCCCTATCAGCTGGTTGAAAGGAAGGCCCTTGCTCTCGACGATAATCGCTTTCAGCTCCTTCTCCAGCTGCGCGTCAGAAAGCAAGGCGTATCTCGCGAAGTCAAGCTTGCCTGTCCTACCATACTCGAGCAGGATATCATACACGGCATCCTTGGCGATCTTCTCCTCATCCAGTGCAGAGAAGATGCGCGCAAAGTCAGCATCAGTCACCGTCACCTCGACACCTTCCTTCCTGCGGATCGTGGTCGGCGTAGAAATCATCGTTTCAGCGATGAATGCCGGCTTGACATTCCTGAACTTCTCCACAAAAGAGACGAAAACATCCGCCTTGCCTGCACGCGTGATGGCATCCGCCAGATCCTTCGCCAGGCCATATTGCTGGATCTTCTCTGCCTTCTCGGCGAGCAACTCGACCTTCTGCAGCTTGCTCACATCAGGCCGTATCGGCGGCACATCCGTCTCTGGATACATGCGCGCGGCGCCGGGCATAGGGCGCAGATAGGATGTCGAACCATCAGCCTCTGCCTTGCGCACCTCTCCAGGCACACCGGTTCCCGTAACAAAATCCTTGCAGCGCTCGGTGATCAGATCAAAGAGGAAACCGATCTTGTCTTTTTCTCCGATGGAGATCACGAACGCATCGCTGTCTTTGCAGCCGAGCGCCTTCCGCACCGCAACAGCGTCAAAACTGTATTTAGTGAGGTCTTCATCCGAATGGATGATGCCGCCAAAGCCGAGCAGGCGCGCATAGGTGGCGAACTCAAAGCCAAGACGCTGGTTCTTGGCCTCCTCTTTCTTGATCAAACCGGCAAGTTTCGGCAATTTCACTGCTCTCGCGCTCGCGCCCTGCGCTACAGCGTTCTTGATGAAGCCTGCAGTCGCGGCCTTCAGCAGCGGGGTTACCTCTTTCTCTTCTTTCCTTGCCGCATCAAGCTCGTTTGAGGTGAGCTTTCGCTTGGCCAGCTCCTCCCGGATACCTTGGAGGAGGAGCTGCCGTTTCACCTCGAGCTCGGCCATGGTCGGTAGCAGCTTTAAGTCCTGCGCGCCCTTGATCTCGACGCGGTTCGTGCCCTTGATCGAGATATTCACATCTTGCCGTATCGTGCCGAGGCCGCGCTTCATGCCTTCCACGCTGCGCAGGATCATGCCGAGGTGTGCGGCTACATTTTTTAGATGTTGCGGATCAACTATATCGGGAGCGGTCGCGATCTCGATAAGCGGGATGCCGAGGCGAGAGAGATTATACGTTATGACCTCCTCTTTTCTCGTGGCGATCATGCACGCATCCTCTTCAAGACAGACCGTGGAGATGCCGACTTTCTTGCCATCGACCTCGATACAGCCGTCTCGGGCGATGAGGGCAGTTCTCTGGAAGCCGGAGGTGTTCGAGCCATCAACGACCGTCTTGCGCATGACGCGGATCTCATCCTCTATCTGGCAGTTAAGGAGATGGGCGACCTGCATGGCCGTGCGCAAGGCATCGGGATTCAAAGAATGCGGGGGCTCCTCATCCAGCTCCACGAGGCACGTCGCATCGTCATAGCCTTGATACGAGAAAACCTTGTCCTTTTTTTGTTCATAGAGCGCGGCGACGTCAAGCTCCTCGATCTCGCCCTTGGCCGCGCGGAGCCTGCGCCGAATCCAAAACTGAGGAGGATCGTTCTTGATAGTGGTAGGACAATCGCAGAAGAGCTTGTGACCTTCGAGCTGCTGATGGATCTCGATGCCGCACTTGAAGCTGAGCTTTTGGGGATCCATACTGCCCATCTGGCTATTCGGAGACATCGAATTCCCTTCCAGTACGCTGACTGATCTCGCCCCGCAGGTCCTGCGTGATGAGCTTTCTCGCCTCTTCCTGCTTGAAGTTGCCCAGCAACCACGCCAGCTTGATGTAGGCAGTCTCGGTAATCATGTCCTCGCCGAAGATCACGCCGATGTCTACCAAGCGTCTGCAGTTCGTATACACATAGGGATGCACGCGGCCATAGATGCACTGCGAGGTGAGCACCACGATGCCACCTTTCTTGATGAATGTTTTTAGTGCTTCATAATTTGGCAGATTCTCGTCGATGTTTGTCGGCGCCTGACCCAAGCCAGTACTCTCGAGCACGAGGCCCTTGTAGCCGTTCTTGGTGAAAACCTCGATCATTTCCGGATGGAAATTTGGATAGGTGTGGAGGATGCCAACCTTCTCCTCCATCTTCAGCTTCGGCACGATGGACTTCCCCTTCGGCGGCTGATAATGATCCTTTTGCAGCCAGTCAATCTTGCCCTGCGGCGTCACGCGCGCAATGGGCGTGTCATTGACTGCCTTGAAGGCATCCCGCCGTGTCGTGTGCATCTTGCGTGTCTTGCACGCGGGCAGGATGACGCAGGCGTCATCATCCATATTCTCATGCATGCAGATGGCCACGCCGCGGAAATCTGTCTTCGCGATGAATTGCGCGGCGCACTGCACGTTTACTGCGGCATCCGTAGATGGCCTGTCCGAGCTGCGTTGCGAGCCGATGAGAAGCACGGGAATCTGGATATTCTCAAGCATAAAAGCGAGCGCAGCTGCAGTATAACTGAGTGTGTCGGTGCCGTGGCCGATAATGACACCCTTCACACCTTTCTTTTGTTTTTCGATGACCGCTTCGGCCATCATCGTGTAATGCGAGAAGCGCATATCTTCCGACATAAGCCGCGCGATGAGCTGCACATCCACATTCGCGACCCGCGCAACCTCGGGAAACATTCGGACGAAATCCTCGGCACTGTACGCTGCAGTGACTGCGCCTGAAGAATAGTCCACCTTTGACGCGATCGTGCCGCCTGTATGAAGGATGGCGATGGTCGGCAGCTTCGGATCGTGCTGCAGCTTGAGCTTTTCTTCTTTTTTCTCGGCTGCCTGCTTTATGGTAGAGATCGATTTCACGTTCTTCTTCGCGATGCCCACATTGTAGCCGGTATCAAGCTTGAGGACGAGCATATCCTGCTGTTCGCTTGGCAGGAGCATACCCTCATCCATCTTGCCGTCCTTCGTGACGACCTTGACGCGATCGCTGGCTTTCGGGTCCATAGTATAATTGCTGGAGCACGGCTATATAAATCTTATTATGGCGGTGGGCGGCTTTTTCCTGTCCTCCTTACCCATGAGGAGGACAGGAAAAAGCCGCCGGCAGAGGAAAGGTTTATATGCCGGTTTGCTCTTGGATGCCTTATGCCAGCGAAAAAGACAGTGCAGAAGGCGAGCAAAAAGGGGGCGACGCTCAATAAGGTAGATGGCCACCTGTGGGGCATCGCGGATACTCTTCTTGACCACGCGGACAATGTGGCTCGCTATGGGACAGGAACCCTAAAAGAGGAAGGCATCAACCTCAAGCTTCTGGCGCAGGAACTTCGTGATTTCTTGGAAAAAACACCGGCGGAACGACGAAAGATAGTGGCGAAGGATTTGAGGTTTTATAACCGGTATGTCGCTGGAAAGAGATAACGTCACGTCTGTCTATATTTCCCTGATGTGCTCCTTTAGCACCCCATAGGCCTTACTCGCATTATTTTCTTTCATGAATATGAGAATGTGTGAATGACAGGAGACAAGCTCGATGATAGAGATATCATTCTGGGCGAATAATAAACAGAGATGGGCCAGATAACCTGGGATATACTGAGAGCTCTTGCTCCTCGATATTGTCGTCTCATGGAGGCCGAGGACAGCGAGGTCGTCTTCGATGATTACCTTGCTGATGACATCCTTAAACAATGGCAGAAAATGCCTGCTGATGAATAATGCTATCTCCTGTCGTGTCTCCGTGAGGATACAGATACCTGTTCCTTTTCTCCTCTTCATCCGCTCGAGGAGCAGTCCCTCGTTCTTTTCCGTCCTGTCGAAGACAATCTCGATTATATCACCAGTCAGGGAGACCTCCGTTGTCGAGAGGATGCTTGTGATCAGCTTTGCCCGTGCTATCGGCCGTTTAGGGATGCTCCGCTGGATGGCAATCAAGATGGATTCTGGACTTGCCTTCGGATTCTCCCGACGCGCTTTCGGTAGCAGTTTCCGAACAAGCGCTGAACAGTTGATCAGGCCTTCTGCAAGGTATTCCCGTAGTATCGGATCAGCATCAAGGTATCGCTTCACAATGCGTGCGGTCGGATTCTCCATTTATGTATAAATTTATACAATATGTATATAATGTTTATGGTGCTCCAATAGCTATGGTCAAAGCAAAAGATCTGCCTGATGGAATCCGCTGCCTTATGGGCAAGCACGATGGTCCGATAGTCGTCCTACTCGCGAAGACGCATGGCGATGAGCTCGCCGGAGGCGCTGTCGTGGAGACTGTGCTCGCGTCCCTTCCCAGCATTGAGCGCGGAAAGCTCTATATCGGTATAGGGAATCCTCTTGCCGCGAGGGAAAACAAGAGGTTTATCGATACCGATCTTAATCGAAGCTATGGCAAATCACCGCCAAAGGGCTATGAGGGCGCAAGAGCGAACGTCTTAAAGCCACTCTTGGAACATGCGGATTACCTCTTTGATATCCATTCCTTCCGAAAGCCAGCGCCGCCGATTGTCTGCTATCCTGGTGAGGATTTCTCAACGTTGGAAAAGCTGGCGATCCATCTGCCGATAGAAACAATTGTGTATGGGCCAGGATTATGGCCCGCAGATAGAGACCATATCTACGCGGACACATTCGTGTGCGCGAAAGGAGGCTTTGGAATCACTGTAGAGTCTGGCTATCTGCATGATATGACTGCAGTCCAAGGCGTCGTTGACGGTCTTCATGAGATCCTGCAGCTCCTCCTTGGAACTTCTGGTGCGTCGGTACTAGGCCAGGTGACTCACCTAAAGACCTATTTCAGGGCTGTCGAGAACGTCGTGGCGGCTAAAGGTTTCACCTTTTCCAAAGACTGGCAGAACTTCGAGACCGTGCCGGCGGGAACGTGCTACGCGACTGCTGATGAGAGGAAGTACATCGCGAAACGGGACATGTGTATGCTCTTCCCCAAAGCTCCAGCCAGCATTGTCGAAGGGAATGAAGTATGTATACTCATGGAAAAGCAGTTCCAGAAGCAGTAGGTATATATTATTTTTAATTCTTATCGTACCAGATAAATCCGTTCCTGTATCGGCGCAAATGGCTCAAACCCGGCATCCGTGATCACGCCATCAATCTCAATCGATGCGCCATTCGCGATCTGGATGCGCGGTTCGATAGTCATCGTGAAGCCTTTCTGGATTTTTAGGTGCGATTCTGGAACAGTCAAGCCTGTCTCTTCAGAAAACTGAACGGTAAACGCAGCACCAGGCGTGTGCGTGTTGCCCGCACCAAGCTGGTGCCCCGTTCCATGCTTAAATGATGGATGACCCGCACTGGTAATAATCTTGCGACATACTTCATCAACTTCATAGCCCCTGACGCCAGGAAGAGCCGCGCGCATGCCTGCTGTTATCGATCGGACGAGCAGTTCATACATGGCCAGAACATGCTGCGGCGCCTCGGTTTCGCCATCTTGCAGCACATACCCGAAATGTTGTAGGTCACCGTGATAGCCGTTCACGCTGATGCCAAAGTCCATATACACCGTTGATCCAGACTGGATAACACGATCTGAAGGCGGAGCGTGCGGACTGCCAGCGATGCCGTCACCAGTAAGGACAATCGGATTGAATCCCTTCGCCCAACTATAGCCGAGCCGTGAATCTTTTGCCATCCGCGCTTCCGCAATCGACTGGACCAGCGCAGCAGCATCTTTCTCCGTCATGCCAGAACGGATCTGTGGAAAAGCCTCGTCAAGCACAGCATACGTGATCTGCGACGCTTCACGCAAGTAGTCGATCTCGAACGGCAGCTTTGCGCTTGCTATGGCCATGATAAGCTCGTCCGCAGGCATGAACCGGCTGTCCGGATGTTCTCCTGCATGATAACGCTCCGCCAGGCGCCTCGTGATCGCCATATAATTTCCATGACCAAGCGTGTCAACCGCGCCAAATGTGCCAGAATAGTTCAATGCGATATCAGGAATAGGCTCGCCAAAAACAGAGCCTAACTGATCGACAAGTGGCGGGAGAACACCTCTGCCCTTCAATTCGACAACCTCAAAGCCGTCATCCCGCTGAATCTGCGCCTCAATTGAAGGACAGAACGAGACAGCTTTTTCTGGCGTCAGCACATACGCCACAGTCGCCGCGCCTCGGTGCGCGCCAATCAATGGAAGATGGGCTTCTTCCGCGGCATTATCCTCAACCCACGTGATCCACATCGGGATGCCCATATCCTGCATGAGCTGCTGCGCCTGTCGGCGTTTCGCGACACGTTGCTCTAACGTCAATGCCGCTGTCATCAAAAACCCCCAACTGAACATGATTATGCGAGTGATTAGCTACATGCAAATGATCATCCAAAATAGCTCGGCTTCTCCGCTTTCATCTCTTTCGCCCGGGCGCCCCTGAACTTGTCGAGCAGTTCCTCATACATCTTGCTGATCTCTTTGGTGACTGAAGGACCGACTTTCTTTAGGGCCTCCTCGAATTCCTTCATGCCAACTTCCGTCGCGTCCATGTTCTTGCGCAGCGCGAGCATCCCCGCTTCCTTGCACACGCCCTCGATATCCGCGCCGGCGAAGCCGTCGGCCATCTCAGCCAGTTTGGCGAGGTCGACGCTCTTCGCCAAGGGCATGGACTTCGTGTGCACCTCAAAGATGTTTTTCCTCGCTCCTGCATCCGGTGCGGGAACGAGCAGGATGCGATCGAATCGCCCCGGACGCAGCAAGGCCGTATCCATGATATCCGGCCGGTTCGTGGCGCCCATGATGACGACATCATGCATCTCTTCCATACCATCGATCTCGGTGAGCAACTGATTCACGACGCGCTCCGTGACATGGCTGTCCGCGGACAATCCACGGCGCGGCGCGATGGAATCTATCTCGTCGAAGAACACCACTGCCGGGCTTACCTGTCGGGCGCGCTGGAACACCTTCCGGATGCCCCGCTCGCTCTCCCCGACCCACATAGAGAGCAGCTCGGGACCCTTGACGAGGATGAAGTTCGCGCCGGACTCGTTCGCGACCGCCTTCGCCAACAGCGTCTTTCCCGTCCCCGGCGGACCGTAGAGCAACAGGCCTTTCGGCGGCTTGATGCCGAGGCGCTTGAAGGCCTGCGGCTGCTTGAGCGGCCATTCGACCGCCTCTTTCAGCTCTTGCTTGACGCTGTCCAGGCCACCGATGTCACTCCATTTGATGTTAGGGATCTCCACAAGCACTTCGCGCATGGCGGATGGCCGCACGACTTTCAAGGCCTCCATAAAGTCCTTCTGCATGATGCGCAATTGCTCGAGGATCTCTTTGGAGATCGCGCTTTCTTCCTTAAGGCGGAGGTCAGGAAGCACGCGGCGCAGGACGATCATCGCCGCTTCTTTCGCCAGCGAGGCGAGATCTGCGCCGACAAAGCCATAGGTGATGTCCGCTATGTCTTCAAGCTTGACATCTTCCGCCAAGGGCATGTTTCTCGTATGAATCTTGAGGATGTTCAATCGTCCATGCTTGTCCGGCACGCCGATCTCCACTTCCCTGTCGAACCTGCCTGGTCGGCGCAGGGCAGAATCGAGCGATTGCGGGATGTTCGTGGCCGCGATCACCACGACCTTGCCGCGCGACTTCAGGCCGTCCATAAGCGCAAGCAGCTGCGCCACGACACGCCGCTCGACTTCGCCCTTGGACTCTTCCCGTTTTGGGGCGATGGCATCAACTTCATCGATAAAGATGATGGCTGGAGCGTTCTTTTCCGCTTCTTCAAACTTTTTCCTTAGGTTTTCCTCGCTTTGACCGTAATATTTCGACATGATCTCCGGACCATTGATCAGGATGAAGTTCGAGTTCGTCTCATTCGCCACCGCTTTGGCAAGAAGCGTCTTTCCCGTTCCTGGCGGGCCGTGCAGCAGGACGCCTTTCGGCGCCTCGATGCCTAATCGCTCAAAGATCTCTGGATGCTTCAGGGGCAGTTCGACCATCTCGCGGATCTTCTTGATCTCCTCCTCAAGGCCGCCGACGTCTTCGTAGGTGACTTCCGGAAAGGCTTCCTCCTTCACCTCGACCGCTTCTGGATTGAGCGTGACCTCGCTGAGATCGGTGATGATGACCGCCTGCTTGGGAGCCGTATCCACCACCACGAACTTGAGGTCGCCGAAGCCGATCATGCTCTCGTCGAGCATGCTGAACACATCATCGAAGAACGGGCTGCCGGTCATGGCGCTTCTCCTGCGTTTCGAGCCGCCGAGAGAGACGATATCTCCCTTCACGACCGCCCGGCCGAGAAGGCCTTGCTTGAAGATCTCCTGCGGCGCACGGATGTGCACGCCCTTTCGCGCGGGGGCGATCACGACCTTCTTGGCCTCTTTCACGTCCGCCTTGCGCACTTTGATGATCTCGCCGATCCCGGTCTTGGCGTTCCGGCGGAGGATGCCGTCCATGCGGACGATGTTCAGGCCGATGTCGCCGGGATAGGCGCGGTCGACGATGCCGACCGTGAGACGCTCGCCCTGCAGGTCGACGATATCGCCCGGCCGCACGCCGATCTCCGTCATGAGCTGCGAGTCGATGCGCACGATGCCCTTGTTGACGTCGTCCTGGATGGCTTCCGCTACCTTGAGATTGAGCTGCTTGACCGTATTGTTACCGTTTTCTCCCATGATGATGGTCAACCGGGCCGGATTTATAAAGTTTTAGCGAGGACGAGGCTTATTGGCCGCGGCCAGACTGCTGCTGCGTCACCTTCGGCAGCGGGATATGCGGCGGCAGGTTCATGTCCTTTCCCATGATGAGGGCCTGCACATTGCATCTGCTCAGAACAGTATTGAGGATCTGCGTCATGATGGTCGCGTCGATCTTCTTGTCCTTCTTCCAGCTCTTCACGACCTCATCGACCTTCTCCGGGGGCTGGAGGTCGATGACCTCGCCGCCGATGATGATCTCTGCCACCTTCGGCTCATAGTTTGTCGTGAATTCAAAGGTGAAACGCAGACCGTCTTGGTTGGCCGCGCCAAGGGAAAGGCTGGACTTCTCCACGGACTTGACCGCCACATTGTTCTTGATGCTGATCTTGCCGCTCACCGGGCCCTTGCGCTCGATGTGCATCTTGGTAAAATTGAATCCGACTATGGTCATTGCAAACATCCTCCGAAATGGTTATAGGGGAGGAAATTGGGGTATAGCTTATAAATATTTTGGCCGCTCGACCCGCGAAACGGTGAGCAAACCTTTTTAAAGAGGCTCAGGTTCTGCACGGTCATGCACGGGAGCCATCATCCGCCGCACAATCGGCATTCTCTGACGCCAGTCAAGCAGATCATGGTAGGCGGCAGGATGACCGTCAATGAGCTTCTCACCGAGATGGGCAAGAGCGGGGTGATGGGCTCGGGCAGGTTGGGCAAGGCCTTGGATACCTTAGAGGCCATGCGCAAGGATAAGGACTGCACGGTCTTCTTCGGTTTTGCGGGAGCGATGGTGCCGGGCGGCATGAAGAACATCATCATCGACATGCTCAAGCATCATGTGACGGATGTGCTCGTGACTACCGGCGCTTCGCTTACCCATGACTTCGCTGAAGCGCTTGGTCATTCGCATTATCAGGGCAAAGCGGATGCGGATGACGCAGAGCTCAACAAGCAGCAGCTTGACCGCATGTATGACAGCTATATGCCGAATGAGGTGTATGGCGATATGGAGGACTTCCTCGAGCGGCATGCCGATCTCCTGTTCAGCGAGGAGATCAACATCAGCGAATTCCTCCGACGCCTGGGAAGCGTGATGCCGACGGACAGGCCATCCATCATCCGCACCTGTTATGAGGAAAAGATTCCGCTCTTCTGCCCTGCCCTCGCGGACAGCGGCATCGGCCTGATGATCTGGGGACGGATCGCGAAAGGAAAGAAAGTACGGATCCTCGCTTTCGACGACTTGCGCGAGATCCTCGACATCGCGTGGGAATGCAAGAAAGCCGGCGTGCTCTACGTCGGCGGCGGCGTGCCGAAGAATTATATCCAGCAGGCCATGCAGTTCTCGCCGAAAGCGGCGGAGTATGGCGTGCAGATAACCACCGACCGGCCAGAGTACGGCGGCAGTTCAGGCGCGGGACTTCAGGAGGGCATATCATGGGGCAAGATGAATCCAGCCGGCAATTATGTGGATGTCTTTTGCGACGCCACCATCGCGCTTCCGATACTGTACGCCGCGCTGAAAGAGCGGCTTGGATTGGACAAGTAATACCATGGAACACGCACACCACCATAAACACACGATAGGGGCCGCGGCCATCAACCTGCTCCGACAGTATTACTGGGTGCTCGTCATCGTCCTCTTCCTGTTCCTCTTCAAGAAGACCATCGTCTCGGCGCTGCTCGTGGTATTCCTGATGGCCATCGCTATATTTTCTACCCTTTCTACAAGGATGATGAACTTCAATTTCGGTTTCGAACTCGTGACGTTTGTCACCATCGTGCTCGCCTATGCGTACGGCCCGGTGACCGCGCTTTTTGCCGCGCTTCTCATGGTTTTCTGTTCCAGCTTCCTGCTCGGCCGCATCATCTGCCCAATAACCGCAGGACGGTATGGTATTGCGGTCGTGCTCTGCCTACTCGTCGCGCTCTTCTCCGGGTTGGACATCACGCTCGGCGGAAAGATCCTCACCATCGTCTACAACATCCTCATGTGGGGCGTGTATGCTATGGTCAAGGGCTTCAGCCCCATCGGCCTCATCCCGGTCGCGGTGAATGTCGTGCTGAACTTCTTCCTGTTCACCAGCTTTGCCCACCAGATACTCAACGCGTTGCAGTAGGACCGGATGATGAAAAAAAGCGATCGCGCGACGGCAAAAAAGCAGCAGGCATTGGAGAGGAAGTTCTGGCGGTATTTCCTGCTGATCAAGACCATCAGCCTCGTCATCATCTTCGCTTTGCTTGCGATCGCGGTGTGGCGGTTCCTGCGCGTGCTGAAAGGCGCCTGATCAAGATCCGCAACGATTTCGTGGGGTGCACTCCCTACCCATGAGGAGCGCATCCCACAAAATCGTACAGCCGTAAAGGTTATATAGGCACGATATTCTCTCCGTTCCATGCCCCTCATCGACGCCCACGCCCATCTTGACCATGACGCGTTCAAGAATGACCTAGACGCCGTGCTGCAACGGGCGGAGAAAGCTGGCGTTAAAGTGATCATTACCAACGGCGTGAATCCGATGAGCAACCGCGCCGTGCTCAAGCTTGCTGCGGCGCATTCTATCATCAAGCCGGCACTCGGCATCTATCCTGTCGATTCGCTCGCCAAAGAAATGGAACTTGGCGAATATCCCGGCAAGCCCGCGCCGTTCGATGTGGATGAAGAGATTGAGTTCATCCGCAAGCAGAAAAAGAAGATCATCGCGCTCGGCGAGTGCGGCATGGATGACCATTGGGTCAAGAATACGCTCGACAAACAGGCTGTTGTGTTCCGCAAGCTGATCATGCTCGCCATCGAGCTGGACAAGCCCATCATCGTGCACTCCCGTGATGCAGAGGAGCGCACGATACAAGTGCTTGAAGAATGCGGTGCGAAGAAGGTGCTGATGCACTGCTTTGGCGGCGGGCTCAAACTTGCTCGGTGTGTCGAGAAGAACGGCTGGTATCTGAGCATTCCGCCGAATGTCGTGCGGAGCATACACTTCCAGCGCATGGTGGAAGAGATCAACATCAACCACCTGCTGACGGAGACGGATAGCCCGTATCTCGCTCCTGCCAAAGACCAGCGCAATGAGCCGGCATTTGTGGTGGAGACGATCAAGAAGATCGCCGAGATAAAGAAGTTTGATGTTGTGGAGACTGAAAATACGATATTCATGAACTACCAGAAGCTGTTTCTCTGAATCCTGTGTCAGGCCGCCTCATCTATCTCGCGCAGCTCCCCCTCCTCTTTCCGGAGAAGCTCTCCCAGATCTTTCACGAGGCGATTGATCGCTCCGGTCAGCTCCGCGCTCGGCGCACGCTCGTAGTCCTTGAC
>Ga0105164_10001125_pt1 | contig 17346 bp, 16 predicted proteins | sample VDWuncwatermetaG_FD_89674 | JGI IMG/M metagenome (GOLD analysis project Ga0105164, IMG submission 89674) | Wastewater microbial communities from Netherlands to study Microbial Dark Matter (Phase II) - VDW unchlorinated drinking water | ecosystem: Environmental > Aquatic > Freshwater > Drinking...
CTCGATGAGCGATTCACCGACGATCCGCGTGCGAATAATTTTCTGCAATTTCAAAAGACCGCCCTGTACGAGCTCGCCCGCGAGCGGGGCGCGCGATTCATCGACTCGACACCGAGACTTAAAAGTCCGACTTTTAAGTCTTCAGACGAATCGCTTGAGGGTTTCGCGGAAAGAATCGACGGGAAATGGAAAAAATGGAAAGAAGAGAACGCGGGCGGCCGCATCATCATCACGCAGGGCATGGGACCCGACGGGCACACGGCGGGGGTCATGCCGTTTCCCGAAGATCCCGAATTATTTGCGCGTCTTTTTCTCGATGAATCGCGATGGGTCGTCGGATATGATGCGGGAACGAAAAGCGAACACTCGCGGCGCGCGACCGCGGCGCTTTCATTCATGAAGAATGACGTGAGCGCGGCAATCGCGTACATCGCGGGCACTGCGAAGCAGAGTGCGTTTTCTGCTATGATGAGTACGTCTGGAACGCTCGCCGAGACGCCGGCGCGCATCATGCATGAGATGCATGGAGTGCATGTCTTTACCGACTTAAAAGTCTGACTTTTAAAATAATCAATAATATGAATACGCAAAACAGCGGCAAGAAGATGTTTGAGCCGACGACGATCGTGATTTTCGGCATCACCGGCGATCTGGCCAAGCGCAAGCTCATTCCGGCGCTGTGGCGGCTCTTTGTCAAAGGATATTTGCCCGATGAGTTTTCTATCATCGGCTTCGCGCGGCGCGAATGGTCGGATGACGAATTGCGCGTGTACGTCAAAGACATCATTGCGGGGAGCGGGTCCGATACTTCGGAGGGGCTTGCGGATTTCTTGGCGCGGATCACCTCTGTGTCGGGAGATTTCGGCGCGGAAGAATCGTATCGGGTGCTTTCAAGGGCGATTGAGTCGATAGACGAGCGGCTGGGCGTCTGCGCTTCGAAATTGTTCCACCTCGCCGTCCCGCCGGATCTCTACGAAGGCATTTTCGAGCGTCTGCACGCATCGGGACTCTCCGATATGTGCGCGGGGCTCGGCGGGTGGACGCGCGTGCTCGTGGAGAAGCCGTTTGGCAGTGATTGGTACACGGCGCAAGAGCTCGATCGGAAGCTCGGCACGCTCTTCAAAGAAGAGCAGATATTCCGCGTGGATCATTACATGGGTAAGGAGTCGATACAAAACATCCTCGCGTTCCGGTTCTCCAATGCGCTCCTTGAGCATCTCTGGGACGCGCGCTACATCGAGCGGGTGCACATCCGCCTGTGGGAGACCTTGGGCATGGAAGGGCGCGGATCGTTTTATGACAAAGTCGGCGCTTTGCGCGACGTTGGGCAAAATCATATCCTCCAGATGCTCTCGTTTATCGCCATGGAAGATCCGCAGGTCTTTGAGGCGGAGGCGATACGCGACGCGCGCGCGAAGGTGCTCGGTGCATTGCGTCCCATCGGTAAAGACGACATCGCGCAAAGCGTGCGGCGCGGACAGTACCGGGGCTTCACGCAGGAGCCGTCTGTCGCGCCGGATTCGAAAACAGAAACGTATTTTTGCATCAAAGCGCACATCGACAACGAACGGTGGAAGGGCGTCCCCTTTTATCTCGAGAGCGGAAAGAAGCTCGGCGAATCGAAGGTGGAGATAGAGATCGTCTTCCGCAAAAAAGAATCGTGCCTGTGCCCGCCCGGAGAAGAATTGCATCCACAAAACACGCTCGTCTTCCGCATTCAGCCGCATGAGAGCATCGGGGTCTGCTTTTGGGCGAAGCGCCCAGGCTTCGAAATGAAGCTCGAGCCAAGAGTGCTCTCGTTTGCCTACAACGGCGACGAAGCGGCGGAGAATTCTCCCGACGCCTACGAGCGCGTGATATTCGACTGCATCGTCGGCGATCAGACGCTCTTCGCCAGCACCCAAGAGGTGTTCGGCTCATGGAAATTCATCACCCCGATCATCGAGCAGTGGGATACTGTGCCGATGGAGCAATACGAGCCGAGGTGGATACCAAACAGTAATTATTAACAATAATTAATCATTCACAATAATATGAAAAAAGAAATCGGATACATTGGTTTGGGAAAGATGGGGTTTAATATGGTCGAACGGCTGTTGGAAAAAGGGCATGCTGTGACGGCATACAATCGAAGCCCTGAAGCGGTAGAGCGCATTGTCGCGCAAGGCGCGAAGGGAGCGGAAAGTGTCGGCGCGCTTGCCTCCGCGCTTCCTGCGCCACGACTCATCTGGCTTATGGTGCCACACCAAGCGGTGGACGATGTGCTCACCGAGCTTGCGCCGCATGTGCAAGCGGGCGATACGATTATTGATGGCGGCAATTCGCCGTATGTCGATTCGATGCGCCGAGGGCGGGAGCTTGCGGAGAAAGGCGTCGTCTTTCTCGATGCGGGAATCTCCGGCGGGCCTGCGGGCGCGCGCGATGGCGCGTGCGTCATGGTGGGCGGTGTACAAGAGCGCTACGAGGAATTCAAAGAACTCTTCGCCGACATTTCCGCGCCCGACGCCTACGGCTATATGGGCACAAGCGGCGCGGGGCACTTCACCAAGATGGTGCACAACGGCATCGAATACGGCATGATGCAGGCGATTGCGGAAGGATTCGAGGTCTTGAAGAAGGCGGAATTCGGCATTTCCCTCAAAGAAGCGGCGCGTGTGTACAACAACAGAAGCGTGATCGAATCGCGCCTCGTGGGCTGGCTCGTCGCGGCATACGGTGAATACGGCGAGAATCTCGACGCGATTTCAGGCGAAGTCGCGGCGACCGGCGAAGGCCTGTGGACGGTTGAGGCGGCAAAGCGCCTCAGCGTCCCCACACCGATCATTGAGGGATCAGTGCACTTCCGCGATCAATCAAAAGGCAATCCGTCGTACACCGGACAAGTGCTCTCCGCCCTTCGCAATCAGTTTGGCGGACACGAGGCGAAGGCAAAATAATATGGACACCGCAAAACAAATACTTCAGTTTTTTCGTTCTGCGGAACGCAAGCGCCCTCACGCCGACTAACGTCGTCTGCGGGTTCGGTCCTCGAACGAAAAAACTGAAGTATTTGTTTTGCGGCAGAAATTATCATGAAAAACAAAACGCACATTCTCAAATTCGGCATTCTCGTCTTGCTTATCGCGTTCGTCGTGTTTTTGGCGCGGCATGTCGGCGTTGATACGCTCCTTGAGCCTTCTTTGATCAAAGAGCGGATCCTCGGCTTCGGCGTATGGGCGGGGGCGCTTTATGTTCTCCTGTACGTCGTGGCGACGGTGGCGTTTATCCCAGGAACGCCGTTCACTGTCGCGGGGGGTGCGGTGTTCGGACCCGTCTTCGGCACGCTCTACACCGTGATCGGAGCGACCATCGGCGCCACGCTCGCGTTTGTCTTGGCGCGATTTCTCGGCCGCGGATTTGTCGGCGGCATGGAGAGCGAGAAGTTCAAGAAACTGATGAAGTACGACAAAAAGATGGAGGAGAACGGCTTGGGCACGGTGCTCTTGTTGCGTTTTGTCCCGCTGTTCCCTTTCAATGGCCTCAATTTCGCGCTCGGCCTCACGAGAGTCTCTTTCAAAGACTACTTTCTCGGGACGCTCTTCGGTATTATCCCGGGGACGTTCGCGTATACTTACTTCGGCGATTCGATCACCTCGCTTGATCCTCTGCAGATCACTTTCGCCCTAGCACTTCTCATCGCGCTTTCGTTCGCGGCGAATGTGTTTAACAAGAGTAAAAAAATGAAGCCATGAATAAAGAACACCGGTTTGACGTTATCGTTATCGGCGCGGGCGCGGGCGGCTTGAACATCGCCGGTTTTATGAATCGCGCGGGCTTCCGCGTGCTCCTCATCGACAAAAACGATGCGCGCATCGGCGGCGATTGCCTCAATTTCGGCTGTGTGCCTTCCAAAGCGCTCATCCACGCGGCGCGCATGGTGTATTCAGCGCGGCGCGCGTCAGCGTTTGGCGTGCATGCGGAAGGCGCCGCGGATTGGAAGAAAGTACGCGAATACATCAAAGAAAAACAAGGCGTCATCCGCGCGCATGAAAACGCGGAGTGGTTTCGGAGCAAGGGGATGACGGTGGCGCTCGGCCATGCGGAATTCGCCGGGCGCAATTCGGTGAAGGTGGACGGCGTGGAATATTCCGCCCCCAAAATCGTGCTCGCGACGGGCTCGCGTCCGCGACTGCTGGAGGGCCAAGGCATCGAAAAGGTGTCGCGCGTGTTGAACAACGAAAACATTTTTGACATGGATGAGCTCCCGCGCAAGCTCTTGGTGATCGGCGCGGGGCCCATCGGCATGGAGATCGCGCAGGCTCTGCGATTCCTCGGGTCGGAGGTCGTCGTATCGGAGCGCACCGGCGTCATCCTCGGCAAAGAAGATCCGCAGATGTCGGGCATCGTGCTTGAAGAAATGAAAAAGCAGGGCATCGAATTCAGGTTTAATTCCGAGCTCAAAGAATTCATATCCGATCATGAAGCGGTCTTCGCCGATGCGGAGGGCAAAGAAGAGATGGTTCCGTTCGACGCGGTATTCGTCGGCGTCGGGCGCATGCTCAATACCGAAGGACTCGCGCTCGAAAAGGCGGGCATCGAGGTAAACGAGCGAGGTGGCATCGTCGCGGATGAATACCTCCGCACGACCAACAAGCAGGTGTACCTTTGCGGCGACATCGCGGGCGGATTCCAATTCACGCACGCCGCCGAAATGCACGCGGGCGTCATCCTCAACAATTTCTTCTCGCCGATCAAGAAGAAATTTGCCGAGGGCGGCATCGCGTGGGTCACCTACACGACTCCCGAGATCGCGTCGTTCGGATTGTGGGAAGCGGAGCTCAAGAAGCGCGGCGTCGCATATGAGGCGCTCGAGAGCGATTTTGCCGAAGACGACCGCGCCATCGTCGATGATTATCGCTATGGCAAAATAAAAGTCTTCCTCTCTCCAGGAGGCAAGATACTCGGCGGCACGATGGTGGCGCCGGGCGCGGGCGAACTCATCCAAGAGCTCGCGCTCGCGCGCATGGAGGGCATCCCGCTTGAACGCCTCTCGCAAAAGACGTACCCGTACCCCGTCGCATCCCGCATCAACAGAAAACTCTCGCTCCTCTATCGCTCGCGAGGGCTCACCCCGTTTCGTTTGAAAGTGCTCCGCGCGTTGTTCGCATTGCACCTATGATCATCTCTCCGACTACACGACTCATTATCCTGACCTTACTCGGGCTGAAGTTTCTTCACGCATCATGGAGAGACTTATGAGAACTCCACTTCGAACGAATACATGCCCATGCCGCACATGCCTTGCAGGGTGGTTGCTCGGGGACTGCCGAGATCTATATCGGTCGTCCCCGTTGGCGGAAGGAACGTCTTGATGCCCAAGCTCGGGATGCGCACGATGGATGAACAATCGAATGTGCCGTCGGTCTTGACGCGCAAGAGGGTCGGCATGCCCGCCTTTGCCGCGCTTTTCTGCGGGTAAAATCCCCCTTTGGCCGTCATCTCGATGATCTGTTTTCCGTTTACGATACTGACATTATCACCCTTTGCGGCATCGGTTGTCGGAGATGCGCCGTTCTTCGGAGAAAGCATGAGTGCGCCGGCGATGATCGCTACGGCAATGATGATTGCTATGATGGTCCATTTCATATTGATTGATCAGAAGCTGAATACCGGATTGATAATGCCCGCGACCGCCAGACTGTTCACGAAATTGAATAACGCGAACAGAATGACGATGAGCCCCGCCGTCTTGAAGAAGACGCCGGCGTAGGCGCGGTCGTGGATGCTGAACGAACTGAAGCTGATGATACCCAAAACCGGAAGCGTCCCGAGCGCGAATGCCCCCATGGTGAGAGCGCCCGTAAGGAAGCTCCCCGTCGAGAGCGTGTAGATCTGCATCGACTGCGTGAATCCGCACGGCAGGAAGAACGTGGCGATGCCGACGAGAAACGGCGTCAGCGTGTGATTGAGCTTCGACGCGCCATACGCGCGCCGCGCCAGGAATTTCGGCATGGCGGGTTGCAAGCGCTTCGACCAGTGGAACACGTCGAGCAGGTTGATGCCGAGTATGAGCATCACGATCGCGATGACGACACCCAAGACGAACTCGGCGGTCGCGTTCAACGCGAATACCGATCCTGCCGCTCCGATTACGCCGCCGAGCGCGAAGAACGAGATGAGTCTTCCGGCATGAAATAGAAGTTGCGGCTTCACTTTGTCTCCCTCTTTCGCGAAGGTTGCCGACATGGAGAGCACGAGTCCGCCGACAACCGCCATGCACGTGGAAAGCGACGCGATGACGCCGACGACGAACGCCGTGCCATACGAGACCGTGCCCGTGTTCACGAGATTCACGATGCCGAGTTTTTGCAGGAGCACGAATGCCACGACAAACGCGAGCGCTATGGGGACGGCCATGGCGAAGTCGGACCATTGCGTCGCCGGTCGCATTTGTTTTTCGACCGATATGGAATAGCCGTGCGGACGCAGGACTTCCGCAAGCGCCGATGCGACCGCTTCGGGCGATTTGCCGGCAAGATCGCCCTCCACTTCTATCGTGTGGCGCGTGAGGTCGGATCGCGCGCGCGTGATATACGGCAACTCCCGCGCTTCCGTTTCGGTAAGAATCGTGCACGCATGGCAATGCATTCCCGTGATGTGCAAGGTGAGTTTTTTGGTGTTCATGGAGATGAAAGTGTGAATTATAATTTTTGAGCTTTTATGCGCAGTGAATTGGCCACGACCGAGACGCTCGAAAACGCCATCGCGAGCCCGGCGAATACGGGACTGAGAAGCCATCCGAATACGGGATAGAAGAGTCCTCCCGCGAGCGGTATGCCGATCGCGTTGTAGATGAACGCCCAGAAGAGATTCTGCTTGATGCCGCGCATCGTGATCTTGGAGAGCGCGATCGCTTTGACGAGCTTCGATATATCGCCATGGAGCAACGTGATGCCCGCCGTCTCGATCGCCACATCCGTGCCCGTCGACATGGCGATGCCGACATCGGCTTGCGCGAGAGCGGGCGCGTCGTTGACCCCGTCGCCCGCCATGGCGACGACCCTCCCGTTCTCTTGAAGCTTCTTGATCGTGGCGAGCTTGTCTTCGGGCAGTACCTCCGCGACCACCTCATCAATTCCAACCTGCTTGGCGATGTGCGCGGCGGTGTTCTTATCATCGCCGGTGAGCATCACCACCCGTATGCCGAGCTTGTGGAGTCGGCTGATCGCGTCCTTGGCGTTGTCTTTGATCGTATCGGCGATCATAACGAGCGCAAGCAGTCTTTCTCGCGTCGCGAGAAACACTGGCGTGTTGCCGACGCTCGTCTCCTTTTCGAGCGTATGCGTATCGACGGGAAGCCCGAGATCGGCGACAAGCCTTGCGTTGCCGGCGAAATATCCCACGCCTCCGATCACCCCTTTGACGCCCTTGCCCTTGAGCGCCTCGAATGCCTGCACGGTCGGCAACGACACGCCTTGCGCGCGTGCGTGCGAAAGAATCGCATGCGCAATGGGGTGCTCTGATTTCTGTTCCAGCGCCGCCAAGATAACCATGAGCGAGGCGTCGCTTGCATCCGAGTAGTTTTTGATCGATGCGACTTCGGGCTTGCCTTTGGTGATCGTCCCCGTCTTATCAAACACGACGACATGCACGGCATTGAGCTTCTGGAGCGTCGCCGCGTCTTTGATGAGGATGCCTTCTTTCGCGCCCTTGCCCACGCCGACGATGATCGCCGTGGGCGTGGCAAGCCCGAGCGCGCACGGGCACGCGATGACGAGAATACCCACGAACGACACGAGTCCGAACGAGAGCGCTTGCGCGAAACCCAGATACGGCGTGCCCAGTGTGAGCCACGCGCCGAGCGAGACGAACGCGAGCGCCAGCACAACGGGCACGAAGACGCTTGATATCTTGTCCGCAAGCGCCTGTATGGGCGCTTTGCTTCCTTGCGCCTCTTCGACCATTTTGATGATGTGGGCAAGCAACGTCTCGGAGCCGACCTTCGTCGCTCGGAAGGTAAATGATCCGGCCGTATTGAGCGTGCCGCCGACGACCGTATCGCCGACGGTCTTTTGCACGGGCATGGGCTCTCCCGTGATCATCGACTCGTCCACATACGACGAACCTTCCGCGACGACGCCATCGACGGGGATCTTGCCCGCCGGCTTCACTACCAGAAGATCGCCGTGCGCGATCTGCGCGACGGGTACCTCGACTTCTTTTCCGTCGCGCATGACGAGCGCAGTCTTGGCTTGCAGATTGAGGAGCTTTTCGATCGCGTCGCCGGTTTTTAGCTTGGATTTGCTCTCCAGATACTTGCCGAGCGTGATGAACGCGATGACGACGATCGCTACGTCGTAATAGGTATTGTCCACATTGAGAATCGGACGCAGCGTCTCTTCAAACGCGGTGATGACGACGCTGTACAGGTACGCCGCCGAGGTGCCCAAGCCGATGAGCGCGTTCATGTCGGCATTGCCGTATCGCGCAAAACGATAGAGCCCTTGCAGGTATGGCTTGCCGACGACGAAGAGCATGTAGGTCGCCATGAGCGGCAAGACATGGTGGAAGAACTCACTCCATACCTCCGGCACCGCGGGAAGAATATGGAATCGCGCCGACAGCTCCCACGCCATCACCATGCCGCTGAAGACGGCGAGAGGAATCGAGATCATCACTTTGTTTCGCATGTCTGCGAGCTCCGCAAGTTTTTCTTTCTTCGATCGATCGAGTCCGATGTGCGCCGCATGATCTTCGGCAAGCATACCCATGTCCTGTGCGGTTGGCACGATGAGCGAGTAACCAAGCGGCTCTATCGCGAGAGACAATTGTTGCGGACTGATTTTTCCCGCGTCGTACGCGACTTTCGCGGTTTCGGTTCCGTAGTTTACTTCAGCCGATTGCACGCCTTCTTTTTTCTTGAAGGTCTTTTCGATGACGCTCGCGCACGACGCGCAATGCATTCCTTTTATTTTGTATGTTTGAGCATGGTTCATAACGAATGTGTATAGGGTAATAACGCCACAGGAAAAATCCCGTGAGGATTGACTATCCTTCATTTAGAACACTTTCGGATGTATGATGCCGCGGGCAAATGCCGATCGTAAGGGATCGAAGACGTCCCTCGTAGTATGCCTGTGCCGAGACGACGATCCTTTCGTCCGTGTGGGCGGCGCATACGGATTCGCAGTGACATGCCATGCCAAGATGAAAGCAAGGAGCAGTAAGAGGAGGGAGTTGGAAAACTGTTGCAAGGTTGCGGAGAACATCATCCGCCATTGCGACAGATGTTCAAGCGGGCTCATATCGCAAAGCGCCGTCACGCCCATATAGGGGCAGTCGTGCATGACCCCGTCTTCCGTCATCGTGCCGCTCGACAACATACCGCCAATATTCATCGTCAACATGACCGCCACCAGCGAGATCATGAAGATACCATTCCGAGCGAAGCGATGCATGACGCAAAGTATACAATAAACACACTGAACAACAACTCTCTCTGTATAGTTATTTCTTGATCTGCTTGATAAACCACAAAATGATTACTACAAGCAAAACGGTAGTGAGAATCCCGATCACAAACCCAAGAACGCCGTAACCGGCCATCATTGAATACATATTGTTCATCATTTGCATCTAAATCATGATACCCCTTAGGGGCATACTGTCAATCAATTCATGGTCATGCGTCAAAAAGAATCTACACGGGTTCTGTGGATAACCGTTGCTTGCGGCGTACACGAGTATGAATTATAATTCATACTATGAAGCGCGTCGATTTGGACAAACCGCACCAGTTCTTTTTCGAGACCCTCGGCAACGAGGCGCGGTGGGATATTATCCACCTGCTCCGCGAGGGGCCTTCCCGCGTTACCGATATCGCCGAGACGCTCGGGCTGGAGCAGAGCCTCGTCTCGCATCATCTGCGCCGGCTTGAGACATGCGGCTTCGTGAGGGTGGAAACCAAAGGCACGGCAAGGGTCTATCGCCTCAACAGAAAAACCATCTCAACGCTTCTGCGACTGGTGGACAACCACGTCGATCAATTCTGCAAAAAGGTCTGTTGCAAATGATTTTTAGAAAGCTATTACGCAATAATTAAAAATTAAAGTATGAACGATTCCACCAAAAAACCATCGAAGAAAACACTGTACGCATCGGCAATCGGGACGGCGCTCGTCGCGCTGTGTTGCTTTACGCCTATCCTCGTCATCGCGATAGCCGCGGTCGGGCTCGGCGCATTGACGCCGTATCTTGACTTCATATTATGGCCGGCTTTGGCGGTTATGCTCGCCGTATCTTTCTTGGCGTATAGAAAATACAAGAAAGGATGCGCGAGCTGTGAGGTTACCGGCATAAACGACACACATGAAAACATTTGACCTCATCATTATCGGCGGCGGAGCGGGCGCGTTTGCGGCGGCGATTCGCGCAAACGAATTGTCCGCCAAAGGCGGATCCGCCTCAGGCGGAAAAGCGAAGACGGCGATCATCAATGCCGGCCTTCCGCTCGGCGGCACATGCGTCAATGTCGGATGCGTGCCGTCGAAAACACTCTTGTATGCCGGCGAAATAATGCATCACGCCACGCATCACGGTATCCCCGGCGTCGAGCTTGAGGTGAAGAGTTTTGACTTCCAAAGAGTCGTGCAAGACGAACTCTCACTGGTAGAGAAATTACGCCAAGAGAAATACGAAAAGGTGCTCAAAAATCTGGAGTACGCGACGCTCATTGAAGGCAAGGCGAAGTTCGTTTCTCAAAACGAAGTGGAAGTGAATGGAGAAAAACTGAGCGCGGAGAAATTCATTATCGCTACCGGTTCCACCACCATCGTGCCGCCGATCGAAGGGATCCGCGAAGTCGGATTCGTAACGCACATCGAAGCTCTGCGTCTCGAAAAACAGCCGAGAGAATTGATCGTCATCGGCGCCGGTCCGGTGGGCTTGGAATTCGCGCAGATGTTTGCTCGTTTCGGCACGAAAGTGACAATCTTGCAACGCGGCAACTCGATTTTCCCGCACACTGAAAAAGCGCTCACCGATCGTCTGGCTGAAGTGCTTACGAAAGAAGGTATTACCATCAAAACGAACGTTGAAGTGAAAAGTGCACGACAGGAAGGCGACAAAAAGATCGTCTCGTATGCGGTGGGCGACACGCGCGAGGAGGTGTCCGCGGATGAGATACTGCTCGCGGCGGGCAAAACGCCCAACACGCAAGGCATGGGACTTGATATCGCCGGTGTCGGTGTCGACGAACGGCACGCGGTGATTGTCGATCCCCATTTCCAAACGTCCGGCAAGAACATCTTTGCGGTCGGTGACGTGACCAACGCCCCCATGCGTCTTGAGACGACCGCCGGCCGCGAGGGTACGCTTGCCGCCGAGAACGCGCTCTCCGCCAAAGTCGGATCCGCCTCCGGCGGAAAAGGCGCGATGCTTTTTATTGATTACGACACGGTGCCGTACACGATCTTCACCGATCCTCAGCTTGCCGGGGTCGGCCTCACGGAAGACGCGCAGATGAAGCAGATGGGCGTATGCGCCTGCCGCACTGTTTCGTTTGAGGATGTGCCCAAAGCGATTATCATGCGCCGCACCGAGGGGCTTATCAAAATGGCCATACACCCGCAAACAAAACAAATTCTCGGCGTGCATATCCTTGCGCCAAACGCCGGTGAGCTGATCGCCTCAGCGATGATGCTGATCAAGAACAAGAATACGATTGACGACGTGGTTGATTCCCTGCCGATGTTCCCGACGCTCTCCGAAGCGATCAAAATCGCCACATTGTCATTTACCAAAGACATCAGTAAGCTCAGTTGTTGCGTGTGAACATATCAGACGTTTTTTGACTTGAAATAGGGACTATAATGGTGATATACAAGGTCGATTATTAAGAAAGTTTTTTAATGGATTATGTACGGAACTATGGATACAACACAAGATACGGGGACGTGCACGGCGTGCAGCTGCCCCTGCGAAATGCACAAAGAACACAATCACCCGACATCGGAGATGCATGGAGAAGCGAAGACTTGCACCATGTGCGGCCATGAGCACAAGGACGCCGACGGCGCCTGCGAGTGCGGATGCGGCAAGTAAAGACACGGGGACGTGATAAAGATTGACACCGGCGCATGCTTGCATGCGCCGGTGTGTCGTCGTGGAGTCGTGTTTCCTCGGGTACGCGGTCCGTCGGCGGGATTCGTTCACCATCGTAAAGACTTGTTGATGAGAAGCCAATATAATCCGGCTTTGCCGAGGACTTTTATGAAATCTTCGAAATCGACGGGCTTAACGAGGTAGCTGTTGACCCCGAGCAGATACGCTTCTTTGAGATCGCTCGCCTCCTCGGATGAAGTGAGCACCACGACGGGAATGGTCTTCGTACGCTCGTCCGATTTGATCTTCTTCAATACTTCGAGACCGCTCACTTTGGGCAATTTGAGATCCAACAGAATGACTCTCGGCGGGATGTGGATGTCGCGCCCCGCGTATCGATCGGTGCAAAAAATGAATTCGAGCGCCTCTTCGCCGTCTTCGACCGTGTGGATGTGGTTGGCGAGATTGTGCTTGCGCAGGGCGCGCAGGGTGAGCTCGACGTCGTTGGGATTATCCTCGACGAGCAGCAGCTCCACTTCGCTCCAATTTTTATTATTGTCGTCCATATGTATTTATTTTATTCTAAGTTGTACCTGATCCTGATGTAGGGAGCGTGAAGTAAAAGGCGGCGCCTTCGTCGACCACTCCCTCGGCGCGCACTTCTCCGCCGTGCCGCTCGACGATGCGCTTCACGTTGGCGAGCCCGATGCCGGTGCCTTCAAAATCTTTCACCGCATGAAGCCGCTGGAAGACATTGAAAAGCTTGTCGACGTATTTCATATCGAATCCGACGCCGTTGTCTCTGATGAAATAGACGACATGATCTCCCTCGACGCGGCCGCCGATCTCGATCCGCGCCTTTTCCCGCGATCGCGAGAATTTTAGCGCGTTGGAGAGCAGGTTCGTCCACACGAGCTGTATCATGCTTGCATCGGCATGGGCATCGGGCAGATCCCCGATGCGGATGTCTGCGCCGCGATCGGAGCCGGATGGCTGCAAATCGCCCTCGACGCTCCGCACGAGCGCCTCCATGGCGACGGGCGCCTTTTTGATCTCCTGCCGCCCGAGCCGCGAAAACGCAAGAAGATCGTCGATGAGCTTTCCCATCTGCTTCGCGTTTGTGTGGATCACCGCCAACATGCGTTTTCCTTCTTCATCGAATGAAGCGCTGTACTCTTCCTCGAGCATTTTCACGAATCCGTCCATGGCCCGCAATGGCGCCCGCAGATCATGCGACACCGAGTAGCTGAACGATTCCAACTCTTCCGTCCGTTTCTTGACTTCATCTTCGAGGTCTTGATGATAGTGCAGAATCTTTTCGGACATGACGTGAAATTCATTCCATACTATCCCCACTTCGTCGTCGCGTGACGCGGCGGCAAGAAGCGGCGGCAGAGGCTTATCAGGATGAACGGCGAAATCGGCGACGGCCGCCGCAAGCAGGCGCAAAGGATCGGTGAGGCGCTTCGCCATAAAGAGTCCCGCAAAAATGCTCAAAAGCGCGATCATGAACGCGAACAAAAGAAAGGCGCTTTGCATGTCCGCAAGCTGTGCCTGCGTTATGCCGATCTGCCGCTTCTCTATTTCATATGCGAAGACGGCCGCCAGCGTAAGCGGGACAAGCGCGAATGCGATGAGGACGAGGACGGTTTTATTGGCGATGTTCATAAAGGGCTTGAACCTGCACGATCTCCTGCAATTCTTTCAGTCCGATCGGCTTGACGACATAGCGATCGAATCCGGCCTCATGCGCTTTCCGCTCGTCTTGTTCCTGCCCATAGCCGCTGAGCGCGATCAGCTCCATCGAGTCACCGAATTTTTCGCGAAGCGTCCGCGCGACCGCAAGCCCGTCCATCTCCGGGAGTCCGATATCGAGCAAGACGACATCGGGGCGCATTTCGCCTGCGGCATGTATCGCCGATTTGCCGTCGTAGGCGACGCGCACCGTATGCCCGAATGCGCGCAAGGCGGCGCCGAGCGCATCGATCAAATCATGATTATCATCCACCACGAGCACTTTTTTGCCGCGCAATGCCGCCTTTGGCGAAGCCGGTGATACATCGCTCTTTTCCTCACGCATGCCGGCGTCCTCGATATCGACGATAGGCATCGTTATCGTAAATTCGCTTCCCTTCCCCGGCCCTTCGCTCGCCACCGTGACGCTTCCACCATGCAGTTCGACAAGCCGCTTCACGAGCGTGAGCCCGACGCCGAGTCCGCTCGACGTGCGCGCGAGCGACTGATCGCCGCGCACGAATAGATCGAAAATATGCGGAAGCAGATCGACGGATATCCCGATCCCCGTATCCTTCACTTGTATAACCGCGTCGCCGTCCTCTTGGCGCGCTTTGACGTCGATGCGGCCGCCGTGCTCGGTATATTTGACTGCATTATTCAATAGATTGACCATGATCTGCTCCAGTCGTATCGGATCGGCGTTGAAGCGAATCGGCGCTATGTCCGCCATGATCGCGTGTCCGCGTTCGTCGGCAACCGACCGCACCATCTCGATCGCGTCATTGACAATATCTTTTACGTCGACGAGTTGTTTCTTGAGCGTGATCTTGCCCTGCGTGATGCGGGTGACGTCCAAAAGGTCGTCCAGCAGTTTCGACATGAGGTGTGCCTGCCGGTAGATCGCTTGCGCACGCTCTTGATTGGCGGGGACCTTCGCTTCCTTGGCTATGAGTTCGGCATTGATGAGCAACGGCACAAGCGGATTGCGAAGCTCGTGCGAAAGCATGGCCAAGAAATCGTCTTTCGCGCGATTCGCCACGACGAGTTCTTGCCCGATCTCTTTCTCGTGTTTTTCCGCCAGTTTCAGCCGCTTGCGCTCTCGCGCCTCCGCAAGGGCGCGGTCGACGATATCGGGAAGCCGAAACAAGCGATCTTTCAAAACATAATCGGTCGCCCCGCTCTTCAGAGCTTCGACGGCCGTTTCTTCTCCCATCGTCCCCGTCACGAATATGAACGGCGTTTCCGGGCAATACTCCCTTGCGAGCGCGAGCGCTTCCGTCCCGAGGAACGACGGGAGCGTATAATCGGCCAGTATGACATCGGGCGGGTTTTCTTTGTCCTTGATCGCGTCGAGAAAACCGCTCTTTGAAGAGACAAGCCGACCCGTAAACTCTATTCCGGACTCCCGCAATTTGCGATCCACCAGTTCCGCATCGGTGGAGGAATCCTCAAGCATGAGAATCTGGCACATACGATTACATACTGCGCTCCCCGTCATGACGTGCGCATGAATACCGCAAAAAGGAAGGCGACGCCTTCCTTTTTGTCTCGGGCGGTCTTCGAGGTATACTCTTTTCATTCGATCATCATATGCAGAGGGAAAAATACTGGTGGAAAGAGGCGCGGATCTACGAGCTTTATATAGATAAGTTTGCGGGCGATATCAAAGGACTGACCGCGCGGCTCGACTATTTCACGGCGCTCGGCATCAATTGCCTGCACCTGCTCCCGCACTACCCTTCGGCGATGGTGGACGACGGCTATGACATCACCAATTATCGCGGCGTCCGCGCCGAGCTCGGTACGCTGGATGATTTCAAAGACATGCTCGATCAAGCGCATGCGCGCGGCATCCGCATCATCACCGATTTCGCTCTCAATCACACGTCCGACAAGCATCCGTGGTTTCTCGAAGCGTCCCGCTCAAAACACAACGCGCGGCGCGATTTTTATCTCTGGCGGGACGAGCCGCGCGGTTTCGACGGCGCATCAAACATGCTCCCCGACACTAAGTCGAGCAATTGGATCGCCAATCCCGCGACGGCGGATTATTATTTCGCCACTTTTTATCCGCAACAGCCCGATCTGAATTGGGACAACGCGGAAGTCGCGCGCGAGATGCTCGCCAACATGGAATTCTGGGCCGATCTCGGCATCGACGGATTCCGGCTCGATGCGGCGGGGTTCCTCATCAAACGCGAGGACTCCGCCTCAAGAGGTTTGCGCGAGACACACCAGATTCTCAAAGATATCCGGGCGCGCCTTGAGGCCAAGCATCCCGATGTGATACTCCTCGCCGAGTCGGCGGAAATGCCCGAGCTCACCCGGGAGTACTTCGGCGACGGCGACGAATGCCACATGGCGTACCACTTCCCGCTCGCGGAACAGTTGTGGATGGCGCTTGCGTTCCGCGACCGCCTCCCTCTGCAGGCGATGATCGAACGATCTTTCAAGGACATCCCCGACAATTGCGCATGGGCGGTATTCTTGCGCAACCATGACGAGATCTCGCTCGCGACCCTCGAAGAAGACGCGCGCGCGCAGCTCATCGACGCGCTCGATCCTCTCCATGAGTATCTCTTCAACAAAGGCGACGCGATCTCCCTGCGCGCGGCCAATGCCCTGCATGGAGACCCGCAAAAGATACGCGAAGCGTTTGAATTGCTCTACTCGATGCCCGGCACGCCGATCATGTATTACGGCGATGAGATCGGCATGCGCAATCTGTCGGTGCAGGAAGGTATCGTCGACACGCGCCGATACGTGCGCGGCGCGTTTGATTGGCAAGAAGCCGAGCGTCAGATCAAAGACCCCGGCTCGTTGTGGAACAGCACGAGAGAGATCATCCGCCGCGCGTGATTGTGTGCTTTTTATTGATCCAGGGGGAAATAGAGTTGTTCGCCGGGAATCCCCAGGGATTTGCCGTGAGCTATCGCCTCGCCCCACGTCGACTTGTCCGACGACTTGACCTTAAACATCTTGTCCTTGAAAATCACTTTTATATCGTCCTTGCCGGTTTTCCAGAAGTGCGCATACCATGGGCCGTCGATCAAATACTTGGGGAGCTCGGATATGGTGTCTTCACTTGCCAGTACATGGTGGATGATCCGATCCCCCGCTTGAGATGTCTTCTTGATTTCGACCTTTTCGAGAATCGCCTTGTCGATCAGACTATTCTCGATGATCGTCCCCTTGAACGCGTCGCGCTCGAATTCGATCATGCATTCCTCGAAAAGTTTCTTGAGGCGGCCGTATTCTTTTTCCGCCTTTTCGGCGAGAGCCAGCGCTCCCTCCATGGGCATGCCCTTCACCGCCGCGCGGATTTGCTCGCGCGCCATGCCTTGCAATTTGCCTTCGAGTTTGCCGCGCAGGTCGGTGAGTTCCTGCAATTTTTCATCAAGCAGTCTCTTTATGTCGAAGCAATGTTTGCAGTCTTTTTTATCACCCGGCGACTTATGACCCTTGATCGCTTTCGCCGCCAAGAATCCGAGCGGGAGCGCGGCCAATACCGCGAGCACGATCCAGAGC
>Ga0105164_10001126_pt1 | contig 17344 bp, 19 predicted proteins | sample VDWuncwatermetaG_FD_89674 | JGI IMG/M metagenome (GOLD analysis project Ga0105164, IMG submission 89674) | Wastewater microbial communities from Netherlands to study Microbial Dark Matter (Phase II) - VDW unchlorinated drinking water | ecosystem: Environmental > Aquatic > Freshwater > Drinking...
CTCCAAAGCGCCATTCCAGGGCGCGATGTTGCTAACAATGTCTCTCTACCTAAGAAGTACGTCACTTCAGCGGGCTTAATATCAAGCCCATGAGCCCGAGCCAGTTGCAGCACACCGGGAACATTGGGAGTGTCTGTGAAACCATAATGAACGGTAATACGGATAAAATCTTCGCGAGTCTTTTCAACCGTTAGGCGGTGTTCGATGGGAACATGAGGCACGTCTTCCGTCTTCACCATCATCAATATGACTTTCTCATGAAGAATATGATTGTGTTTTAAGTTATGGACGAGCGCGGGTGGCATGCCTGCGATCGACCCCGACATAAAGACAGCAGTTCCGGGAACTCGGTGAGGAGGGTCTGCATCAATGGTTGCGAAAAATTCATTCACCGGTACGGCACCAGTGCGAAGGCGCACACCCAAAATCTGTCGGCCCTTTCTCCAAGTCGTCATTAGGGTGAAAATAATCAATCCAATCGCGAGGGGAAACCAACCCCCTCGGGCTATCTTAAGAGAATTCGCTCCAAAAAAAGCGAGGTCCACGGTAAGAAAAAGCACCACCATGGCGGAAATCCTCAACCAACCCCACTTCCACAGCACTCGGCTCGCGATCATGACAAGAATCGTCGTAAAGACCATCGTCGCCGCGACGGCGATCCCATAGGCTCCAGCGAGATTACTCGACGAACGAAATTCAAGTACGAGCCAGAGAGTCCCTAGAAGAAGCGCCCAATTGATTTGGGGGACATAGATCTGTCCGATTTCATCCGACGACGTATGTTTGATGCTCAGCCGAGGTAAGTAACCGAGTTGAACCGCTTGCCGAGTGAGCGAGAACGCGCCTGAAATCATCGCTTGCGAGGCGATGGTCGCTGCGAGCGTCGCAAGGATAACCAACGGGTAAAGCCCCCACGAAGGGGCAAGATAGTAAAATGGATTATGAATCGAATCTGGACTTCTGAGCAATAAGCCGCCCTGACCAAAATAGTTAAGCACTAGAGATGGAAGTACGACAAGGTACCATCCGAGACGTATCGGCGCCCTGCCAAAATGCCCCATATCGGCGTAAAGCGCTTCTCCTCCCGTGGCGACGAGAAAAACAGAGCCGAGCACGACAAAACCATGCATCGCATTCGTGAGTAAGAAATTAGCGCCATACCATGGGTTCACGGCGGCTAAAACACTGGGCGTTTCTAGGATGCTTTTCAAACCCATGCTGGCCAAACTCGCAAACCAAACAAGAATAATAGGGCCAAACACGATCCCGATCTTCTTAGTTCCATAGCGCTGAACGCCAAAGATAAGGATCAAAATCGCAACGGTGATCGGAATCACATAGGGCTTTAATAAAGGCGTTCCGATTTCAAGTCCTTCGACGGCACCCAAGACAGAAATTGCCGGCGTGATCATCCCATCGCCATAGAGTAAAGCTGCGCCAAAAAGACCCATCATCGCCACCGCTTGATTGAGGTATTTATTGGATAGCGCACCCGAGCGTTGGATCAATGCCATCAGGGCCATGATCCCGCCCTCTCCGCGGTTATCCGCGCGCATCACGACCACAATATACTTCAGCGAAACAACAAGCATCAGTGACCAAAAAATTAAGGACAGCACACCAAGAATATTGAGCTCGGAAAGTGAAATCCCCTCATAGAGTTCAAAACACTCCCTAAGCGCATACAGAGGGCTGGTTCCAATATCACCAAAGACGACGCCCAACGCGCCTACCGTAAGATAGGCAAAATAGGAGGGGGATGATTTGGATTTGGCTATGCTCAACTCTCACCTTTTCAATCGAGACATTAATTTACCTCCATCGAACGCATCTGAAAAGGGAAAGACCACTAACTCGATGCGAGATTTAGGCCTTTTCTTTAGCGAAATTAAAGGTACACTGCGCGTCTTGGAGGAATCACCCAATGGGACGAGTTACGAGAAAATATGAGATTGCCCGCAGACAACGTCGACGGAATAAGATCCGCGATCTCAGAGAGAAACTGGCGAAAACAACGGATATCAGCAAGATGAAGAAAATCACGGATAAAATCATCCGGATCCATCCGTTTTATCCCCTAAAAGATTAATTAAAATTGCGCTCCTACCTTCGGCCTAAGGTTTGGGTTGATAGCTCCCTTAACTGGGTTAAAAAACGTTATTGGTGGTGGCACCGACCGAGGCGCACCCCCGACACGCCCTCGCCCGATCTCGTCGCGCCAATTCAAAAAATCTTGGTCTTTAAGCCCGATGATATCGGGGATGTCGTCTACGCACTCTCAGCGGTTCGGGAACTAAGAGAGTCCTTCCCGAAAGCCGAAATCACTGTTGTCACTCAACCCAAAACTCGTGATCTTTGGGACCGAACTGGCCTCGCAGATCACATCCATCTAGCTAAGAGCCACACCAAGTGGATTCGCTTTCATCGACTGACGATGGAAAAGGCTACTCTAATGCCTCTTTACGACCTTAGCATTTTCCTACGAACGTACCCAGGCTACTTTAAGGACTTTAAGAAAATAAGGGCGAGACAGTATGTCATCCCCGACGACCCTAGGCTCAAACTTAAAAGAGCGTTTCGTTTTCCCATCCCCATCTACCCTCCAGACCGCGAACCTCAGGCCTACCAAATGCTCAACATGGTCCGTTGGCTAGCAGGCAGAGCCAGCGCAAAATCAAAACCCGGTTCGATCAACCTTCCGCCATTTCTTTGGAAGCCCGAGGATCTTAGAGTTGATGCCATGCTCCGGGACGAAGGGGTTCAGAAACCCTACCTGGTCGCCCACCCTTTCAACCGAGTTGAGACGAGAGAATACCCAACCGATGGCTTTATGAAGACTTTGGAGCATCTTAGCGACCGATATCAATTTGAAATCATTATTATCGGTGGTCCCGATGATCTGAATCATTCAAGTTTTACGAAATTCCACCAGTGGCAGGGAAAACTCAGCCTCGCGCAAACCGCATATCTCATCCAACACGCATCAGCCTATCTCGGCACCGAGAGCGGTCCCGCTCATTTAGCATCGATGCTGAAAATCCCCACGATCACTCTTATGGGCGGACATGCGGCCTTTAATGAATGGCGCCCGTTAGGCAATCACACCCTGAACCTTAAAGTGGACGTCGACTGCGCCCCATGCTTTCGCTTCACGTGTCCCAGATACGACACTCGATGCCTCAAATTAATGCCGCCATCGCACACGCTTCCGCTCATCGACCGCTTCTTAAAATCACTTAGGGATTGATTATATCAAGTCCTATCGCATAGGATGCCCAACTCTAGAAAGCAGGGAACTCGGTGAAACTCCGAGGCTGTGCCGCAACGGTAACCCATCGTGGGAAGCCCGATTACTGCTGACTCTAGATAGCGGATTAGCCGCGCTTCCCGAGCAGGAGGTACTGATGAAAATCGTACTTAGTTTCCTAGTTTTCACTTCCCTTTCAAACGCCATCACTCCAATCGCACAACCCAAATGCAGTAAGAGCTATCGAACTCTCGCTCTGAACTTAAGGAAATTAAACCGAAGCCTAGTCGTGAATACTTTTTCGGAATTTGATGGCATCCTACCCTATATTTCCAGTGTTTTCCGTGAACCGATCATTGTCGTGAGCGTTGATGATGACTTCAACCTCCCCGACGCCCTTCGGCAAATTCTTAATAGATTGCGGCCCAGGGATGCTTCGGTAGCTGATGTTAATCAGAATTCGATCGAGTCCTTTCAATTAGCAGTCGAGCGGCGGCCCTTCACCCTCGCTGTGATCGTGGATCCCAATTCAAAAGCGCTCGTCTCGCAAGACGCTTTGGCATTTCAACGACTGATCAACAACTTAATGCAACGATCTCACCACCCCATCCATGCGCTTCTTTTCCACAGTCCGAACCCAAAACAATCTCAATCTGAGTTGTGGTTTGAAAAAATCAGAGGGTTTTCACGCCCTTAAGCCGCTTAACCTGTTGGTATCTGAAGCAAGTCGTAAGATGATCATTCACCATGCCCACCGCCTGCATATGGGCGTACAGAATGGTCGAACCACAGAAATTAAAACCCCGACATTTAAGGTCCTTGCTCCAACGATCAGAGAGATCTGTCTTGGGGGGAACGGACTTAATATGATCCCACGCGTTTTGAATGGGTTGACCTGCAACCCAATCCCACTGATATTTTGAAAAGCTCCCAAATTCTTCTTGAACCTTAAGAAATGCCTGCGCGTTTTTAACGGCCGAGATAACTTTAAGCCGATTGCGGATAATCCCAGTGTCCTGAAGTAATTTTTCGATTTTCTTCGGACTAAATCGAGCGACCCTCTCCACATCAAAATTCTCAAAAGCTCGGCGATACCCATCCCGACGCTTTAAAATGGTGATCCAGCTCAAGCCAGCCTGGGCTCCCTCTAGGATCAGAAACTCAAAAAGATCTCGATCCTCTCGCAGGGGAACTCCCCACTCGGTATCATGGTAAGCGAGGTAAATGGGATCGGGTCCCGCCCAGTCGCAACGCTTCAGCATAAATCCTCCCGAAAAGTGCCCATCCCCTTTCCGGCCGGAAAGGGGATGGGCACTTTTCCGGATTCCTACGGATACAGCCTGAGATAGAATCGCTTCTTAGCAACGGGCTGAGTCTGACCCGCATTAAAGACCTTGATATAGGCAAAATCAACACAGCTATTGTCGGTTCGGTTGATCTCGTCGCATTTTCCTGTGATCCCAAGATCCACCGGTAAGACTTGATCCTTGGTCTGGAATTCATAGACCACGGGCAGAACGTCCTCACCCTTCCACTGGATCGCCCCCTGAATTGGCCCGCCACGAAGCCCAACCTCAACCTTAACCGGATATTTGAACTTGTAGGTTTCAGTTTCTACGAGAGCAAGTCGCAAAGGAAATGTCTCCCCTGCCGGAACTCGTTCGATCTTTATGGGCTGTTCTCTCGCCCCTTCGGCCTCACTCGAAATCTCATTGCCCTGATACTGAATGCTGAACTGCGCGACCGGTGCGCCCATAGCGCTGAAGTTTCTTCCCGCTAACGACGTCAAGATCAACCCGCGCATCTCTCCAGGGTTTCTTAAGCCCGCTCGCCCCAATTCATCCGCAAAAATCAAATGATCAAACCAATCATTCGCCGTCAACCCTGGATGATTTCGCGTAAGCCGCATCGCCTCCATCGTAAGATCGGTCATTTTTTTAAGGCCCAATTGTCCTTCCGCCATAAAGGCTCGGTCGAGAATATCATGCATCACCCCACCATAAGCCTCACCGTCATCATGCACTTCATTGGTAAGGAAAAACCCGGTTTGGTTGATGATCCGAAATTTATCTCGTCCCTCAAAGAACTGACCGTCTGTCACATCGTAAACAACAAGGTCAGCGACAAAATCCGCCATGCCTTCGCTTAATCCGCCCGTGTCCGCAAGCGTAAGGTAATCTCCCATCAAGCGGTCCATCACACCATGACCCAACTCATGCCAAATCGTAGGGTTATCGCGAGCCATGTTCTGCGAGCCTGGAGAATACGTCGTAAAATTAATTGTGTCGTCGGTATAGTACGCATTATCTCGATATGAGATATCTGGATCGTACAGAAAAGCGTGGAAGGGTCTCGTTGATAACTCAGGGTCATCGAATCCCTTAGGCCTTAGCGAATCAAAGAGTTGATTGATTGCAAAATAGACCTGCACTTCATCAAATCCATCATTGATATACCGAACAGGGTCATGGTCAGCTAGGTACTGAGCCAGGCGCTCCCAAATATCATTCACCGTGCGGATTGGCTTACCCAACATGCCATGCCCGGGGACAATCTCCCAACTTTCGGCTTGGGTGAGTTGCCAACGAGGACGAAACTGCACGGAGGGGCGGGCTGGGAACTCAATCCCCTTGAAAGTATCGAGAGCCTCCGGGTAGAGATTAATCGTCGCAAACTGCCCATCTAGGATAACCCCTTTTAAAAATCCATTATCCGAAAACGGAATATGGTCCACCAAAGCCTTCGCCTGGGAGCGCAACCACGACATCGCCCAATACCCCTCCCGCCTGCCTTGCTCGGTGAGCCCGCGAAAAGGGTCCATCTTAGAGGCCAAATAACTTTGGCCTAGGAGGGCAAGAAACGGATTTCCCGTTGATACTTTTACCTTTGGGTTGAGGTACTTCAATTCCCGGGGCTCACGAGACGTCAACCTCGAGCTACCTTCAATCTGTTCCCACATGGGAAAAACTTGCGCAGGCAACGAAAAACGTTCCGCGTCAGGATGGCGAATATACCGATACTTCAGAACCTTGCCGGACATCATATCAATGATGATTTGGTGCTTTCCGTGACGTCCTTTCGCCACGATCTGACGTTCCACGCTTTTTCCGGAAACCTGATCGAGAATATTCATCTCCATGGCGGCGTTATCATCAGGGTGCGCCATCACTAATTTGCGAGAAATTAAGAGAGCCTCATCGTCGGTTACCTTAACCGCATTCCACATGGCAGTGACCAAAGGTGGCTCAGGTAATTTATCAACAACCGACTCAATCTGAATGAGGCGACCGGTCTGCTTGGATTTCCAAATCCGAATGGATTGTCCTTTGATCGGCAAATTACCAACCACCGGAACGAGCATCATAAAATGACTGGTGCTGAGCGTCTTTTCTTCCAAGATCATGAAGTTCTGGCTCGCTAGAGCAAATCCTGATTTTGCGCTCAGCACTTCAAAGAGATGCGAAAGTGATGCGTCTGGGTCTTCTTTGCCAGTCCAGCGAATCGAAACCGCTTTCGCCGACAATTGACTCGCTGTCACAAAAGAAACTACAAAAAAAATTTGATAAAAAGACTGCCCCATAACCCCACCCTTCCCTCTTAATCAGTACGTACTGCGAATTGAAACGTCAAGCTAACGCAGCGCCTTTGCGTTCTCGCCTGCTATATGTTTTTTTAAAAAAACTGAGCTGGGGGAACGTTCTATGCTTCGCAACTTTTTAATTATTTTGCTTACCATCAGCTTATCGTCGATAAATGCTGCGGTGATTGACGAGGATTTTATCCAATGGGAACGGGCTGCCAGGGAGAATGAACTTCGCTTAAGTTCATTAACGAACAATGTTGCGACCCTTCTAAGTTTGGTAGAAAGAGAGAAGGCCATCTACGATCAGAATATTCAGTTAGCAAAATCAAAAGCATTATCTGAAGAAAAACTCAATGATTCGAGGCGCGATTGGGAAATGAGCGTTTTCAATCTCAATCATAGCCGAGCAACGATCGTAGAAGCCCTCATAGACAAACAGATTCTAGACCTCCGACGACGTTTTGATGACACGTCGAAAGACGATCTTGTGAAACTAGCAGATCTCTCTGTGAACCGGTGGCAGGCTAAGCTTAATCAAATGCAGGAAGAACGTGAAGTTTTTCGACTTAAGGCCGAAAACGCCGAAGAAGATTGGGACCGGCTTCAGCGACTTAACGCAAAAGGAGCCGCAAGCGCCCGGGATCTTATCAACGGTAAATTCGAGTTAGCCCAGGCAACCCTGCGTCTTAAAGAGAGCGAGACAGAACTGGTGATCGTTCAGGGTCATATCTCGGCTGCAAAACAAACCCTCGATGAAGTTAAAAAACAATAAGCTGAGCTAGTCACGCTAGCCAAATAGGCGTATAAGAGGGCCCTATGGCATTAACTCCTTCGACCATGTTACCCCTTGGCACCTTGGCTCCAACCTTTAATCTTCCGAGTACTGAGAATAAACTTGTGCCGCTAAGCTCTTCATCTGGGAAATCTGGAACTTTGGTTATTTTCATGTGCAACCACTGCCCCTATGTGAAGCATATCCGGACGGAGCTTGCAGCGATTACGACGGAATACGCCAAAAAAGGGATCGCAGTCTTTGGGATTAATTCGAATGACGTTAAGAATTATCCTGAAGATAGCCCCGAAATGATGAAGAAGGAAAAAGAAGAAGCCCATTACACTTTCCCGTATTTGTATGATGAGACGCAGGCAATTGCGAAGGCCTATCAAGCGGCCTGCACTCCAGACTTCTTCCTTTTTGATATCGAACATAAATTAGTCTACCGAGGACAATTTGATGAGAGTCGTCCAGGTAATAAACTTGCCGTGACAGGACAAGACCTCAAAGAGGCAATGGATGCTTTACTGAGCGGCAAGGCAATTCAAAGAGACCAGACTCCAAGTATCGGCTGTAATATCAAATGGAAATCGTAACTCTTTTCCCGACCCTGATTTACCAGTCCAAGTTGAAGAGATCTGGCTCGCTTAACTTAAGGCTGATTAAAGAAATCACGGAGCTTTCTAAGCAAGATAAGTTAGGAAGACAGTGGTCTAAGGAAAATTACCCCGGTGGGTATACTTCCTACGCGTCACTGAGCGATCTACCATACCGCTCACCCACCTTTGCCCAATTCTCCGAGGCTTTAGAGCCTCATGCGAATCAATTTGCGAAATCCCAGGGCTGGGACACCCGTGGACGGCAACTCAGAATGACTTCATGTTGGATCAATATTATGCCCAAAGGAACCTACCACACGCTGCATCTCCACCCTCATTCGGTAATCAGCGGGACCTACTATGTCAGCACACCGCCATCAAGTGTGTCCTTGAAACTTGAGGACCCGAGAATGGCATTCTATATGAATGCTCCGGTCAGGAGTCTTAGGAAAAACCCCTCCGGTGATCTGTACTATCACGTTAAGCCCGTAGCTGGTTCTTTTGTCATGTTTGAAAGTTGGTTGCGGCATGAAGTGCCGCCGAATCAATCCCTTAAGCCAAGGATCAGTCTCAGTTTTAATTATGATTTGGAAGGCGCGGAAGACGAATGATAAAAAAGTGTCGGTGATTCGCAACCTTGCGAATCACCGACACGCTATTTTATTAGACTGCTTACGCTAGATTGCTTACGCTAAGTTAGGTGTCCATCCAAAGCCCATCGACGCAGTTGGCTTTTTGAACATATTGATGATCGCCGTAACCATCGGCAGAATCGCCGATATCGCTGCAAGGATTGCGCTGAACTGAGGCGCAACGATTGCCACAATAGGGATCGCTGCTCTAATAATTTCGGCGATTAACCCGAGATCGAATTTAGCCTGTGATGCACTGCGAGCGGCATTAAAGAGGCCTTTTGCAAGAGTGAAGATATTGGACGCCTGCCCACTTGAAATTAAAACAAATAATTTCTCAAGCAGTGACAGATCAGGAGTTCCGTTCACACCCACGGCACTACGGTACTTGGAACTTAATTTGATTTCGCCTGAAGCCACCATGTCTTTGAGCATTTTCAGAAGCTCATCGGCAGACGCTTGACTTCGCCCACCTCGAACATCCCTACTGTCTGAGGTCATCGGGAAATTTGTTAGCGTGCGCATCGCTTCTTCTTCGGACATCGCTTGATTCTGTGTTATCTCGCGCCCACAAGCCGAGAGCAGAATCGCGCTAATCATCACTACCGCATAGAATGGTTTTCGAATTGAATTGAGCAACATAGGTATCCTCCCTGATAGGATAAAAGGTTATTCCGTTAGTTCCGTTTTAGAATAATTCCCTGGGATCAGAGAGTACGTGCCGAATCGATCCAGAGCCGCCAATAGATTTACTTATTTGATCACGCCGCTATGCATTAATTATGGCCTGAATTTGTCATTCTTAGAACAATTGACGTGCCGCAGCGTGCCCTACGTAAAACACTGTGTTACCCGTGGAAATGGGAATTAATTGGGAGGGGGATCCATGAAATCATTTGTCATTGTCCTTGCGTTGGTATTCGCAACACTTTTTTCTTTCGACAAGGCCGAAGCCAATTGGCCGGGGCATTCTTACCGCGGCATTCATCAAGGCATGGTCTTTGGCTGGGGTTGGTACCCTTTGTGGCCAAGTTACCCCATGACCTACAGCCCCCTGCATGGATACTCCTACTGGCCCTACTACCACTACAACCAACGTCACGCTTCTTACGGAGCCATCTCCTATTCCAAAGAAAAGGACCTCGTGGGTTGGAGCTGGGGAGCCACGTATCGCCAAGACGCGATTGCCAATGCCAACCAATACTGCGGCGACATAACCTGCCGCGCGGTGGTCTGGGTGCAAGGTGGTTGTGCGGCTTTGGCCAGAAGTCCAGACTCAGGAATCCTGGGATGGGCCTATAGTTCTGACCGCCACACGGCCACAAACTATGGGATTCAGGCGTGTCGGAATTCCGGTGGCACTCGTTGCCAAACCATCGGCTGGACCTGCTCCGAGTAAAATCTAAAAAGGTCTAAAAAGGTGCCCGTCGACTTTCTAAAAAGGTGCCCGTCGACTTTCCACACCTCCCTGTCGGGGAGGTGTGGAAAGTCGACGGGCACCTTTTTATTGCCCCCGACAGGGATCGAACCTGTAATTAGGGATTAGGAATCCCTCGTTATATCCATTTAACTACAGGGGCACTCAAGTGGCCCTGAATGTAAATGAGATCGACCGAAGCCTGCAAGGTCAAATAACTAAAGTTTGACGAGTTGTGGAGCGAGATGGAAAATATTCAGGTTAATGGAAACCGCACAAGATTACCCTCAACCTCCCTGGCTACGCCGACTCATCTCTGTTTTCATCGTGTTGGTTTTCATGACGATTGCCTACGCCCACCGACCGGCAAAGTGGATGCTTTGGTGGGAGGCTAACCGCAACACCACCTTCACGCCAGAGGGAAACGCGTTTTTTGATAGAACCCAGTATAACCTAGCTCAACTGGGGCATCTTCTAGGCATTGATAACCGGTGGGAGATGTTCAGCACACTTCACCGAACCAATTGGTGGTTCACCTTTCATGGCATCACGGAAGACAACGAAAGCATTCTTCTGCCACTGCCTCGGCAATCCCATCGGAACGCCTTTGAAGATCTTGTGATTGATTTCAGGGAAGCGAAATTCCACCTTAATCTATACGGAGCCAAAGATCGGCAAGCTGGTTATGCCAACTACCTATGCCGAAAATACGCCCACATCCAGGGCAAGACCCTTCGGTCTATTCAGATGGAGCTGCATAATCAAGCTCTCTTTCCCAGAGAGACTGCCCTGACTCTTGGTTACCATAAGTTCCCAAGGGCCATCACCACTCCGTGGGGAAATTTCCCGTGCCAATCATGACAAGCCTAAATCGAGCATGGAATCGATTCTTTTTTTCCAGCTTTGATCCGCTCCCACTCGCACCGTTAAGAATCACTCTTGGAATCTTGTTTTTAGTGATGCTCTGTTTTCTTTACCCTAATTGGGAAATCTATTACGGACGTGCTGGCATCCCATCGCTAATCGCAAACCCAGGCTGGATACCGCCCTATGAGGATTGGTGGTCGGCATTTAGATGGCTCGACGGGATCGTTTCTTTAAAGGCAATTTGGTGGATGGGCATTCTCACTTCGATTGCCTTTATCATTGGCTTTCAAACTCGGATCGCGACCATTCTGCTGTATATTCTGCAAACATCGATGATTCATCGCAATCTCTCCGTCGTCAACGGCGAGGATCTTGTCTTCAGGATGGTACTTCTGTACTGCTGCTTCTTACCCTTAGGCGATTACTGGTCGGTGGACTCAAGGCTCCGAAAGAGAAACCCGCCTCTTCGCAGCGCGTGGGCCCTAAGGCTTTTACAGCTGAATCTACTTCTTATCTACGCGTTCAGTCTGCCCTGTAAATTGCTTCTCGACCCAACCTGGCTCAGTGGGGATGCGATGTACTACGTCGCCATCAATGCGACATGGAGCCGAATCCCATGGCCTGAGTTATTCTATTATTATCCCGTCAGCGCCATAAATACCTACATGGCGATCATCGTCGAAGCAACGCTCCCCATCTTAGTGTGGTTTAAAAGAACTCGCCCATGGGCCGTAGCCAATGCGATGTTCTTCCACGTGATGATCTCAATTCTGCTTTTAAACGTGACGTTCTTCTCGCTCACAATGGTCTTTAGCTTCTTTGCCCTTTATCAGGCCGAAGATATTCGCCGATTCGAGAATTGGTTGCGCCGCTTCTTAGCGTTACAATTGAAAGAGCAAGCTCACGCCTAGGACTTGAGAGTTTCCCGCCAACTTGAAATTAAAGTTCCCATCATTCACCATCAGAGTCGCTCCACTGTCGACGTTAACCATCACGCGATCGACTAGCAGAAAATGAAAGCCGGCTAACGCATTAAATCGGAAAAAGAACGGAGTGCTCAAGAGGGCTGAATAGGTACCAAAACCAACCCCGGGAGCCACATGAAATCCCTTACTGGTCGTACCGATGACGGTAAACTTAAGATTAGCCCCAAGACTGAATGTAAACGGATCGACCGAGCCAATCAGCGCATAGGATTGCAAAGACATGTTGGGACTCAGATCAATCCATGCGGACAACGCTGGGTCTGTTGAGTTTGTGACGACTGAATCTGAAGCCACCCCCAAAAGAATCCGCCTATCTGGAGTCGCAAGATGGCGCTCACTCGGCGCGGATGCGACCAAACGACGCGATTTGGAATCCGCGATCGCCAAAGACGAAACTACCAAACCTAAAATAAGTAAATGTCTCATGATAATGACCTCCCAAGTCAGAAATTGAGAGCTATTTATATTAGAATTGGTAGCCGAGGTCGAGAAGAATTGTAGGACGAAGATCCGCGACACCACTATCAACCATTCGGTTGGCAACACGTCGAGCAAACTGAAACCCTCCGGCCACACCCAGAGTCAAATGAGGAAGCAGTCGTTCTCGGTAGCCCGCCGTACCGGTCACGATCACGCTGGCTGAACTTTCGCTATCAGTGGCCGACGTATGGCTCACCGACAGATAGCCAACCCCGCCCTGAAGCCAAAGCCCCTTAAAGTAGGAACGGTTAAAGTAGTTCGCGGTCACAAGAACTCCAAACACTTGGCTCTCAAATCCTCCATCGGTGGATTTGCCTCCCACAAACGGCAGCACGCCTAAAGAATATTTTTCAACAACCGCGTACTCGATATGAAGAGAGGGGAAAAAATAGGTGCTGGCGAACCGAGCCCCACCGGAAACTTGAAACCGAGAATGAAAGGGAATCGACGGACTGAAATCGATCGCAGGCAGTGAGTCAATCTCGGCATTTTCGGACTCGGAAGCAATCTCATGGGCTGCCGGCGCTCGCACCTTCTGAGGAGTTTTTTTTATCGCGGCGGGTCGCCGTTTCACAAATCGTGTTTTAGAAGGCTGCTTAATCTTAAAATCAGGCGTCCAGACCTTTGGTTGCCTTGCCATTAACGCAGAGCACCCAAAACACACCAACCAAAGCAGAACCGCAGAATATCTTGGGTGACTCATCCTATTCTTATCGAAAGATCCTGAGTTGAAATTAAGGCATTTCTACGCCTAGGCAGAGCCTCGGGACTATGAAAAAAAAGTTGCATATTTTCTCAAAGCGTATTTCCATAGCACATCAATTAGGAGTCATCATGAAGACATCAACTTGGATTCTGACCTTTGCCCTATTCGGAATTTTTCCCACATTTGGTTTATCCCAAACTTTTACAGTCGACGATCCGAGCGGCCGAGATACGATTCGCTTCGTACTTGATGCTCCGCTTGAAGTGATTAATGGCATCAGCAATACGGTTAAGGGCTCGTTTGAGTTTAAACAGAATAAAGCCAAAGGCTCCTTTCAAGTTCCGGTAACTAGCATTACGACTGGGATCACTAAACGAGACGAACATCTACAGAATGATAAGTGGCTCGATGCTAAGAAATTCCCTCAGTTGGTTTTCACTGTCACAAATCTCGAGGTCCCTGCGTCGTTGTGGGAAGGGGGATCTGTAACGTTAGAAGCCAAGGGAGAGTTTGAGATCCATGGTAAGAAAAAATCCCAAATGATTAAGATGCAACTTAATTACCTCAAAGAATCAGATCAGACCCGTAAGCGCCTACCAGGAAATCTTCTTAGGGTTAAAGCGAGCTTTCCCATTCAATTGAAAGATTTTGAAATCGCTCAGAGCGATTCAGCAGTCAAAGGCCTTCTGGGCTTAAAGGTCGGAGAGGTGGCAGAAGTGTCCGTCGATCTTATGGCAACGGATAAATCAACCAAAAACTAAGGAGCACTCAAATGCAACTCAAACTAAAACAGATCCTCGCGTCGTCCGTCGTAGCCTCGGCTATGACTCTCGGTAGCCACGTGATCGCTTCGACAGACATTACGCCGTCGTCTTGGATGGAGGCGAATAACGCCGCTCCGGCAGCGAAAAAAGACACTCAGCCCAAGAAAGATGCCAAAGCGGATCAAAAAGGCGCGGCAAAAGCTGGTGCAGAACATAAATGCGCTGAAGGTAAATGCGGCGAAAAAATGAAAAAAGGCGCCAAAGACGGCGCAGAACATAAATGCGCTGAAGGTAAATGCGGCGAAGGCTCTTGCGCCTAAGTAAGGTAATGGATCGCACAACCGGTATGACAAACCGGTTGTGCTGGTCTATCAAGGAGCCATGAATCATTCCGGAGATTTGGGCATCGGCATCGGTTTAAGACGCGCTTTCTTCAATGAAATCCTTCAAAACAACCGTGACATCGACTGGCTAGAAATCGTCCCCGAAAATTTCATCACCTTTGGTGGTAGGCCTCGAGATACCTTAAAAAAATGCCTCGCCCGCTGGCCGATCATCTCCCATGGCGTGGGATTGTCCTTAGGGGCGGTTACTCCATTTAGCCCCGACTACCTGCAGGGATTAAAGAACCTACTAGACCAACTCGACTCACCTTTTTTTTCAGACCATCTCTGTTATAGCTCCTATGGCAATCATCAGTATCATGATCTGATCCCGCTGCCGTTCACCGAAGAATCTGTGACCCACACGGTAGAGCGCATCGATCAAATCCGAGATAAAATGAAACGCCCACTCGTCATAGAAAATATTAGCTATTACATCGCTAGCGAGAATCCAGAAATGGATGAGGCCACTTTCATCACCGAGATTCTAAAACGGTCGGACGCGGGGTTACTCCTCGATATCAATAACGTCTATGTGAATAGTAAGAATCACGGCTTTGATGCGAAAGAATTCTTGGCTAAATTGCCCACCGACAAGGTTGTCCAAATCCATTTAGCCGGTCATTGGGACCGAGGTGACGTGGTCATCGACACCCATGGAGCCGCAGTTTGCCAAGACGTTTGGGAGCTCTACGCTTGGTACACGTCGTACGCTAAGCGATCGATATCGACGTTAATCGAATGGGACAATGATATTCCGCCCCTTTCTATGATTCTGGATGAAGCTAAGAAGGCAAAGCAGGTCCGCGCCACCGCCTTGAAGGGTAGCGAATGAAGCTCAGCCAATACCAGTCGCATTGGGACGAGGTCTTAACAGGAAAAATACCTACGGATCTTTTATCAAAAACACTCGAGCTTCCCAGTGAGCGTCTTCAGCTCTACCGAGGATTTATTGCAAACCACTACCGAGAGGCCATCGAAAAGATGTACCCTCGGCTACGGGAATATTTTCCTTCAGCTCCATGGAACGAGATCACTGAGAGCTACTACCGTGCGTTTCCACCTGTCGCCTGGGAAATTAACGGTCTTTCACAGAACTTTCCTGAGTTTCTTCGCACGTCGCATCGGGAATTTCAATTGCCCCAATGGGCAAGCGAACTCGCTGCCTATGAATGGGTGGAATTTGCGGTTTATACCCACCTTGGGGAAGAGGCTCACACTCTCAATGAAATTCCAGCTGGGCACTACACACTCAATCCAACTTTAGAAATTTTGGCACTTACGGCTTTAATTGGCCCCTACGTTGCGAGTCGAGACCGTGGCGAATCCACGCCCGCAGATCCATCTCCCCAGCCCAATGTCCTACTCGTGGCACGCAACCCTGAAACCTGGCGCTGCGTTTTCACTCAAGCCTCGCCGACTGCGATCTCTGCGCTTCAGATTTTTGCCGAAGCGCGATCAATCTCAGGAGCCGCTCTTCCGGCTGAGCTAATGGATGAATGCACAAAACTTCGCTCTCAATTCGTTTTACTTTTCAAAGACAAATGATTCGACCTAACGCAATCCTGATGTGTGAACCAACTTATTTTGATGTAATCGATATTAAAAATGCGTTCATGGTCGGATCCGTTGGGACCGTTGATCGAGACGTCGCCCTTTCACAATGGAGGAGTTTGAAAGCTCTGATTGAATCGCTTGGGACTCCGGTTGCCGTTCTTCCCGCATCATCTGGACTAGAAGATATGGTCTTCTGCGCAAACCCAAGTTTTGTCGGGCTGAGTGATCAGAACGAAAAAATAGCGGTGCTTAGCCAGATGCGATTTGAATCGCGCAAGAAAGAAACCCCCTTTCACCAAGCTTTTTTCCAAGGACTGGGATACGAGATTAAAACGCTACCCCCTCTAAACCAGGGTTATGAGGGCCGCGGGGATACCTTCTGGCACCCCATGCAACGCCACCTCTGGTGTGGCGTCGGACCCAGATCTGGATCAGACGCCTACCGCAATCTTGCCAAACTATTCAATGCGACGTTTAACATGATCCCTCTGGTCCATCCCCGTTTTTATCATCTCGACACCTGCTTCTGCCCCCTCACCGAAGACGCCGTGATGCTTTTTCCCGAGGCACTCGCCTCTGAAATACTCCCTCTCATCCGACGGGCATTTCACCATGTGATTGAAGTTTCCTCCGAAGAAGCCAATCGTTTCGCCTGCAATTCGATCTCACTGGGAAGCGGAGATATCCTCTCGCCCACAGATTCGCTGAACACGAAGACTCGCATAAAGCTGCAAGACCTTGGGCTCAAGTTACATGAAAGTGATACCTCTGAATTTCAGAAATCGGGTGGCAGCATCGCCTGCCTCACCCTAGCGTTTTGGATGGGACCCTGATAGGGTTTTGGGCTAAGGAGAACTGATGGCACATGCCCCAGAGTTTTTAGCAATCGTAAATGCCGCTAAGGCAAAAATCAAAGAGTACACCGTCGATGAAATCGCTGAGAGAATCGCCAAGGGTGATTCTTTTCATTTTGTCGATGTGCGCGAAGACAACGAATGGAATGCCGGGCGGGCCAAGGGATCCATCCATATTGGCAAGGGGGTCATTGAGCGAGATATCGAAGCAAAGATCCCCGATAAGAATGCTGATATCGTTCTGTACTGCGGCGGCGGCTTTCGCTCAGCCCTTGCGGCCGTTGCCATGATGCAGATGGGATACACCAACGTATCTTCCATGGATGGCGGCATCCGCACATGGCGCGACAAAAAACTCCCTGAAGTTTGAGAGGTACCTACTCACTTGCGGGCCCTAAAGGTATGCAGATCGGAGTAGGCCGCCCCATTTCTGGAGCGGCCCCTCCACGGAACCGGACAGGCGGATTTCCCGCATCCGGCTCTTCGAAACGAAG
>Ga0105164_10001127_pt1 | contig 17342 bp, 10 predicted proteins | sample VDWuncwatermetaG_FD_89674 | JGI IMG/M metagenome (GOLD analysis project Ga0105164, IMG submission 89674) | Wastewater microbial communities from Netherlands to study Microbial Dark Matter (Phase II) - VDW unchlorinated drinking water | ecosystem: Environmental > Aquatic > Freshwater > Drinking...
GGGTAATAGCAGTATTGATTATCGTAGTTTTAATTTCTAGCTATAATGCAATTGTTACTAAACATGAGACGATTACCGCGAAATGGGCACAGGTGGAGAATCAATTGCAAAGGCGTAATGACCTGATTCCGAATTTGGTCAATACTGTTAAAGGTTATGCTGCGCACGAAAAAACTGTTTTTGAGAATATCACAAATGCCCGTTCGCAATGGGCAAAGGCCGGCACTGTGGATGAAAAAGTAAAGGCTGCCGGAGCCATTGATAACGCATTGTCCAGGTTATTATTGGTGGTAGAAAATTATCCTAATTTGAAAGCGGACCAGACCTTCTTAAGGTTAATGGATGAATTATCCGGCACAGAGAATCGGATTGCCGTGGAAAGAATGCGTTATAATGAGGCGGTAAGAGACTATAATATTACCGTAAGGATGTTTCCTGGAAATGTTGTCGCCAGTTTCTTCGGATATAAACCGGCAACAGAATATTTTAAGGCAGAAGAATCTGTAAAGGTAGTTCCGGAAGTAAAATTCTAACTATGAAATATATCGTATTAGTCGGTGACGGGATGGCGGATTATCCTATCGAAGAATTAGAGGGGCGCACTCCTTTGGAAACTGCGCGTACCCCGAATATGGATTTTATCGTCCAGAATGGCAACCTTGGCCGTGTGAAAACCATCCCGGAAAAAATGACCCCTGGTTCAGACGTGGCGAATATTTCTATTCTAGGATACGATCCTAAACAGGTATACACCGGAAGGGGCCCCTTAGAGGCGGCAAATCTCGGTATAGAACTGGAAGATGACGATGTAGCTTTTCGTTGTAATTTAGTGACTACTTTAGGGGATGTGCTTGTAGATTACAGCGCCGGCCATATCAGCTCAAAGGAAGCCGAGATCCTGATAAAATTTATTGACGAAAATTTAGGTACCAATCGTTTTAAGTTTTATCCCGGAGTAAGTTACCGGCACCTCTTAGTAGTGAAAAGAGGGGCAGATGAACATTTTGATAAATTACTGTGCCGGCCCCCGCATGATATTTTTGGTAAAAAGATCCAAAAAAATTTTCCTAAAGGAAATAGCGCGGATGTATTGATTAAATTGATGCAGGATTCCCGCAGGCTGTTGGAAAATCATGAAGTGAATTTGGTGCGCGTGGATTTAAAAGAGAATCCCGCGAATATGATTTGGCTTTGGGGCCAAGGAAAAAAGCCCAATCTTCCTAAATTCATCGATAAGTATGGTGTTACAGGTAGTGTAATTTCTGCAGTGGATTTAATTAAAGGGCTGGGCAAAATTTTAGGTTTAGAGGTAATTAATGTGCCAGGTGCCACTGGTTATTATGATACGGATTATGAAGGTAAGGCAAAAGCGGCAATTAAATCCCTAGAGAAGAAAGATTTCGTTTTTTTACATGTAGAAGCTCCTGATGAGGCGGGGCACAACGGAGATTTAAGGGAGAAAATTACTGCGATTGAGAGATTTGATCAGTTGGTAGTTGGAACTGTGCTAGAGGCATTTAAGGAGAAAGAAAATTTCCGTATTTTAGTTTTACCTGACCATGCCACTCCGATAGCTTTAAAGACCCACGTTGCTGATCCGGTTTTGTTTGGGATATACGGTACAGGGATTATTGGTAAAGGTTTTGTGAAATATTCTGAAAAAGAAGCAGGTAATTCTGATCTCGTTTTTGAAAACGGGCCATCGTTGATGGAGTATTTTATTAAGAAATTCTGATTAATCTTTAAGTTCTCTTTATTAGCACCCGACTTTAGAGGCACCTCAACATAAAGGATTGTTGAGTGTCCCGCTTTCTGCGGGAATAAGTCGGTGTGCATCTCTATGCAAAGGGAGACAAATGAGCAAAGGGCTGATTGTACAAAAATTCGGCGGTTCTTCAGTAGCAAATGTGGAGCGGATCCAAAATGTGGCGAAAAGAGTCGCCAGTTATAAGAAAAATGGCTATGATGTTGTAGTGGTAGTATCTGCTTTAGGGGATACTACAGATGAGCTGATCGAATTAGCGAGTCAGATTAATACTGATCCTGCCAAACGCGAAATGGATATGTTGCTTTCTACGGGAGAGCAGATTTCTGTGGCTTTATTAGCAATGGCAATCCATAAATTAGGTTTGGAAGCAATATCTTTTACCGGAGCCCAGGTAGGTATTATTACTGATACGTCTCATACCCGCGCTAGAATTATTAAGGTCAATGCCGATAAAATCCGCGAAGAACTAAGAAAAGGAAAGATTGTGATTGTTGCCGGTTTTCAAGGGGTGACCCTTTCGCAGGATATTACAACTTTAGGTAGAGGCGGTTCGGATTTAACCGCGGTTGCCTTAGCAAAAGAATTGCTCGCCCGTGAATGTGAGATCTATACTGATGTTGATGGGATCTATACTACTGATCCGCGCATTGAGCCAAAGGCAAAAAAAATTCCCGCAATTACCTATGATGAAATGTTGGAAATGGCTTCTTTAGGTGCCCAGGTAATGCAGGCGCGCTCCATCGAAGTAGCGAAAAAATTTAACGTGCCGATACATGTGCGTTCTTCATTTTCTAATAATAGCGGAACGATGATTATTAAGGAGGTTAAAAGAATGGAAGACGTAGTCGTCACTGGTATAACGATAAATAAAAACGAAGCCAAAATTACCATCTGCAATGTTCCGGATCGACCGGGTGTCGCGGCCAAGATATTCAAAGAATTATCAGAGAACGGGGTAAATGTTGACATGATTGTGCAGAATGTTTCTCATACCCGCTCTACCGATATTTCTTTTACGGTGAGTAAGTCCGATGTGCATAAGACTCTAAAGATTACTAAACAAGTAGCTAAGAATATCCAGTCGGGCGAAGTGTTAGCGGATGAAGATATTGCCCGGGTTTCTGTGGTGGGAGTGGGAATGAAGTCTCATCCTGGAGTGGCTGCGAAGATGTTTGAAGTTTTGGCGAAAAATAAAATTAATATTGAAATGATTTCTACCTCTGATATCAGCATATCCTGTATCATTAAGAAAAAATTTGCTGAAACTGCTGTGAAAAGTTTACACGGAAAGTTTGGGTTGGGAAAATGATAAAATTATTCGATACCACTTTACGCGACGGCTCTCAGGGCGAGGGGATTTCCTATTCTGTGATGGATAAACTGCGCATTATTGAGGAGTTAGATAGGCTGGGGATCCATTATGTTGAGGGTGGCTGGCCAGGCTCTAACCCTAAAGATATGGAATTTTTTCAGAAGGCTACACAGCAGCACTTTAGAAATACTAAATTAGTTGCTTTTGGTTCTACCCGCCGGCCGCATAGTAAGGCTTCGCAGGATAATAATCTTAAGGCATTTTTAAAATCCGGGGTTAAAATCGTGACGATTTTTGGTAAAACCTGGGATCTGCATGTTAAGGAAGTTTTAAAAACTACCCTTGAAGAAAACTTGGAGATGATTAAAGATACAGTAAGTTTTTTGGTTTCAAAAGGAATGACGGTCTTCTATGATGCCGAGCATTTTTTTGATGCCTATCAGGCAAATAGGCAATATAGCCTGAAGTGTTTACTTGCTGCGCAAAAAGCAGGTGCTGCGGCAGTGGTATTATGCGATACAAATGGAGGGACCATTACTTCTCTTTTGCTTAAAATCATCAAAGAAATCCATCCGCAAATTACAGTTTCTTTAGGTATCCATTGTCATAATGACTCTGGCCTGGCAGTAGCCAATACGCTGGCTGCGGTTGAAGCCGGAGCGGATTTAGTACAAGGGACAATTAATGGTTATGGTGAGCGCTGCGGAAATGCGGATTTAATTGCGATTATCGCGAATTTAAAATTAAAACTTAACCTTGATTGTATTGAAAGCGAAAAGTTAAAGGAATTAACCCATGTTTCCCGTTTTGTCAGCGAGGTCAGCAATATGCGCATTAGGAATGATCAGCCTTTTGTTGGGGAATCGGCTTTTGCGCATAAAGGCGGCGTACATATTAATGCGGTAATGAAAAACCCCCGGACCTATGAACATATTGATCCGTCATTGGTAGGCAATCACCGCAGGATCCTGGTTTCAGAATTAGGTGGAAAAACCGGGATACTCTTACGCGCGAAAGCGCTGGAATTGGATTTAAGCAAGGAAGATCCGAAGACTAAGCAGATCCTTAAGCTTGTTCAGGACCTTGAACATAAAGGCTATCATTTTGAAGCAGCTGAAGCTTCATTTGAGCTTCTGCTTAAAAAGGCCTTAAAAAAATACAAAAGATTTTTCGATTTGGAAGGCTTTCGTGTGGTAATTGAAAAGGTCTCTGATAAGAAGATTACTTCTGAGGCGATCATTAAGGTAAAGGTTAACGGTGTTAAAGAACATACCGCGGCAGAAGGCGATGGCCCGGTTAATGCGCTTGATAATGCGTTAAGGAAAGCTTTGAAAGATTTTTATCCTACACTCTCTAAAATGCATTTGTCAGATTTTAAGGTACGCGTTCTTGATGAGAAGGCTGGTACTGCTGCGCGCGTACGCGTATTAATCCAATTCCAAGATGAATCTGATACCTGGAGCACAGTGGGAGTTTCTGAAAATATTATTGAAGCCAGCTGGCAGGCCCTGCTTGATAGTGTCGAATATAAATTATTGAAAGACAAAGCCAATGGTGAATGAGATACCATCACGTTACGACCCCAAAGAAACCGAAGATAAGTGGTATAGTTTCTGGGAAGGGCATAATTTATTTAGTGCCAAGCCAGATCCTGCCAAAAAACCTTATTGCATAGTTATCCCGCCGCCCAATGTCACCGGGATCCTGCACATGGGGCATGCCTTAAATAACACTATCCAGGATATTCTTATCAGGTACCATCGTATGAAAGCTGATGCCGCGCTTTGGATGCCGGGTACTGATCATGCCGGAATTGCTACTCAGAATGTGGTGGAAAAAGCCCTTGCCAAAGAAAATCTTAAACGCCAGGATCTAGGCAGAGAAAAATTTATCGAGCGCGTCTGGCAGTGGAAAGAACAGTATGGCTCTACGATTATTCGGCAGCTTAAAAAACTGGGTGCCTCTTGCGATTGGCCGCGTACGCGCTTTACCATGGATGAAGAATATTCTAAGGCGGTGTTAGAGGTTTTTGTCAGTTTGTATGAAAAGGGTTTGATTTATCAGGGCAGTTATATTATTAACTGGTGCCCGCGCTGTCAGACTGCATTATCGGATGAAGAAGCACCGCACAGGGATCTGCAAGGGAATCTTTATTATTTAAAATATCCAATTAAAGATAACAATAATGAGTTTATTGTTGTGGCAACAACCCGCCCGGAGACAATGCTTGGAGATACCGCGGTAGCAGTTAATCCTAAAGATAAAAGATACAAAAAGTTCATTGGAAAAATTCTGATTTTACCTTTGGTAAATCGAGAGATTAAAGTAATTGCCGATAGTATGGTAGATATGAAATTCGGTACAGGTGCTGTAAAAGTAACTCCTGCGCATGACCCAAATGACTATTGCCTAGGAAAAAAGCATCATTTAGAATTTATTAATGTAATGCATCCTGATGGGCGCTTGAATGAAAATGCCGGTGATTATAAAGATATGGATAGGTTTGAAGCCAGGGAAGTTATACTGGAAGATCTACAGGAAAAGGGCTTGCTGGAAAAAATTGAACCGCATCCGTTATCTGCAGGTCATTGTTATCGCTGTCATACGATTATTGAGCCATATTTATCTAAGCAGTGGTTTGTAAAAATGAAACCATTGGCTAAACCGGCGATTGAAGCGGTAAAAAAAGGAAAAATTAAATTTTATCCCAAGCGCTGGACCAAGGTTTATTTGAACTGGATGGAGAATATCCAGGATTGGTGTATCTCTCGGCAAATCTGGTGGGGGCACAGGATCCCGGTTTATTATTGTAAAAAATGTTCGCATCTACAGGTTTCACGTTTGAAACCGGAAAAGTGCCCTGATTGCGGTTGTTCGGAGATTTATCAGGATGAAGATGTTTTAGATACCTGGTTTTCCAGCTGGCTCTGGCCTTTTGCCACATTTGGCTGGCCGAAAGAGTCAGAGGATCTTAAATATTTTTATCCTACTTCGGCATTGGTCACTGCCCCTGAAATAATTTTTTTCTGGGTAGCGCGAATGATCATGGCTGGATTTGAATTTAGGAAAGGCATTCCTTTTAAAGATGTTTATATTCATGGCACAGTCAGGGATATTGAAGGCAAAAAAATGTCTAAATCTTTAGGGAATGTTATTGACCCCTTGGAAATTATCAATGAATACGGATGTGATGCATTGCGTTTCAGCCTGATTTCAATTACCGCTCAGGGGCAGGATGTATATCTCACCAAGGAAAGATTCGAACAGGGGAGAAATTTCGCCAATAAAATCTGGAATGCTTCGAGGTTCATTCTAATGAATCTTGAGCCCGCCAATGTCAAAACAGACCTCTGCGAATTTTTTAAAAAAGAAGATCTGGATATTACTAACCGCTGGATCTTGAGTAGATTTTACTCGGTGTTAAAGGAGCTAAATCAGGATTTAGAGCAGTTTAAATTTAATGAGGCGGCAAATTTACTCTATGGATTTTTCTGGCACGAATTCTGCGATTGGTATCTGGAGATAATTAAGCCGCAGATCAAGGATAGGAACAATCAGGTAGTAATGCAAAAGGTTCTGGAAAAATTCTTAAGGGCCATACATCCTTTTCTGCCATTTATTAGCGAAGAAATCTGGCAAAAAGTTCAGGAGTTAGGAGTCAAGAGTCAAGGGTCAGATATTAGAAGCATTATGATTGAACCCTGGCCGCATCTGCAGGAGCAAATTATTGATAAAAAATCCGAAACTAAGATGGCGATACTTTTTGAAATAATTACTACGATCAGGAATATGCGTTCAGAATTAGAAATTCCTCTTCAAGACAGTATAGAGGTAAAGATCTCTATCGCTACTAAGAGTAAGAGGGCTTACCTTGAATCTATGCAGCAACATATTCGTCATTTAGCTAAATTAAGTAATCTTGTTTTTGAAGAAACATATTTGCCTACCCCGGGCCAATTTGCCTCAGTTTTAAAGGATTTACATATTTCAATTGCGCTTAAGGGCTTAATTGATATAGAGCAATATAAGGCAAAAATTATCCAGCGCATAGAAAAAATTAAAGGAGAAATTAAGGCAAAAGAACATATGCTGAATAATAAATCATTTGTGCAGCGCGCTCCAGAAGATATTGTAGAAAAAGAGAGAATAAAATTAAAAGAGCTCCATGAGACAATAAAAAAACTGGAAGGAGTTAGAGATGGGATCAACTAAATCTTTTCTTTCTGAAGAAAAACCGGAATTGGACCTCAGTAAAATTGATAGCATTATCCGGCACGCTTTGATTGAGGATATTGGTAAAGGGGATATCACAACAGCGCTTACGATCCCGAAAGATAAAGAGATTAATGCCGTACTTTTAGCAAAAGAAGATTGCGTTGTCTGCGGTTTACAGGTTGCAAAGAGAGTTTTTGAGCTAATTGACAGCAGTGTAAAATTTGAAGGCCTGGTGAAAGACGGTCAAAAGATCAAAAGTGGAAAGAATCTTGCGAAGTTAGCAGGAAAGGCGAGCAGTATTTTAACTGCTGAAAGAGTGGCACTTAATTTATTAGCGATGCTTTCGGGGATTGCTACAAAGACCAGGGAATTTGTCAAACATATCGAGCCATATAAGGTTAAGATCACTGATACGCGCAAGACTTTCCCCGGCTTAAGGGAATTTCAGAAGTATGCGGTAAGGATTGGCGGAGGGTATAATCACCGTATGGGGCTGGATGAAATGATTTTAATTAAAGATAATCATCTTAAGGTTACTGATGGCTATACAAAATTACCCAGTGTTCCTAAGGGGTTTAAGATTGAGGTAGAGGTGCAAAACTTGGATGAATTTAAGCACGCTTTAAGATTTAAGCCAGATGTAATTATGCTTGATAATATGAGCCTTGCTGATATTAAGAAGGCAGTTAAAATTATGAATAATACTCTATTTAATTCTCATCATCCTCGGACCAAATTAGAAACTTCCGGAGGGGTGGATTTTAAGAGTGTAAGAAAAATTGCCGCTAGCGGCGTAGATATAATTTCTATCGGCGAGTTAACCCATTCTGTAGAATCAGTGGATATTTCTCTAGAGGTTATTTAGAACTAATGAAAAGAAGATTTCTTTTCTTGATTCTGGCATTCTTTTGCTTAAACTCTTCTGTCCAAGCACAGAATTTTAAGGGACGGCCGCAGCCAGTATATACCATAGAATCTCCTGAGAAGAATTTACGAGTTGGTGAAACCCTTACCTATTCTGTAGAGTGGCTGGGAATTCCTGTGGGCAGTGTAATTCTGAAAACAGAAGGGATCGAGAAAATTGATAACCGGGAATATTATCATATTACCGGAACTGCAAAACCCAATAGTTTCTTTCGAACTTTTATTGATCTAGAATACTGGGTAGATTCCTATTTCGATACGCAGTTACATACTAGCCGCCGTTTTGAAAAAAGCCGCCGGCTTAATGAAAAGTCTAATCAGGTGGTAATAGATTTTGATCCAATAAAAAATGAAGCTACGTTTAACACCGCGGGCGCTTCAGAGTCTTATGCGATCTCTCCTGCGCGGCCGTCTGTAGAAGCTACTAATCCCGATTCGAATAAAATTCCTAAAAATACGCAGGATTTGCTTTCTTGTTTGTATTATTTTCGCCTTTTAGACTTAAAAGAAAGCGAGAACTACGCCGTAAATATTTATTATTCCAAAAAAAATTGGGTTTTAAATTTTAAAGCGGAAAAACCGTTTTTACGCTATATCCATAAAAAAGGTTCATCTATTATTTTTAAGGTTGCTCCTACTTCGGCTTTAAATAGGCTTATTCTTGGTAGTAATAAATTCTACGTTTATTTCACCGCAGATTCCCGTCGCATCCCGATTGAATTCAGTTTTAACACCGGTATCGGCCTGGTTAAAGCACGAATCGAAGAAATCCCTAAGTAAAAATGGAAAAGTTTAAATTATTCTCCCACTATAAACCATGTGGCGATCAAACCACTGCGATCAATGAATTGACAGAATCTGTTTTGTCAGAAAAAAAATTTCAGGTGTTAATGGGAGTCACTGGTTCAGGGAAGACTTTTACTATGGCCAATGTGATAGCCAATATTAATATCCCTACTTTAGTTATTTCACATAATAAAACTTTGGCCGCGCAATTATATTCTGAGTTTAAGGAATTTTTCCCTCAGAATGCCGTAGAATACTTTGTGAGTTATTATGATTATTATCAGCCGGAAGCCTATATTCCTACTACTGACACCTATATTGAGAAGGATTCTTCTATTAATGACCGCTTGGATCGCCTGCGCTTATCCTCAACAACTAGCTTGATGAGCAGGCGTGACGTTTTGATTGTGGCTTCCGTATCATGTATTTATAATTTGGGTAGCCCAGAAGATTATCGTGATTTACTGGTGTTTATTGAAAAAGGGATGGTTTTACCCCGCGATGAGATCATTTCTAAACTGATCAAGATTCAATATGAGCGTAATGATTATGAATTTATTCGTGGCAGGATCCGCGTAAGAGGGGATTGTGTGGAGGTTTTTCCTTCTTATGAAGAGAAAGCACTTCGTTTTGAGCTTTATGGTGACAAGATCGAAAAAATTTCCCAGATCAATCCGGTTTCCGGAGAAGTTTTAAGTTCTTTGGAAAAAATTGCAATCTATCCAGCAAAGCATTTTATCGTTTCTGGAGATAGGATTGAAGCGGCAATTAGTTCAATCAACGCGGAACTTAATGACCAATTGGAAGCCTTAAAAAATAAAAATAAATTACTGGAAGCGCAACGATTGGAGTCACGCACAAAGTACGACTTAGAGATGCTTAGAGAGATCGGTTATTGCCACGGGATCGAAAATTATTCCCGTCATATCTCTGGAAGGGCCCCTGGATCACGGCCTTTTGCTATGATTGATTACTTTCCAGGTGATTTTTTGACCATTATTGACGAGTCTCACGTGACTGTCCCGCAGATCAGGGGTATGTATGAAGGCGACCGAGCGCGTAAAGAGGTTCTTGTAGAATACGGCTTTCGTTTACCTTCATGTTTGGATAACCGGCCGTTAAAGTTTGATGAATTTGATCAATTGATTAAGCGGACGGTTTTTGTTTCTGCTACACCCGCAGATTTTGAACTGAAAAAAAGCGAGGGTAAGATTGTTGAGCAGATCATCCGTCCTACGGGCTTAGTGGATCCGGAAATTATAATTAGGCCTACAGATGGCCAGATAGAAGATTTAATTGAGGAGATCAAAACAAGGGCTGCTAGAAATGAACGGGTTTTGGTCACGACCTTGACAAAAAGAATGGCAGAGGACCTTACGGATTATTTACAGGAAAAAGGCCTAAAAGTAAAATATATGCATTCAGATATAGAAACTATTGTTCGTTCACAAATCTTACGTGAGTTAAGGCAGCAGAAATTCGATTGTTTGGTTGGGATAAACCTTTTAAGGGAGGGGTTGGATCTGCCGGAAGTTTCCCTAGTAGCTATTTTGGATGCGGATAAGGAAGGTTTTTTACGTTCGCAAACCTCACTGATCCAGGTTTCCGGACGTGCGGCGCGTAATATTAATGGTACGGTAATCATGTATGCGGATACGCTTACCGGTTCAATGAAAAGGGCCATTGCCGAGAGCACACGGCGCAGAGAAATTCAGCTGGAGTTTAATCAGAAAAATAAGATTACCCCGCGCTCTATCCAGAAAGCAATAAAAGAAGGGATCGAAGATTTAGAAGAAAGCGAAGAATTCGTGATGGGGCTAACTGGTGAGAATAAAGATGAATATGAATTGCATAAATATATTTCGCAGTTAGAATATGAAATGGAGATGGCAGCGCGTAATTTGCAATTTGAAAAGGCGGCAGAGTTAAGGGATGAGATTAAAGAAATAAAGATTAAGTTCAATAAAAAAATTTAATATGCAGCTAACTATCGACATCGGAAATACAAATATCAGTCTTGGTATTTTTCATGGCAAGCGCCTAATTAGACGCTATACTATTGCGACCCGGGAAAAGAATTATTTTCTAGGGCTCAAAAAGATATTTGCGCAAGCTAAGATAGAAGAGGTAATTATCTGTAGCGTTGTCCCAAGAGCCACTAAAAAGTTACATCTTGATCTAAAGAGGCTCTTAAAGGGTAAACCGTTGCATATAATAGGTAAAGATGTGAAAGTTCCAATAAGAAATCTTTATCGCAGTCCCATGCAGGTAGGTCAGGACCGGTTGGTAAATGCTTATGCGGGAGTTATGTTTTATGGAGCGCCATTGGTAGTGGTAGATTTTGGCACCGCGATTACCTTTGATATTATCTCTAAGAAAAAAGAATATCTTGGTGGGATGATTATTCCTGGTTTAAGAATCTCTCTTGAAGCGCTAAATCAAAAAACCGCACTTTTGCCAAAAATAAAATTAGAAAAGCCGCGTGAATTTATCGGACGCGATACAAAAAACAGCATGCTTAGCGGTATAATTTACGGTTTTGCCGCATTAACTGATGATTTGGCAATGTGTATCAGGAATAAAATCGGCTCAGATACCAGAATAATTGGTACGGGTGGAAATATAAAATTAATCGCGCAATACTGTAAAAGAATCGATGTGATAGACCAGGATTTAACGCTCAAAGGTTTAAATTTATTGGTCGATATTCCATCTCTATGAAAGGTAGGTTATACATCTGTGGTAATCAAAAAAATTGTGCTTGGGTTTTTCTTGTTTAGCAGCATTACAACCTCAATTGCTCTTTCTGAAATAAGTGAGGAGTTTAGGGGTAAGCTGACGAATTTAAAATGGGTAGCTTTTGCTCCGACTAATTTTAATCCGGAGAAAGAAATTTATCCTTCTGAAGATTCCTTAAGAAAAGATCTTCAGTTGCTTTTCCAGTATGGATTTAACGGGGTGGTTACTTATGGAGCTAACGCGACACTAGCAAAGATTCCGCAACTGGCTAAGGAAACAGGGTTTAGCGGGGTAATTATGGGGATCTGGGATATCGAAAGTAAAGACGAGATGGAGAACGCCCTTTTAGCGAGAAATTATGTTGATGGCTATTGCTTGGGTAATGAAGGGTTAAATTCTCGCTATAACGCGGATAGCTTAAAAAAAGCAATTGCCACGATGAAAGATCTCACCGGTCTGCCTGTCACTACCACTGAACAGATCTTTGATTATTATAATGACAATGTACTGGTGATCGGTGATTGGATCTTTCCCAATATTCACCCGTTTTTATGCTCGATTCGCGGTGCAAAAAAATGTGTCACCTGGATTGAGAGAAACTACGCAATTTTAAAAAAACATAATAAGGATGGCCGGCCGATTTTATTTAAGGAAGTTGGTTTTCCTACTTCCGGAGATAATCAAGCTAGTGAAATAAATCAAAGAGATTTTTTCCTTGAGTCGGAGAAAGCTAATATTCCTTTTGTCTATTTTGAGGCTTTTGACCAGCCTTGGAAAAATAATCTTCCTGTTGAACCGCATTGGGGATTATTTAAACAAAACAGGAAGCCCAAGAAGTTTATGCTTATAAAATAATATAAGAGCTTATTCTTTAGCCACTTACCTTGAAAATCTTAGAAAATATGCTATATTTTAGATATAAGTTGTTATTTTGACAATTTGGTATTTTGTATCTACTGAAAAAGGCTAACTAGCAGTAATGCTGGGGCGCAAAGCTTCCGGTCCTTACCTATATAGGGGGATAGCGGGGTTGCCAAAGAGAATGAAACCCTAAAAAAGCCTTTTAGGGTTTTTTTGTTTTCTAGGGGAGAAAAAAATGAGACGCCTATTGCTTATTGTATTTGGAATTCTGCTGATCGGTATGCCTGTTTGTGCTTTGGCAGCACAACGCGATATTACTATTTATGCCTATCACGATCCTATTGAAAAAATCATTACGTATGGACGCGGGGGAAACTATCCGGAAGCAGCTTTAGTCTCTTTAGTGTTAACTGAAATTGACCCTCTTACCGGCAAACGGATATTTTACAGGTATGATCAATATGATACACCCTTGGAAATTAAAATAGAATCAACCTCTTCTTCAGATGCTTTATATACCTTAAGTTTTATTTTGGATGGCGCGCCTTTGTCTTTTAGTGCTTCATCCATGGATATAAGTGCGGATCCTCCAAAATGGAAAGGGCTTTTTTATGGTTACGGAAATTCTACAGACTGGCTCCCGCTTGAGCTTGATCCGTTACCGGAATCAATACCCACCCCGGAAACAGCGAAAAAACAATTGAATTTATTTACCAAGGGAGCGTTTTCTCCTTTGAAAGTATTAACAGTATATAACTGGAATTATCATTCGGGAGCCTCCTCGATTGACCTGAAAATATCCGCGAAAAAAGAAGGCAGTTCGGTAAAAGTAGTGAATCCAAATATAACCGTATCTATCGATATGGATAATTTTGATTTTGTACGGCAAAAGGTTCCTCAAGGGCAAGAGGCAACTTTTCATGGTGATCCCGGATTATTTATCGTTAAAGGAGGGGGAAAAGACTTCTTTGGCAATGACCGGACCTATAACCAAATTGGCCAGGTGATTTCTGATATACAGCAGGGTAAATCACAGGTTTCCGGAGGCGGTGGGCCGGATTGGTTACAGGTAGCTGCGATAGATACCTATAATAATGCTTATTATAATGCCCCTTCAGATGCAACAGTTTTTAATCGCGTGAATAAGATTATTACCAAACGGCTCTTTACAGACTCTATGGAAGATTACGGTTTAGCAGAAAAGGGAGTTGTATATTTGAATCCGTATCTTGATGATATGAGATTTAATAAACCTGCTGGAAACAGGTTTGGATTTCATCATTACCATATCCGGGACGGGATCATTAGTCATGAAGCATTGCATGCTTATATACTCTCCGCTGTAAAAGGCTGGCTGGTTGAAAATAAAGAAAGTGATTCATTATGTGTGGAAGGTAATAGTGTTTCAAAAAGGCATATAATTTTTAGTAATGATTCCTGGGGCAGGGGCTTTGTAAAATTGTCGCAGCAGAAGAAAAATTATGTTGAGCAGTATTTAAACGGGGAAGCCGGGGATAATGTAGTGAATAAATTTTTCTTTTCATTATTTTTAGAGGGTTTATCGGCAGATGCCAACAATGCGCTATTGACAGGCAATGCAATTACCTTTTTATCTCAATCAGCGCCAAAAGACCTACCCATGCAGCCAACACGCGTGGGAAATCCGCAACTTTACGCTTATAAGCCTGTCACAGGCGCTCCTGATGGCAGTTGTTTTACCCTTGCGGGGCTGCTTCAGAAACCGTGGACTATTGAAGGAGTCAAGACTAAACTTAGTGACGGATATTATACTGTGCGGCCAATAAAATTTGAAACTATCGGTAATAAGAAAAATGAAGCAGTTGGCCTTTCGCGTAAAAAACTATCTGAACTTCTTAAGCAGGGATATGGGTTGTATATGGGGTTTGATATTTTTTATGGTTTTGGCTTAGTTGATTTCACTTCTCCGCCGGAAGAATTTGATGCCTATTATTTTGGCATCGGCGGAGGAAGGTAAGGGTTGCGATGAAAAATAAAAAAACAATAAAAATATTTAATTTGGTTATTCTGCTCACGGCTGGTTTCTTGGTTAGCGCGCAGCTGCTTTTTGCCGCAGATGAATATTTACCGGGGACGAACGAAGAGGAATGGGAAATTAACAGCCAAATCCTCAAAAGTACTAATGAGCCAGAGGTAATTGGCTATCTTGCTGACCAGCGTAACTCCGTGCGCTTTACTGCCTGTATACGCCTGGCAGAAATCGGCACGAACAATTCGCTTAACTCTTTACAAATAGCAGCGAACAGTGATCAAAATAGCGACGTAAAAATCCAAGCGCAGCAAGCTTACTATAAGGTTGGTTATCGCCAGCAAACACAGTCAGGCCAGGAGGATGTGCTTTTGGCTGCTATACAGTATGATGGGCAAACTAATGGCCCGGGTATAACCTATATTGTTCCGGTGCCGCCCGAGACTTTCTTATGGGCAATGGATCTTTTAGGAGAAAGAGGTGTGTCGCGGGCAAAACCGGATTTACAGGCAATTATTTATTCTACAAGAAAATTATCAGAGCAGCTTAAGGCAGCTGCCAGAGAAAATATTGCCTTAATAGAATTTATCAATAGCCATTCTCCTGATGCCTATATTGATTTAGGTTTAATCAGCCCGGAACTTCGTACCCGCAGGTTTGCTTTAGATCTTTTAGTGAAACAGCATCCGGAAAATCTCTTCGATAGGTTAAATCAGCTGCTTGTTACTGCCCAACAAAATCAGGATTTTGAATTTATTTATTATCTTTCTCAAGCAACAGAAAATGAGAGGGCGCGTATTCAATTCGAGCCGATTGAAATTGAATTACCTGCTGACAAATCAACATTCAAGACTTCTTCAGTACAAATTGTTGGCTATACCTATGGCGAGCCGTTCCGGGAAAACTTCAAGCTTAACCAGGGTGCGAACAAATATACCAAGACTGTTACTCTTGATGGCGTAACGACCCAAAAAAGCATTACTATCAATCGTAAGGATCCTCCGGCAATCATTTTTAATACCATTCCTGCGAAGAGTATCGCTATTAATAAAACTTTAACATTTAAGTTATCTGCTTCTAACCCTGATCCGGATAATTCGAACCTGGTCTTTTTTATCTATGACCTTCCGGAAAAAGCGGATTTTAATTATTCCACTAAAACTTTTACCTGGACCCCGAAAAAAATTAATGCCGGTAATAATATAGTGCTGTTTGTTGCTGATGATGGATATGGGCATACTCTTCAACGGCAGGCGAAGATTACAGTGAGCGGAGCGAACAGTTCTGCGCCCACTAATTTAAAAATCACAAGCAATCAAGCGGAAAAAATAGGCCTGAGCTGGAAGGATAATAGTGGTATCGAGACCAGTTTTCGTGTTATGCGCGCCAGAGAAGATATTCCAGATTGGTTTATCGAGGTAGGAACGGTGAATGCGAATGTTGCTACATTTGACGATAATACAATTGAGCCAAAGACGCAATACAGGTACCGGGTTTGTGCTTATAATGCCGATGGCGATTCAGCATATTCTAATGTAGTTCAGGTTACTACCCAGGATTCTGCTCCGGATGCGCCTTCGCAGCTGGCAGCAACTGTAGTTTCCAGCACGAAAATTAGCTTAAGCTGGGTTGATAACTCCAGCAATGAATCCGGATTTAAATTGCAGCGTAGTTTAGATGCTGGTTTTAATAATCCTGTTACTATCGCTTTAGCCGCTGATACCATGGGTTATGATGACACAGGGTTACTTCCTAACACTATCTATTATTACCGTATTTATACTTTTAATAATATCGGAAATTCCGCTTATTCGAATACTGCTTCTGCCGCGACTCCGGAGAATACCCCGGTTGCGCCTTCGGATTTGACGGCAGTTGCCATTGCCAGTAATCATATTGATTTGAATTGGAGAGATAATTCTCAGGCTGAAGATGGTTTTAAGCTGGAAAAAAGCACATATGCGAATTTTAGCGATAAAATTATAATTAGACTTAACGCCAATACAACTTCCTATGTTGATATGCAGTGTAATTCCAATACTAAGTATCATTACCGTATTTACGCATATAATAATAAAGGCGATTCGGCTTACTCTAATGTTGTCTTTGCCACGACTCCTGAGGATTTGCCTCTTGCTCCGACAGGTTTAACAGCTACTGCGGTTTCAATGAACCAGGTAGATTTGCAATGGTCTGATAATTCTAATAATGAAACCAGTTTTAATATTTATCGTCGCACCGGTACAAGCGGAAGTTTTACTTTACTTTATTCCACAGCGGTAAATGTTGCACGCTATACAGATAATACCGTGGTTGCGTCTACCTTATATTATTATCGAGTTAAAGCGGCAAATAGTGCTGGTGAATCTAATTATAGTGAGGCTTCAGTAACTACTCCTTCACCCCTAAATGCTCCAACTAACCTTATGGCCAGCGCTGTCAGTTCTTCACGTATTGACTTAAGCTGGTCTGATAGTAATACGGGTGAAGATGGTTTTGAGGTTTGGCGTTCAACTAGCGCCACCGGTACTTATAGCATAGCTGGTACTGTTGCGGCAGGCACTAATTTAACTTTTGCTAACACTGGGCTTAATCCGCAAACAACATATTATTACAAGGTACGTGCGGTTGGTGCAGGGATCAATATTTATTCTGACTATTCGAATATCGCTAATGCCACGACTCCTGCAATCTTAGTTGCTCCAATTAACCTAGGCGCTAGTGCTACC
>Ga0105164_10001128_pt1 | contig 17340 bp, 25 predicted proteins | sample VDWuncwatermetaG_FD_89674 | JGI IMG/M metagenome (GOLD analysis project Ga0105164, IMG submission 89674) | Wastewater microbial communities from Netherlands to study Microbial Dark Matter (Phase II) - VDW unchlorinated drinking water | ecosystem: Environmental > Aquatic > Freshwater > Drinking...
ATATGGGTTGGTTTTATTTATCCTGAAGGCGCCGTTGATGTCAAGAATAGCGGCGGCGCATCGAAGGATTACCCTTCGACTTCCCTTTAGGGTAAATGCGTCCTATGTTAAAGTGCAATTGTGGGCGCATTTAGATTTATAATATGGATGTTAAAACATAAACTCAACAAACAAGGAGGTGAGATAATGAGTTGCGGAACCTGTGGGCCGAAAAAGCCAAAGAAAAAGGCAAAGAAGAGAAAATAAATAAAAGGGCAGATATGTTTTATTTCAGATAGTAAACAATATCTGCCCTTTTATTTTTACTATTTAGCTGTTGCCATCATATGGTCAATAACCTTATCGCTCACCTTATTCTGTTTTAGATAACTGATAATCTCTGAATTAAGGCTATAGGCTGAATGTGTTCTGTCTATCTCGCTGATAATTACTGCATCAGGGGTTCCTTGAGAAGCCATTTCAGCAATCTTAGTTAAAGGAAGATAGTTAGGATTTACCGCCATTGCCTCTTTATCCTTTTGGTCCATTGAGCTTCCAATCAAGCCTCCGCTCAACGCGCCTACTATCGCGCCAATGCCCGCGCCTTCTAAACCATGTCCGCTCTGATGGCCGATTATTCCTCCTGCAGTTGCGCCGAGCAATCCCCCGGCAACAGCTCCGGTCTTTGTCTTAGGGCCTGTAGATTCGCATCCTGCAATTATCAAAGCCATAGCTGCAAATAGCGCTAATAACATTTTTCCCTTCATTTTTCCACCTCCTCTTAAATTTCTATTCTATAATATTATGGCACAAAAAATAATGACTTTCAATATCTTTTTTCTTATTCTTTGGGAATGATACCATACATCGTTACCCCCTCTCTTATAGGGGAAGGTTAACGAAATTGCTTTGTATAAGCAAAGAAACTTTTGAAAAATTGCTCTTAACTACGCGGAAATTTTATAGTCAACAGTCCGTAGTTAAGAATACTCCCGCCTTGGTTCAAAGAACTGGGGCGTTGTGTAAAACACCTGAGCCGTCTTTATGCGATACCAAAGAAACTACTTACTCTGAATACACTCCAACGAAGATCTGGCCTACGCGCAACAGCACCTTGTGGCAATGGCGCAGGGCTTACGAGTGGCATCGTGAATACGGACAAGATGAAATAATAAATAAAAAGAGGCACATACTAGTGTAAATTAAGAGTCTCTTTTAGAAGGAGGACTCTTGTATGTGCCCACTCTCATATTACCAAACTATGCGTAATTGTAAAGATAAACGAGCACACCGGTATCAAATGGTTCAATACGCGCTATCCTACGGCGTTAAACCGTGCTCAAGAGTATTTAGCACAAGCCCTCCAGTAGTACGCAAATGGCTTACCAGATTCAAAGAACAAGGCTATGCAGGATTGCTTGATCTATCCCGCAGGCCGCATCATTCGCCCCGCGCCACCCCTCAAAGCATCAAAGACCACATCGTTGGTCTGCAAAAGAAATATCGCCGATTAGGAGCAAAACAGGTTAAAACTCTAGAGAATCTTACGCAGGCCCCCAAAACCATCCGCAAGTTCTGGAGAGAAGCTGGCGTATCTAACCGTCGGCGCAGGAAGAAATACATTACTAAGCAGAACCTGCGCGAAGTAAAAAAGAAGTTTTACCTATTCCAGCAGTCCTGCGAAGATACCAAAGATCTCTTTGACATACCCGAATACTGGCCTCAGATGAAACGCCTTAATCTGCCGGTAGTTCAATATACCCGCAGAGAAATAAGCTGCGGTATACTCTTCTTAGGATTCGCCAACGAACGCTCGCTCATACACGCAGCGCTCTTTGCGGCCTATATTAATTGTCAAATGGTAAAATATAAGGCAATGCCTGAAGATTCAGCACGCTGCCAGACAGATAACGGCTCGGAATTCATTGGCTCCTGGAATGCCAAAGAGCCTTCGGCTTATACCAATACAGTAGAATCCCTTCCCGGGCAGGAACATACCACGATATTCCCCGGAGCGCACAGGATGCAGGCTGATGTTGAAACTATCCATGGCCTCATGGAGACAGAGTTTTACGAAATAGAAACATTCGCTGATAGAGCAGACTTCATAGCTAAGGCTAATACTTATCAGCTATTCTTCAACCTTGAACGGCCCAATACTTACAAAGAGCATAAAACACCTTGGCAGCTAGCCAAAGAGAAAAAGCCTGACCTAGATAAACGGCTGTTAATGACAGCTGCTATTGACCTTGATGCACTACTTAATGCTTATACTGCTTTTTTGGCTCAAGGGGGTAAGGATGTCTTGACTAATCCCTTTTTTTCTTATTCTTCCTGACTATTTTCCGCTATGGGCCAAGTGTATCTTTTTACCAATTTCTTTCCCCCTTTTTAATATTAGATGCTATATTTAAGAAAAGTTTCATATATTTAACTTGACAATCTTTCAATGCCAGAAGTAAAATAAAGATATGCAGGATAAGATATTAATCGTAGATGATGATGCGGATTTAAGGAGCGAACTGCGCGATTGCCTTGAAGGCTACGACATTGTTGAGGCCGGAGGCGGTAAAAAGGCATTAGATATATTAAAGCGGGCAAATGAATTCTGTATGTGGATTACCGCAGAGTCCTTAAATGCAGAAGAGATAAAACAGGCAATGAAAAAGGCAAAGCCTGATTTTGATAAACACTTAAACAAAAGCCACATTGAAGTCATTCCTTATGCCAAATGTTATCTAAAAGGAGGGGCATTTAATCAGAAGATGGTGTTTAAGGGCTGGCATTCCTGTGTTTAAAGAAGACGCAAGTATCAGAGAATGGGTGGGCAGCTGTATAGATATCAGAGAGCGAAAAAAATAGAAAAAGTTCTGCGCAAAACCAATGAGGAGTTGGAGTTAAAAATCGCAGAGCGCACTCAGGAATTGACGCGGTCAAACAAGGAGCTTAATTTAGAGATAGCAGAACGAAAAATAATGGAAAGAAAAGTCAGAATTCACAATGCCTTGCTTAGATTGATGGAAAGAATTCCTGGATGCTGTGGTTCATCTTATAAGGAACTTAAGTAAGTGCCGATATGCGGGCATATTGAGGCTGACCCCTTGCAAATCAAAGAGTTATTTACCAATATTTTAAATAATGCCTATGAGGCTTTGGTTGACAAAAGAGGCAAGATATCTGTGCAGAGCGAAAAAGGCAAGGGGCGGCTTAAAAAACCCTTTGCTATTTCGGATTTAATTACTCAGATAGAAACGATATTGGCTAATAAAAAAGATAAAAATAGGCAAAAGAAATCCCGAATGAGCGATTTGGATTCGGTATCATAACCGAAGGAGGACTTGTCACTATGAAAAAATTATTGCATATTATCGCTACCCCAAGAGACGAAGAATCCCGTACACTTAAAATTTCCCAAGTATTCTTAGAAGTTTTTAAGAATAAGCATCCTGATTGCGTGATAGATGAATTGAGTCTATTTAAGGAAGAATTGCCTGTCCTTTCAATAAAGAGGGTAGATGGCAAATATATCCTGCTTGATGGCCGTGACCTCTTTGGCAAATATAAAGAGGCCTGGCAGGAAATCATAGCCCATATTGAACGTTTTCTTTCTGCAGGCGCGTATTTAATTAGCGCGCCGATGTGGAATTTCAATATTCCTTATGCGCTAAAGCACTATATTGATATCATTGTGCAGCCTAAGTATCTATTTAGGTATACTGACAAAGGCGTGGAAGGACTTCTCAAGGATAAAAAAATGATAGTCATTACCAGCCGCGGCGGTGATTATACAGGCGAACAGATGCGGATGTATGATACCCAGGAACCGTATCTACGCGCCATATTCGGTTTTGCGGGCTTAACTGATATCACCTTTATTAATGCCCAGCCTATGGATATGGGTAAGGACACACAAAAGCAAAAGATAGAACAGGCCCAAATACAAGCAAAGAAAATCGCAGAGAGTTTTTAAATTTCATGGAGCGATGCACAACATGGGGAATCCGGCATAGAAGGCCTATCGTATAACGGGTAGAAAAAATTCAGGAAAAAATGGTATTCCGCACCTTTACATCTGTTTATACGGCAGACACGGATAAGATTATAAAGTTATTAAATGAAACCAGGGCAAGGGAGATCATTCTTAAAGGGGGCCTGCGCTTTTAGATTAATAATCTAAAAAAATTAAGGTGCGAAAGATGAAGATTGACGAGAGAAAAGATGAATTTGTAATTACCGATTTTAATGAACTTGAAGTTTATAAGATTGCCTGTAAAATAGAAAAAGACGGGATAGGGTTTTATGAGGGAATTTTGTGTAATGAAAAAAACGATAAGTCAAGAAAGGAATTAAATATTCTTATTAAAGAAGAGGAGGAGCATCTTAAACTCTTTGAGAGATATTTATCTGAAGTCAGGCAGCGAATAGAAGATGGATTTGAAGAGGACGATCTGTTAAACTATATGGACTACGGAGTTTTTGCGCCTTATCGAGGCATAAGCGATTTGGCAGATAAAATTGACGATGCCAAAAAGGCCTTGCGCTTGGGTGTCTTGATTGAAGAAAAATCCATAAAATTTTATAAGGCCTGCAGGGAGAAAGTTACATCCCCTTTGACAAAAAAAGAAATGAGTAATATTATAGAAGAAGAGAAGCGGCATAAGAGGCGCTTTGAAGATAAGATCTCTCGGTTATAGCAATAAAATTGTAGAATACAGGGGTGATAAATGATAAAATTTTCTGAAGAGATAAACCCTGTTAGAAACATCAGGATTTCTAACGGGGTAAAGGATTTTTTAAAGAATCATCTGGCATACGTGGCCACTGCAGATGAAAAAGGAATGCCTAATGTAGTGCCAAAAGGCGATATAGCCATTTTAGATGATAACACAATAGTATTCGCAGACTTATATGCGCATCAGACCAAAAAGAATTTAAGCAAGAATCCCCATATCGCAATTACCATAGTTAATCCCGCAGGTTATGCGGGTTATCAATTAAAAGGTAAAGCCAAAATTATAGAACATGGCAGGGAATATGAGCTCTTGACGAAACAGGCCGGGGGATGCGGGCAATTAAATAACCCTGATGCTAAATATGCCGTCAAGATGAAAGTGAACAAGATTATAAATATTGGTTATGGCGAAGCTGCTGATAAGGAGATTGGAAGAGTAGAAGTTAAAGGAGGTGTGCGTAATGAAAGCAAGGGTTGATCCAGAGATATGTATTGGCTGTACCTTATGCGTGCAGACTTGTCCTGAAGTATTTAAAATGGAAGAGGATAAGGCTGTAGCATGTGTAAGTGTTGTCCCGAAAAATGCGGAGAATACTTGCAAGCAAGCAGCAGATGAATGTCCGGTAACAGCAATAATAATAGAATGAACAGCAGATATTTTGGATAAAGGAGGCGAATTAAGATGGCAGATTTAAAAGATTTATTGCAAACGGCGGATTGGAAGACAGAGAAACATGTCCCGGTTATTGAGGCTCTGGCGACAGTAAAGAAGGGTGAATTTTTTAAGGTTACAGTAAGCGTAGGTAAAGAAATACCTCATCCAAATACCACAGAGCATCACATCAGATGGATTGGGGTTTATTTCTTAGCAGACGCAGAAAAGTTTCCCTATCAAATAGGCAAGTTTGAATTTACCAGTCACGGCGAATCCACACAGGGCCCAAATACCAGCACGATTTTTACGCATCCTGAGGTGGTATGTAGTTTTAAGACTGACAAAAATGGAACAATCATTGCTAGTTCCTATTGCAATATCCACGGTATATGGCAGAGCGCAAAGACGATAAGAACGGGAGTGTAAAGCTTGCCATAAACTCCCCGGAGTTATTATAAAAACGATATCTTCTAAAAAGATGACGCAAAGAAAGTAATGGATAGCCAGATATTTAATCCCCCGCTGGAAATCCCCGGGCTTAAGCCCGGGGATGAACGAGGATTTGTTCAAAGAGGGAGGGAGCCTCGGCCTTTAGGCCGAGGGGGCTCCACTAGAATTAAAAATGGTAATATCATCCCCGGCGTTACCCTGCTATTATGTATTGTGTATATTTTGGGTTTTAAGATTAATGCACTATCCGCTGGAACCGATAGTAAAAAATGCGCATTTTTTATAGAAGAGAAAATAATATTTAAGAATTTACCTCAAGATATAAATAGCTTACGTATTTGGATTCCTTATCCCGTTAATGATGCTAGGCAGTCAATAGCTGATTTTAATTTGGTAAGTCAATTTGCAAGCCGCTTTATTCTGGATAAAGAATACGGCAATGCAATTATTTATCTTACGCCAAGGCAAAAATTTCAGGATAATAATGCGCCTGAGATAATCTTATCGTTCAAAGTAAAAAGAAAGGAAGGCAGCGTTTATTTGGATTCGCGGCCTGCCTTTCGTTTTCTAAAAGCCGATAGGCTTGTGCAGATAGACGCAGAAATAAAGGCATTAGCGAAAAACATATCCCAGGGCAAAAACAATGATTTAGATAAAGCAAGGGCTATTTATGATTATCTTATAGATACGGTTACCTATTATAGGGGCGACCCTAACATTTGCGGCATTGGCAATAGCCTTTTGACTTTAAAAACCAAAAAAGGTATCTGCACAGATTACCATTCTTTATTTATCTCGTTGGTGCGTTCTTTAGGGATTCCGGCAAAATTTGAAATCGGTTTTCTTATCCCGGAAAATACACAGGAAGGAAAACTCAAGAATTATCATTGCTGGGCAGAGTTTTATCTAAAAGGAAAAGGCTGGATTCCTGTGGATGTATCCGAGGCAGACAAACATCCTGAAAAAAGAGAGTATTTCTTTGGGCATATCGATGCCCAGAGAGTTCATTTTAGCACAGGCAGAGATATAAAGCTTCAATACGCCAAAAATACAGAGCCGCTTAATTTTTTTATTTATCCTTACGTTGAGCTTAATGGCAGGCAATTTGACGATATGGATTTTGAGTTGTTATTCAAAGAGTTGAAAGGAGGTGATTGAGAAAGTTATAGATTATAGGTTAAAAGACACTGTTAATTTAAAATGAAAATTAGTTCTCGTTCTCGGTATCGGTTAAAAGAAGGAGAGAATTATTGGCTGTTAACATAGGAGGAAAGATGAGAAAATTAATGAATATTTTACCGGTATTAGTAATTGCAACTGGGTTTTGGTTTATGAGGGTTTCTTTTGCAGAGCATCCCGGGACAGCAATAGAGCATAGAGAGCATCCCGGCACACATGAAGAAGAACATCCGGGTAAGAAAGAGATGCTTTCAGCCAAACAGATTATCAAAGGAATAAAAGGCCATATTGATAAAGTGGCTGGAGAAAATAACGGATATTTTCCTTTGCGCGATGAAAAAGAAGGGAAAGATTTAAAGCTTAAATTAATCAAGGTGCATGAGGATAAAGTCAGTTACATTAAAAAACACGACGCTTATTTTGCCTGCACGGATTTCATAGCAGAGGATGGGATGAAATATGATGTGGATTTCTGGATGAAGAAAGGTCCGTCTGGCGAATTAACAGTGTATGATACAAAAATTCATAAAAAAGATGGCAACCCCCGGTTTATTTACAAAGATGACGAGATAGCTCCGGTTGAATAATTCTAAGTCAGGATAGGGGCGAGGATGAGGCAAAAAACTGTTTTTTTGTTAAGCGCTATTTTTGCTTGCCTAAATTTTATTCAGGCAAACCCCATTAGAGATAAGGCGCCAAAGGCGACTGACGGTTGCCTGCGGCAACCTATCTCTAACGGGGCATATGCGCAAAATTATCAGCCAGAGGAGCCGAATATGAAATTAACCAGCCCGGAATTTGGTAATAATGAATTTATCCCCAAAAAATTCACCTGCGAAGGGGAAGACATGAATCCTGCGCTTATCATTGCAGGCGTCCCTGTTAATGCTAAGAGCTTAGCTTTAATAGTTGATGATCCGGATGCGCCGATGGGAATGTGGGTGCATTGGGTGGTTTATAACATACCTAAAGGATTCTCTCGCATAGAAGAAAACAGCATTCCGGGCGAGCAGGGGAGCAATGATTTTGGCCGCCAGAATTACGGCGGCCCCTGTCCTCCTTCCGGAACTCACCGCTATTTCTTTAAAATCTATGCCTTGGATAGAGAATTAAATTTAAAAGCAGGGCTTAGCAAAAAAGAGTTAGAAAAGGCTATGCAAGGTTATATGCTGGATAAGGTGGAATTAGTAGGGTTGTATAAGAAGACAGGAAGGTATTAAAAAAACGATAATAAAGGTTAGCAGTGAGGTAAGCGCAAATGGATGAATTTTCTATTCTTATCGGAGGAAAGGCTGGATTTGGCATAGATAAAGCCAGTTTGATTATTGGCCGTATACTTGCCCAACAGGGTTTTAGAATTTATATTTACCGTGATTATCCTTCGCTCATACGAGGGGGCCATACCTTTTCTATCATTCGGGCATCTAAAAATAAGATAGCCGCCCATTATGACAAGGTGGACTTTTTACTTGCTCTAAACCAAGATACCTTGAATCTTCATAGAAATAGATTAAAAAAAGACTGCCTTTTTATTTACGATTCTGACCAAGTAAACCCCGTTAGAAATCTTATACAAAAGGATAGCAATACAGGTATTTCTAACGGGGTAAAGATTGACTCTGATTCTACCTGCGGTGTCGGCCTGCCAATAGGAAAAATAATCAAGGAAGAGAATGCATCTGAAATTATGCGTAATACTTGTATTATTGGAGCTTTTTGTAAAACTGTGGGCATAGATTTAGAGATTTTAGAAAATGTTTTAAAGAAAGAGATTTCCAAAGAAATAGATTTGAATTTAAAAGTTTGCCGTAGAGGTTTTCATGAAGCGAAAGAATTAATAAAGATAGAGCCATTGGCTCAAGATAAATTGCCTTTGCTTTCTGGTAATCAGGCCATAGGCTTAGGACTTATCAAAGGCGGGCTTAAAACTTATATTGCTTATCCTATGACGCCTTCCTCACCGATTTTGCATTACTTAGCGGAAATTGCTTCAGATTTCGGTTTAAAAGTTCTTCATCCGGAAAGTGAAATTGGAGTTATTCTGATGGCTTTGGGATTCGCCTATATGGGAGAAAAAGCAGCCATAGGCACTTCAGGGGGAGGGTTTTGTCTGATGACTGAAGGTTTAAGCTTTGCCGGTATGAGCGAATTGCCCATAGTGATTATACTCGGCCAAAGGCCCGGGCCCAGCACAGGGCTGCCTACCTATTCAGCGCAGACGGACTTACATTTTGCTTTAAATGCCGGACAAGGAGAATTTGGCCGTTTTATAGTAGCGCCCGGTGATCCAGAAGAAGCGTATTTTTGGTCTGCAATGGCTATGAATATCAGTTGGAAGTATCAGATACCTGCGATTATCCTTTCAGATAAAAATATAGGCGAGGGCATTTTTAGTTTTGATATAAATTCTATAGAAGAAATATCCGCCAGAGGTGGATCCGCCTGCGGCGGAAAAGAAGAAGGGCCTCTTTTATGGGATAGAAAATCTGCCTATAAAAGATATTTAAATACAGAGAACGGGGTTTCTCCTTTGGCTTTTGTGCCGGATAAAGAAGCGATTATAAAAGTGAATAGCTATGAACACGATGAATTTGGCATAACTACTGAAGACTCGCAGACAACCCGGATGATGCAGGATAAACGTTTACGCAAAGAAAAATATTTGATAGAAAAATTGAGAAGATTTAAAACAGTAAAAATTTATGGCAATCAGAATTCTTCCGTGGCCTTGCTTTGCTGGGGGTCAAATAAAGGAGTCTGCATTGAAGCAGCGGGAAACTTAGGGCTAAAAGTTATCCAGCCATTAGTGCTTTCGCCATTTCCAATTAAACAATTTCAGGAAGCATTAACAGGCGTAAAAAAAATAATCAACGTAGAAAATAATGCTACCGGCCAACTTGCCATGCTTATCAAAAATTATGGATTTAACGTAGATGAGAATGTATTAAAATACGATGGCCGGCCTTTTTATTTGGATGAGTTAGAGGAGAAATTGAGATCGATGATTTAATTATTGGGAGCTAATATTATGATTACTAAAGACTTAGGTACATCCGCCCCGAATACCTGGTGTCCGGGTTGCGGTAATTTCGCTATTTTAAACGCTATTAAAACAGTGCTTGGCGAATTAAATCAGGAAGGGGTTCCTCAAGAAAAAATAGTCTTAGTTTCTGGCATAGGTTGTCACGCAAAAATCGTTGATTACATAAATGTAAATAGTTTCTATTCTATTCACGGCAGGGTTGTTCCGGCAGCAGAGGGTATAAAACTTTCCCGTTCAGATGTAAAAGTAATTGGTTTTGCAGGTGACGGCGATGCCTATGGAGAAGGCATAGAACATTTAATATTTGCTGCTAAAAGAAACATTGATATTACTATGATTATCCACAATAACCGCGTATATGGCTTGACTGCCGGCCAATATACCCCTACTTCGCCTCTAGGGTTTCGCGGCCGCTCTACTCCAGAAGGGACAAAGGAGCTGCCTATAAATCCCCTTGAGCTGATGCTCGCCAGCGGCGCCACATTTATAGCCCGCGGCACTTCGCACGGCATTGAATTACTTAAGAAAATTTTCAAAGAAGCTATTATGCATAAAGGGTTTTCTCTGGTGGATGTGCTGCAGGTTTGTGTAACCTATTTTAATATGTATGAATACTATGATAAACGAGCGTATGAAGTAAAAAACCACGACCCTAAAGATTATACCCAGGCCTTGAGTAAGATTAGGGAATGGGACTATAATTCTGATTCCCCAATTGCCCTGGGAACATTTTACAAAAAAGAGGCTCCCACATTTGAGGAGAGATTTTTCCAACAGAAAACTCAAGCCATAGACAGAAATTTGAAAATAAATGAACTGTTAAATACCTCAATTTAAAAATGGCAAATGAAGATATTTTATTATGCCTGTTTCTTTTGATATAGAAGCAATATTTACGAAATATAAAGATAGAGTTTACCGGCTCGCCCTAAGTGTAACCAGGAATGAGAAGGACGCCGAAGATGTGATGCAAAATACCTTCCTGAAGATAATAAAAAATTTAGTTTATTTCAGGAATAAATCGAGCCTCTCAACGTGGATTTATAAGATTACGTATAATGAAGCATTGATGTATTTGCGAAAGAAAAAAAATCAGCTTAAGTTACCCGGTTATTTAAGACACGGAGCAAAGGCAGCTTCAGGGCTTTTTGTAAATTGGGCCAAATTGCCTGACCAGCAATTGTTGGATAATGAGTTACAAGAGAGGATAGACAGCGTTATAAACCATATGCCGATAACATACCGTATGCCTTTGTTATTAGATAGCGTGGAAGGGTTACCACTCAAAGACAGCGCTAGAATTTTAGGCCTTAAGATAAATTCTTTAAAAACAAGGCTGCACCGGGCGCGCCTGAATGTCAGGTCAGAAATATCAGGTTATTTTAGGGATAATCAAGGGCAAAAGATAGAAGAGAAAAAAAATAAAAGGTGTAATATCTGGACTGGTTTTGTATATAATTATGCCCATGGTAATCTGGAGAAGAGAAAGAGCGAGGTTTTTAAAAGGCACATAAAGGACTGTTTAAGCTGCAATTCATTTTTAGATACATATCTTAAAGCCATTGACGTAACAAGAGCGCTCCAATGCCAGGATTTGCCTGCCCAGTTAAAAGACAAAATTGAGACCTTTATCCTTAAGCGATAAGATGGAGCCCGCCTTAGGCTATAATCCTAAAGGGCGTTCCTTTTTTTTCTTGTCCCTTCGGGGCGGAATCCTGACTCCATTCATCCCTCTTCTAGCGGGGGCGGTTTTGAAGCGTCGGGATAAAAAAGCTTTTGGTCAGAGAGAGAAAAAATATTGAACCTTTTTCTCTTCCTAAGCATCTAAATACAAAAAGGAGGAGAAGATGGTAAAAACAATAAACAGAGATGACCTGTTGATAATAAATTTAGTTTCTTCGAAGAAGGGGTTTAAGTTAGTGGATGTGTTGGATAAAGAGCATTATGAAAAGGAGCATATCAAAGGTGCTATTTCCCTGCCTTGGAATGATATTGAGAGGGAGGCGGGAACAGTACTTCGCAAGGACGACTTGATTGTGGTTTACTGCGCCAGCTTTGAGTGTCAGGCTTCAACTAAGGCAGCAGAAAAGTTGCTCTCTATGGGTTATAAGAATGTGTTAGATTATAAGGGAGGCCTAAAGGATTATAAGGAAGCAAAATTACCTCTGGAAGGCAGTTTGCATAAGGGGGCTTCTATGACGACAGCCAATACCTGTTCCTGTTCTTCAGGCCTCCTTTAGGGTAGGGGTTATAAGGCGCTGAAACAGTTTTTGGGTAACATAAACATAAGGTAAAGATAAAGAAACTGTGGGAGAAAAATAAAAGTATGCCCGTAGAGGGGAGGTGAACGCTAATGCTAAGAAGAAAAGAAAGTTGTGGCATTTGTGAATATCAGCTGGTAGGTATTGGCGGATGGCGGACATTTATGCCTATCTTATGTTGTGAAACGAAAAGGCAAAAAAGAGTTTCTCATGGGAAGAAAATAGAGGAAGGGTTAGATTTATAGATGTATGGAAAAGGCTTTCTTTTAAAGAGGAGGCCTTTGTATGCCGCCTTCGCAGAAGACCGCCCCGCCGTTGGCGGGGCGGGGTTGTTTTCCATATACAAATTTTTTAAGTCAACATAATAAGAATGTGCTATAATAATATTAAGAGTCTTTTGACTAAAAAGGAGAAAGGAATGGATAAATACAAATGTACGGTTTGCGGCTATATCTATGATCCTGCATCCGGCGATTCTACTCAAAACATTCCTGCGGGCACTGCGTTTGAAAATTTGCCGGATAGCTGGGTATGTCCTGAATGCGGAGTGCCTAAGGACCAGTTTGAAAAAATAAATTAAAACATAACTTAGTAAGAAAGAGGTTATTATTATGCCTGAAAGAATAGCTTTTAAAGGGAATCCTGTGACTTTGGTAGGCAGGCTATTGAAAATAGGAGATAAAGCTTCTGATTTTAGGGTAATTTCATCTGACCTTAAGGAAGTAGGGCTATCTGATTTTCAAAATAAGATAAAGGTTATTACTACTTTTCTTTCTTTAGACACCCCGGTTTGCGATTTGCAGTTAAAGGAATTCAATAAACGGGCCGCGGGATTTTCTTGCGATATTGTTGTCTTGGGTATTAGCAAGGATTTGCCTTTTGCCCAGAAAAGGTTTTGTCAGGCAAATGGCATCACTAATATAGCGGCTTTATCAGATTATAAATTTTCTTCATTTGGAATAAATTATGGCTTGCTCATAAAGGAAATGAACCTTTTGGCCAGGTCAGTAATTATTTTAGATAAAAATGATCTAATAAGATATTTTAGAATAGTAGAGGAATTAACCACGCCCCCGGATTACGAAGACGCATTAAAAAATTTAGCAGAGATTATAAAGAATCCCGTGTTATCAGCAAAGGAAAAATTGCCCTCTAAATGTAAACCCTGCGAAGGTGGGATGCCCCCTATGCCTAAAGACAAGATAGAGAAACTCTTAGCTGGATACCGTGGCTGGGAATTAGCAGAAGATAAAAAACTCGTTAAAGAATTTAAGTTTAAAGATTTTGTAGAGGCAAAATATTTCATTGACCTGGTAGCGATTATTGCCGAAGAGCAAGGCCATCATCCAACTATCACTATAATTTATAATAAATTAAGAATTACCCTTACTACCCACGCAGCAGGGGGATTAACAGAAAATGATTTTATCATGGCTAAAATTATCGATGAACTGAGAGGAGAGCCGTGAACCCCGTTAGAAATCTAGATAATAGCCCGCAACAACATAAACATAATATGCGTAAACGTTTCCCTGATAGAAATAGAATGATGAATATTTCTAACGGGGTGAAAAAAGCAGCGGTGTTGGTTGAGGATAATTATCAGGTCTTAGAGGTTTGGTATCCATATCTACGCCTGCGCGAAGAAGGCATCCAAACTGTGTTTGTAGGCACAGGAAAAAAGATATACAAGAGCAAGGAGGGTTATCCTGCAGAAGAAGAGCTCTCCATAAAAAAAGCAAGGTTTCGAGATTTTGATGCTGTGATTATACCCGGAGGTTATGCCCCGGATATATTAAGAAGATATGAAGAGGTAAATAATTTTGTAAGAGATATGTATAATAAAGGAAAGGTCGTAGCTGCTATTTGCCATGCGGGCTGGGTACTTGTTTCTGCGGGAGTCCTAAGGGGGAGGAAGGTAACTGGTTTTTATGCCATAAAAGATGACCTGATAAACTCCCAAGCAGAATTTATAGATAAAGAAGTTGTAGTGGATGGTAACCTGATTACCTCCCGTAACCCATATGATTTACCGGCGTTTTGCAGCCAGATAATAAAAAAGCTAAAGAATAAATAATGGTATATAATCTGGAGGCAACAATCAAAGAGATAATCCCCAGGGCCTATAACGTAAAGAGTTTGCGCCTGGAAGCCGGAGACAATATAGATTATAAGGCTGGCCAATTCCTCTGCGCACAGCTTTTGACGGAAAAGGAATGTAAGAGATATTTATCGATATCCAGTTCACCTACTGAGAAAGGCTACATTGAATTTACCAAGAAAATTACCCAAAGCGATTTTTCTAAAATATTGAGCAGTTTAAAGCCCCAAGATAAAATAAAGATCCAGTACCCTTTTGGGAAGTTTACTATTGAAGATGCGCCTGAGAGAATAGCCTTTCTTTCAGGGGGCATCGGAATCACTCCCATAAGAAGTATCTGTAAATATGCCGTTGATAAAAAGCTGGATATAGATATAGTCCTGGTTTATGCCAACCGTTCAATCAAAGACATTATCTTTAAAGAAGATTTTGATTTAATGCAAAAGCAGCTTCCTAAATTAAGAGTCGCTCATGTGCTTTGTGAACCTTCTCCCGGATTTAAATGTGTTGCTGGGCTAATTAATAGCCAAGTTATTAAGAATGAGATTCCTGATTACGCCCTGAGAAAATTTTATATATGCGGCCCGCCTTCAATGGTAGAGGCAATGAAAAAAATACTTATAGAAGAATTAATGCTGCCCAAAGAAAATATTATTACAGAAGGATTCCAGGGTTATTAGAATAAGGATGTAAGATGTCTAGTTTAAAGATATTGCCGGATATTTATTCAGTAGGCGTGGTGGACTGGAATATACGCACATTTCACGGCCATACCTATACGACAAAAAGGGGAAGCACTTATAATGCATATCTTGTCATGGATGAAAAGATTGCATTAGTGGATATGGTCTATGGCCCTTTTACTGACGAATTGATGGAGAATATTAAACAGATTGTGCCATTAGAGAAAATAGATTATATTATCGCTAATCACCTTGAATCAGACCATTCCGGAGCATTCCCTCAAGTTTTAAAATTTATGCCTCAGGCAAAGATTTTTGGCACAGAGAAATTAAAAGAAGGGCTATATCGGCATTATTATAGTAATTGGGATTTCCAGACCGTAAAAACAGGAGACAAGTTAAAATTGGGTAAGCGGACCTTAACCTTTTTTGAGGCGGCGATGATTCATTGGCCGGATAGTATGTTTACATATTGCCCCGAAGAAGAGCTGCTTCTGTCTAATGATGCCTTTGGCCAGCATTACGCCACTAGCGAAAGATTTGACGATGAAACCGATGAATGCGCGCTTATGGATGAGGCAATAAAATATTATGCGAATATTCTCTGGCCATTTAGTTCAGTTATTTTAAGAAAGATCGAAGAGCTCCAAAAGATGAATATCCCTATAAAAATGATTGCGCCTAGTCATGGCATTATCTGGCGCCGTAATCCGGGAAAAATAATTAATGCTTATTTATCCTGGGCAAAGAATGAAACCAAGCCCAAAGTTGTGATTGCCTATGAAACAATGTGGGGCGCAACCGAGAAGATGGCCAGAAAGATACTTGAAGGCATAACTGATGCGGGTGTAAATGTAAGACTTTTCGATATTGCATTATCTGATCGCAGCGAAATAATTAAAGAGATGCTGGATGCAAAAGGTTTTATCTTTGGTTCCTCAACCCATGATAACGGTATGCTTCCTAATATTGCCGGTTTTTTAGAATTTGTAAAGGGCCTAAAGCCGAAAAATAGGGTAGCTTGTGTATTTGGTTCGTATGGTTGGGCAGGAGGAGCAACAAAAGAAATAGAAGAAGTCCTAAAAGAGGCAGGGATAGAATTGGCGCAGCCGAGTTTATCTGTAAAATATGTTCCTGATGAGAATGAAATTAGCCGTTGTTATGAATTTGGTAAAGAATTTGCCAAAAAATAAAACAGGAGGTCAAATGAAGGCATAGAACTTATGGAGCAAAGCGAACATAAGTTCTATGCCTGAATTTGACCCAGCACTAATTTTTTTATAAAGCCTTTTAAATTTATTGCTTAGGGTTTGAAGTAACCGCCACCCCTATGAGCTAACTTAGACGGTTGCATAAAATTAGTGCTGGGTTTAATTCGCAGACGACCTTCGGTCTACAACTTATGTCGCTCTTACAAGCTCCATAAGTTGTCCGCTCATTAAAGGAGGCGCATGATGGGGCCGGTAGATGCTCTAAAATTAGCATTGTCTAAAGAGGTGGCTTCAATTGAATTGTACAATAAGCTTAATTTGAAGCATCCGGGGTTACAAGAGCTCTTTTCGTTTTTGATTATCGAAGAAGAAAGACATAAGCGGTTAATTGAGAAGAAGATTCTTGAAATGACCCGATGCTAAGATTTCTGATAGAAAGAAATAGGCTGTCACGAAACTCGCTTTAAAGATTAAGCGAGCTCGACGGAGAAATAGGAGGTAAAAAGAAAAATTGATTCAATGTTTTCCGACGAGAAAATAGTTTCGTGACAGCCACATAGAAAGAAAAGGAGGGAGGTGAGTCAAATGACAAAGAAGGGAGTAAAGAAAACAGCGAAATCTAAGAAGGGCAGCTGTTATGCGTGTGGCGTATGCGGATTAGCGGTAACGGTAGATAATATTTGCGGCTGTGTCGACGCTTGCGATATAATCTGCTGCGGAGAGGAAATGAAGCCTAAGAAATAAAGCAATAAATGAAGAGATTAGATGCCGAGATAATTAATTTTTTTCAGAATCAGAATTTTGTCCTTGTTTCTACGGTAAATAAAGATGGAAGCCTGCATAATGCCTGCAAAGGCATAGTAACAATAGACCAGCAAGGCAAAGTTTATCTTCTTGATCTCTATCGCGGCAAGACGCATGATAACCTAAAGCAAAATCCAAACATAAGCATTACTGCGGTTGATGAACATAAATTTACTGGCTATTGCCTGAAAGGTAAAATCAAAGAATCGTCGGAGGAAAGGCTTACCCCGCAAATTATAACC
>Ga0105164_10001130_pt1 | contig 17326 bp, 14 predicted proteins | sample VDWuncwatermetaG_FD_89674 | JGI IMG/M metagenome (GOLD analysis project Ga0105164, IMG submission 89674) | Wastewater microbial communities from Netherlands to study Microbial Dark Matter (Phase II) - VDW unchlorinated drinking water | ecosystem: Environmental > Aquatic > Freshwater > Drinking...
GACAGCAAGGTCCGCACGGCGGCGGCGCGGGCTTGCTCGTCGCCGACGACCGGCACGGCGTAGCCGAGATACATCAAGGCCTTGGCGCGGACAGCGGGCGCCTCGACGGCGGACTCGGCGACGGCGCGAAGCGCGGCCAGTCCTTTCGTGCGGCGGTTCTGCGGCGCGAGCGGCAGCGAGGAGTGCAGGGATTCGAGCGCGGCGAGCTTCTCCGCCGGCGAGGCGCCCGCTGTCCGCGCCAAGGCCTTGATGTATCTCGGCTACGCCGTGCCGGTCGTCGGCGACGAGCAAGCCCGCGCCGCCGCCGTGCGGACCTTGCTGTCCGCGACGGCCTCGCCCGCCTACCGCGTGTACGCGCTGCGCGGCCTGGCTCCCGCGACGCACGATCTACCCGCCGCGCTCGAAGGCGAAACGCAGGCCGTTTTGCTCGACCTTCTCGTCCTGCCTCTCGGCGAGGTGGAGAAGATCACGACCTTGGTGGCTCTGGACGCGTTCACGCGCTCGCGCCAGGATCTTCCCCGGCGCCGGCCCGACCTCGTGACCGCGCTCGAGACGGCCGTGCTCGTTCCCATCGAAGTCGATCCGGCCGCGTTCGCCGCGAAGGGGTATCCCTCCGCGCGCGGCCTCGAGATCGCGATTGTATGGCACTCCGCGCGCAACCGCGCGGCCATCGGCGAGTTCGCGGCGCTGGCGCGCGTCAACATGTTGCTCGCTTCGCTCGCAACCCTGGAAGGCGATGCCGGCGTCAAGCGGCAGATCGACGCGTTTCTCGCCGCGCCCCCGCCCGACCTGCTGTAAACGGCTAAATCGGCGCGCCTTCGGCCGACGGCAGGACCATCTCGAAGCGCGCTCCGCCCCGCGGCGACCGGCCGGCCGTCAGCTCCCCTCCGTGTCGGCGAGCGATCTCCCGGCACGAGTACAGCCCCAGCCCCACTCCCCCTTCCTTCGCGTTCCCCGTAGCAAACGGCGTGAACAGGCTCGGAAGCAGCTCCGGCGGCAAGCCCGGTCCGTCGTCGTCGACGGCCACGACCACGCGCGGCCCCGCGGCGACCAGAGAAACCGTGATCCGGCCTCCCTTGGGCATGGCCTTCGCGGCGTTTCCCGCCAGATTGACGAGGACCCGTTCGAGCTCATGCCCGGCCGCGCGGATGAAATGAGCGTCCGTCGGATACTCGCGCGTGATCTGGACCTTGCGCTCGCGAAGCGGGTCCTCGCACAGGCTCAGCGCCGACTCGATCACCTCAGACGCGCTGCGCGTCGCCATCGCGTGGTCCCGTCCGGTCATCAGACGGAGCACAAGATCGTGGCAGTAGCGGGCCGAGCGCTCGATGCGCGCCATGTCCGCGCGCGCGGCCTGAGTCAGTTCCGGGTCCTCGCGCCTTATGCTGGCGTAACCGAGGATCACCGACAGCGGCGCGCCGAGATCATGAACCACTCCCGCCCCGCCGGCCGCCACGACGGCGACTTCCTCCAGGCGCTCGATCTCGCCGCGCTGGCGCGCCGCCTTCGCGCTCGCCTCGCGCTCCGACTTGGCCAGCGCCCAGGTGGCCGCGGCGGAGCCGAGCAGGACGCTGGTCTTCAGGGTGAGGGCGAAGGTCCCGGCCGGGCCGACGGCTCCATCGTCGCTGAAGTATCCCGCCGCGTTCGCGAGCACAGCGCCCGCGGAGATCCACGCGGTTTCGCGGCCGCTAAGCAGGATGGCGGCGCTGAAAATAGGGAGAAGGTAAAGGACCCACAGGTCGGATTCCGCGCCGCCAGAACGGGCTTGGATCGCCGCGACCACGACGAACGAGGCGACCAACGCCAGGGCCGGAGGCAGGGGAAGGTCGGATCGCAGCCTCACCGCGAGGCTGGCCGCGAGGCTGGTAACCAGAAGCAGGAGGAACAGCCACAGACAATCCGGCAGCACCAGCTGCGGGTTGCCTTTCGACAGAAAGGCCAGGGAGGCCAGCGCGACCCCGATGGCTGACTCACAGCGCCCGGACGCGCTCCTGTCCGAAACAAGGTTCTTTAGTTCCATGCCCTCAGGATAGACCCGGAATCCTGCGCCCGCGCCGAAGCCGCGCTTAATTTCCGCTTAACTCGCGGGCTTGCGGGCGAGGACGACGAGGCGGCTGTTGAACTTCTGGCGCTTGAACCCGACGAGCGCGGCCCACGACTTCAGCGGCCTGAGCCCCGCGCGGCGCAGCGACGCATACAGCCGCGGCCTGTCGTAGCCGCGCACAACGAAGCGCGTGCGCAGGGGCTTTCGTTCCCGCCGCAGGATGGTCCACTCGTTGATCACGCGCGGATCCCGGCCCTCGACGAGCACGGCGTCCTGGAGCAGATACGACCCGTCGCTCTGACGGTTCCAGTGCCGGTGCGTCGTCCGCGAGCGGATCCAGGCGTGGTCCACGAGCTCGATCAGGAACAGCCCGCCCGGCTTCAGCGCGCGCGCGACGCTCTTGAGGGTTTTCAGGTCGTCGCTTTCCTTCTCGAAGTAGCCGAAGCTCGTCCACAGGTTCATGACCGCGTCGAACTCTCCCTTGAAGGGCAGGCGGCGCATGTCGCCCTCGGCGAAAGCGCAGTTCTTCAGCGCGCCCGCCCGGCGCCGCGCGGTCGCGAGATACTCCGCCGTGCGGTCCACGCCGAGGACGCTCGCGCCGCGGCGCGCGAGCAGGATCGAGTGTCGGCCGGTGCCGCAGCATAGATCAAGAACGCGCGAGCCTTTCTTGAGGCCCAGCAGCTTCCAGGCCGCGGCGGCCTCGCGCGGCGCGGCGGCGAGCGCGTCGACCGAGCCGGGCGTGAACACCTCGGCGCGGAAGAAGCCCTTCGCCCAGTCGCTCATCGCTTTTCGAGCCAGGAGGCGAGCGCCTCGAGCGTGTCGGCGGGAATCGCGTGTCCGCCCTCGAAGCGGCGCAGCTGGCCGCGCCAGCCGGCCTCGACGAGGACCTTCTCGAGCGCGCGCGCCTGAGGAAAGCCCAGGATCGGGTCCACGGAGCCGTGCGACTGGAAGAAGGGCAGGCCTTTCTTGGCGGCCGCGAGCTCGGCGAGCGTTTTCTTGTCGACCAAGGTCCCGGACAGGATGGCGACGCCGGCCGGCGGCGCCTCGGCGCGCGCGGCGAGGTCGACGGCGAGCATCGCGCCCTGGGAGAAGCCCATCAGCACGATCTTGTCCCACGGCTTCTCGAGGCCCTTGATGAAGCGCTGCAGCTCCTCGCGCGCCCACTCGAGGCCTTCCGGCTCCTTGAGGGACAGGTCGCGCGGCGTCCCCGTGCGCTGAGCTTCCTCGAAGGCGGCGACGTCAATCGGAAACCAGGCGCGGCCGCCCCAGTCGAGCGTCTCGGGCGCGTCGGGGAAGAACCAGGTGATCGGGCGCTTCGTCTCGAGCTCCTGCGCCAGCGGCGCCAGGTCGCGCATGTCGGCGCCGTAGCCGTGCAGGCAGATCACGGCGAGCGCGTTCGGGTCCGAGTTGGGGATCTCGATCGCGTCGAGGTTTCCGAAACGCACGAGGCGGGGCTTTTCCATCGTCACTTGCGCTCCCGCCTTTCCCAGGACGAGCGCTGGGGGCGATAGCCCGTTTTCGGAGCGGCCGGACCCTTTTTCCCGGGCTTGTCCTTCATGTGCGAGTGCTCGTGAAAATCCTTGTCGGCCTTGGCGCGGCGCGCGGCCAGCGCCTCGGGCGGCGGGTTCGCGCCGATGAGGCAGTCGCAGCCGGAACCGATGAGGTCGGCGCGGCGCGCGGACAGCAGGGCCTCGCGCACCTCGAAGTAGTTCTCGGGCTTGAAGAACTGGAGCAAGGCGCGCTGGAGGCGGCGGTCCTTCATGCCCTTGGCGATCGGCATCGGCAGGCCGGTCTAGGGATTGCGGCCGGTGTAGTACATGGCGGTCGCGAGATCGTGCGGACCGGGAATGAAGTCCTGGACCTGGTCGGGCTTGTAGCCGTTTTTCTTGAGAAAAACGGCGAGCTCGATCATCGCGGCGAGGTCCGAGCCGGGATGGCTGGCGATGAAGTAGGGAACCAGGAACTGCTTCTTGCCCGCCTTCTTCGATTCCTCGTCGAACTTCTTCGCGAAGTCCTCGAAGGTGTTGTGCCGCGGCTTCTTCATCAGCTCGAGCACCTTCGGCGAGGCGTGCTCGGGCGCGACCTTCATGCGGCCGCTGACGTGGTGCGCGGTCAGCTCCTTCATGTACTCGGGCGAGAGGCGCGCGAGGTCCATGCGGATGCCGGAAGCGACGAACACCTTCTTGATGCCGGGAACTTCGCGCGACTCTTTCATTAAATGGACTAATGGAGCGTGGTCGGTGCCGAGGAACTTGCACACGACGGGATGCACGCACGACTGGCGCTTGCAGATCTTCTCGACCTCGGGCTCGGTGCAGCGCATCTGGTACATGTTCGCCGTCGGGCCGCCGATGTCGGAGATGACGCCCTTGAACTCGGGATCGCGCGACAGCCCCGTGATCTCCTTCAGGACGCTGCCCTCGGAGCGCGACTGGATCGTGCGCCCTTGGTGCGCCGTGATCGAGCAGAAGGTGCAGCCGCCGAAGCAGCCGCGCATGATGGTGACGGAGTCTTTGATCATTTCCCATGCCGGTATGGTCGAACCGGCGTAAGAAGGGTGCGCGCGGCGCGTGTAGGGAAGTCCGTAATAGAAATCCATGCGTTCTTGCGTGACAGGCAACTGAGGAGGCGTAACGACCACGGTACGCAGTCCGTGCTTCTGCACCAAGGTCTTGGCGTTGAAAGGGCTCGTCTCACGATGGGCCAGCCTGGCCATCTCCAAAAATTTGTCTTTTGATTCCTTCACATCTTCAAAAGAAGGTAATTGAACGACGTCCGCGCCGCCAGGCGCGAGTTCGCTTGCTCCCAGGAACGATGCCACGCCCCTCAAATCCCGGCAATCCTTGACCGATTTGCCCGCCTGAAGCCGTTTGGCGATCTCGACGATGGTCTCTTCACCCATGCCGTACGCGACGAGGTCGGCTTTGGAATCAAGAAGAACGGAAGGTCTCACGGAGTCGGACCAATAGTCGTAGTGCGCGAGGCGGCGAAGGCTCGCCTCCACGCCGCCCGCGATCACGGGCACGCCCGGAAACGCCTCGCGCGCGCGCTGGCAGTAGGGTATCGTGGCCCGATCCGGCCTCAGCCCGATCTTCCCCCCCGGCGAATAGGCGTCGTCGTTTCGTACCTTCTTGTTCGCCGTGTAATGGTTGATCATCGAGTCCATGTTCCCCGCGGAGATCGCGAAGAACAGGCGCGGACGGCCGAAGCGGCGCCACGGCTCGGCGCTGCGCCAGTCGGGCTGGGAGAGGATCGCGACGCGGAAGCCGGCGTGGTCGAGCACGCGGCCGAGCAAGGACATCGCGAACGAGTAATGGTCGATGTAGGCGTCGCCCGTGACGAAGACGATGTCGACCGCATCCCAGCCGCGCGCGTCCATCTCGGCGCGCGTCATGGGAAGAAAACGGGGATCGTGGCGGAAGGAGGGAGCGGACACTGCCCCTATATTATAGCCCCTTTCCGTCGAGGTATCGTAGAATCCCCCCATGAACGTCCTCGTGCTCAACTGCGGCTCCTCCTCGCTGAAGTTTCAGATCATCTCGACCGACGCGGAGCGCATAGCGGGCGACTCCGACCAATGCCTGGCCAAGGGGCTGATCGAGCGCATCGGCAGCCTGTCTTTGCTGACCTTCAAGGCCGCGGGGCGCGAGACCGTGCGGTCCGAGGAGCCCCTGCGCGACGTCCGCGCGGCGCTCGAGCGGGTGCTGCGCTGGGCGATGTCCCCGGACTCGGGGATCGACAGCGTGACCTCGGCCGCGGACCTGCACGCCGTCGGCCACCGCGTCGTGCACGGCGGGGAGAAGTTCGGCGCCTCCGTGCGAATCGACGCGGCCGTGATCAAGGGCATCGAGCGCTGCGTGGAGCTCGCGCCCCTGCACAACCCCGCGAACCTGAAGGGCATCCGCGCGGCGAGCGAGGTCTTCGGGCCGGGCGTGCCGCAGGTCGCGGTCTTCGACACGGCTTTCCACGCGACGATGCCCGAGACCGCGTACCTGTACGGAATCCCGTATCACTTCTACCGCCGGCACAAGATCCGGCGCTACGGCTTCCACGGCACCTCGCACCGCTATCTCGCGTACCGCTACCGCACGATGCTGAAGCTTCCCAAGGACGCGGTCAAGATCGTGACCTTGCACCTGGGCAACGGCTGCTCGGCGACGGCGATCAAGGGCGGGGCGTCGATCAACACCTCGATGGGCTTCACGCCGCTCGAGGGCCTCGTCATGGGCACGCGCTCGGGCGACGTGGACGCGTCCGTCCTCGAGTTCCTGTCGCTCAAGGAAGGCCTGAGCCTCTCCGAGATCATCACGATGCTCAACAAGGAGTCCGGCCTCCTCGGGCTGTCGGGCCTGACGAGCGACATGCGCGAGCTGCTCGAGGAGGAACGCGAGAACGGCGACCGGCGCGCGCGCCTGGCCGTCGAAGCGTTCTGCGCCAGCGTGCGCCGCCGCATCGGCGCCTATCACGCCGAGCTCGGCGGGGCGGACGCCGTGATCTTCTCCGGCGGCATCGGCGAGAACTCGGCCGAGGTGCGCCGCCGGATCTGCCTCGGCCTCTCGTGCCTCGGGCTCGACCTCGACGAGGCGCGCAACGCCGCGGTGACGCAAGGCGGGGCGGGGCTCATCACGACGGACGCGTCGCGGCTAAAGGCCTATGTCATCCCGACGAACGAGGAACTGCTCATCGCGCGGGACGCCTACCGCGTCGTCGCGAAATAAGGCCCGCGAACGATAAAAGCCTTGTAAAAGCGCCGTTCCGGGGTTATCCTCCGGTTGGAGAACCCCCTCCATGACCCGTCTCCGCCTGCTCGCCTTATCGCTGCTCGTCGGCGCCGCCCCTCCGGGCGTGGAGCCGTCCGGGAGCGCCATCGTCGCCGAGGCCAAAGCCTTTCTTCCCGTCTCCTGCAAGGCCTCCAAGCCGACCTGCGCGCAGGCGGGCGAGATCCTGAACGGCTACCTCGCGGAGCTCGCGAAGGCCGACGCGTGCGCCGCGAAAGCGTGCCCGGTCGCGGATATCCACACGATCTTCGACCGCGACCACGACCTGGACAAGCTCGAGCACGCGCTCCCGGCGAAGGCCCGTTCCGCCGGCGGCAGACGGCCGTTCCTGCGCTTAAGCCTGCTGGTGGTCGGCCGCTCGGGCTTGGCGCTGGCGCTCTCCGATCCGAAGGCGAATGCCCCGACGCGCTACGATCCCCCCGTCGACGCGCCGAAGATGGTCGAGCTGATCTGCACGAAGTACGCCGACAAGTGCGCGCGCGCGGGCGGGATCCTGAGCACGGCCGGCGAGCTCGGAAGGAAGGCCTCGGCATGCGCGAAGACGGCGTGCGCCTTTCCCGTCCACGAAGCCATGGCGATCTCCGCCGAGACGGTCACGGGCGACTATCTTGAACTGTCGAACGAGGTCGACGCCTACACGCTGCCGATCTTCGGCTTGGTCAGAGAAGCGCGCGCCCTCATCGCCCAGAACATGGGGCGAGTGTCGGGCGCCAAGCTCGCCGAGCTCGAGGGCGCGGAGAAGGACCTGCACGCGCGCGTGTCCGTGCTGTCGAAGAACCCCGGAGACGGGAGCGCCGCCGAGTTCGACGAGCTCAACGCGCGCGGAGGCAAGCTCGTCGCGATGTATCAGGAGGCCTCGATCGGCTCCGACCGGACTTTGGCGCTGATGGCCGATCACTCCGCGGCCGGCAGCATGCGCGAGCGCGTGAACGCGGCCGCGGGCCGGCTCGCCTCGGCCCGCGCGCAGCTGGCGATGATCAAGGCCAAGCGCGGCTTCGGCGGGTCCAGCGCGATCCAGACCTCGTACGCCGGGACCGCCGGCGGCGGAAAGCCTTTGCTCGTCGGGGGAGACGCGCCGCGCGCGCCCGGCAAGGTCCTCCTCGACCGGCGTGCGATGCCGAGGCCCCCGCCGGACGATCCGGACGCCCCGCCGATCATCGACAAGAAGCTGACCTTCCTCGACATCCTCGCCAACACCGGCTCCGCGGACGACGCGGAGATGGTCGACGCCAAGCGGCGCCTGAACTTGACGCGCACGATCGGCGACCCCTCGGGTAGAGCCAAGTTCGTGCACACCCAGAAGGCCAACGACACCTGCGCCATCGTCGCCCAGCAGGGCATTCTCCTGGCTCACGGCTTGCTGCCAAAAGGCGACCCCGCCGCGCAGGAGGCGGCGCTCGCCGCGGAAGCCAAGGCGCGCGGCTTCTACCGTCAGGGGACGCACGACGCATACACGGCCGATCTCCTCGTCGACCGCGGGCTGATCGTGGCCAAGCAGTCCAAAGCGCCGCTCGAGACGCTCGATGCCGCCGTGAGGCGCGGCGGCATGATCATCGCCAACGTCGACGCCCGCGGCCTCTGGGGCGTCAAAGGGCCCAATGTCATGGGCCATGCGATCGTCATCACCGGCGCCGAGGTGGGACGATTCGACGACAAGACCTTGGGCTACTACATCAACGACAGCGGCACCGCCGTAGTGGGCGCGGGACGCTTCATCCCGATCGCCCAGTTCAAGAAAGCCTGGGACATCCACACCCGAACCTTCGCGGAGGTCAAGTGACGACGAGACGCGCCTGGCTGGCCCTCCTGCTCTCGGCCTGCGCCTGCGGCCGCAAAGAGCCGCCGCCGGCGGCGCCCGTCTCCGCGCTTGAGGCCGCCGTGCGAACCGTCCCGGCGGAGGGCGCGTGCGGGACGCAGATCCCGATTCATTGGTCCACCTCTTTTCCCGTGCCGTCCATGCGCGGGGGCAAGCTCCATTACCGCGTTTTCTTTTTCGGGCGCGACGGCACGCCGGAGAAGGGCTTCATTTTTCACTCCCCGGAAGGCGAGGCCTCGTTCACCCCCGACGGGCGAGTTCTCGACTGCCGCCAGCTTCCCGGCAAGGCGATTCAAATCCCTCCCGACCCCCGCTTCGACGCGCTGACGCTCGACGAGATCATCGCGCGCTCCTCCCAATTGCATTCCGACATCGAAGCGGTCGCCGCCTACTACGCCGCGGGCCGCGACATCGGCGAGACGGGACGGGCCCGCGTGGCGGCCTTCGCGCGCGACTTCGCCGGGCTGGCAGACCCTGCCCACGCCGCGGCCTACCGCGCGCTCGACCCGGACTTCTGGGCCTGGATCGAGAAGAACGGCGGCGCCGCGCCCTCGAAGTAAGGTTTCCCTCCTCCCCGGCGTATCATCTCCGGACGCAGGCCCGTTCCGCATCAGAGGCCCGAAGCGTCCGGAGAGTACCCATATGAACCGCCTCGAAGCCGTCGCCGGCGCCAGCCTCGTCGCTCTCGTCGTCGCGGGGGTCGGACAGAAGCATCGCGAGCTCACGAAGCTCGCGGGCGAACCCGCCCCCGCTCCGCACATCCTTCCCCAGCTCCAGCACGAGACGCGCCCGTCGCGCACCGTCGACTCGGCCGTCGCCGCATATCTCGCGGCCGTCGAGTCCGCGGCGGACGCCGACAAGCGCGTCCAGCTCGGAAGCCTGCTCGCGTCGCTCGAGTCGCCCGAGTTCGACGGCGAGGAGTTCGACTCCGCGACCGCGGAGAGCCTCGCGAAGGCCGTCGTCTCCGCGCTCGCGACCGGCGGCGACGGCGGATCGCAGGACGTCGAGCTGCGCCGACAGGCCGCCGGCTTCCTCGCGGGCCGCGTCCCCGGCCGCGCGAGCCGCGAATTCGTCCTCAAGGCGATCGAGGAAGGCCCCGCGGAGGTCCGCGACGAGGCGCTCAAGCGCGTGGGCTCGCCGCTCGGCGTGCGCGGCAAGGCCGTCTACGCGAAGCTGCTCGAGCTCGGCGACAAAGGTCTCATCCCGGACTCGATGCTCGCCCCGGTCCTGCGCCGCACGGGCGGGCTCAAGGCCAAGGACGCCCTCGCCTCGCTCATGGCGTCGACGGACAGCGCCAAGCTCATCGGCGGCTGCGCCGTCGCGCTCCAGGACTACCGCGACCCCGAGGTAATGGGAATCATTCTTGCGCGTCTGGAAGCGGTCGGGATGATCGACACCGCCGGCAAGCTGCCGTGGCTGAGCTCCGCGCTCCTCGACGAGCACCTGAAGACGGCGGACAAGTCCTCGCTGCGCCGCGGCATGATGGCGATGGCCGCGCGGCCGGCCCTCGTGAAGACGGGGCTCGTCCACGCCGAGAAGGCCCTGCAGAGCCCCGATCCCGACACGCGCCGCTACGCGGCGGTCGCCGTGAAGAAGGCGGTCGTCGCGAAGCACATCGACGCGAAGCGGGGAGAGGGGCTGCTGGCGGGCCGGCTGCAGGTGGAGACCGAGCCGGTGCTGAAGGCCGAGCTCACGGGAGGACTGGAGAGGATCCACACCATCCTCGAGCACAAGGAGACGGGCGTCCAGTAAAGCGAGCCGCGAATCGTATTGGAGCCTCCCGCTCTCGGCGCGGGGGGCTCCTTCGCTTTAGTGGGAAGCGGGCTTGTAGCCGAGGCGCGCCTTGAGCTCGCCGATGTAGGTCGAGCCGATGATCACGCCGTACTGGACCGCGCGGTTGACCTTGCCGCGCAGGCTGTCCGTGCGGATCATCTTGGGCGCGTACTCGCCGGGCTTGCGCTGCAGGGATTCCATGAGCTCCGGCTCGAGCGAGATCAGGATGTAGTCGCCCGTGTGCACGAGGTCGATGACGCCGCGAGACGGCGTGGACGGGAAGTCGTGGACCGTGACGGGGTTGCGCGCGTGATGGCCGGTCGCGATCCAGCGGTCGGTCAGGCGCTTGATGAAGGCGGGAGTGCGCGAGCTGCTGCCGCCGTCGGTGAGCAGCTCGACGTCGAAGTCGCTCTTGGGTCCCGCGGAGCCGGTCGCGAAGCTGCCGAGCAGGATCGCGGCGCGGACATGGCCCTTCTCGGTCTGGGGCTCCTCGGCCAAGGTGTCGTGCAGCACCTTCGTGAACGCGTCGAGGATGCGCTTCTGCGCGCCCTTGTTCTGGAAGTCGGCGGTCTCCCGCGCGGTCTCCTCGAGGAGCAAGGACTCGAAGAACGGCGCGATCTTGGCGGGCTCCATCGTCGAGGCCTTGATGATGGCGTCGCGCAGGTGCTTGCGCATGTTCGACGGCGCGCGGCGCTCTGAATTGTAGGCCTTGGCGCGGGCGGTGAACGCGTCGAACGCCGCGAGCTCGCGCGGGCCGATCACGCCCGGCGCGTCGAGCCACTTGACGAGGTCGGCGCGGAAGCCGAGGATCACCTGGTCGTCCTCGAGCGGCGCGGAGCCGAGCACGTAGAAGCGGCCGCTGGTCGCGGCGACGCGCATGCCGGCGAAGAAGGCGCGCGGGCGGGACACATTGGCGGCGCCCTTTTCGCGGGCCTCCTGCCAGCGGGCCTTGTAGGAAGGCCACATGTTCACGATGTGCGTGACGGAGTACCAGTAGTAGTTCTGGAAGAGCAGGCGCTGATGATGATACTGATCGACGATCGCCTGGCGCAGCCCATGTTTGGGACGCTTGGGCTCGGGCGCGCGCGGCTCGCGGGCCGCTTCGACGCCGTGGAACGAAGACGGGCCGAGGTCGGAGGACGGAGCGGAGAAAGCGCCGGAGACGAGGGCTTCGGGGGCCGAGGCGGCGCCGCCTTCCTCGAGGCCGAGAGCGCGCGCGGACAAATTTTTGGCGGATTCTCCGGAGAGCTTCTCGAGCTTTTCGGGAGCCAGCTGGTCGAGCGCCGCGCGAACCGAGGCAGCCTGGACGCTCGCGGCGACGGATATGACGGGAAAGCCTTCCGCGTGGAACGCGGAAGGCGCGCTGAGCGAAGGCGTCAGAGAGGCGGCCGACAGAGACGGCGCGAAAGCAGGAGCGGAAGGTCCCGTCAGCGCGGAGTTGATCGAGACGCCGGAGGCTCCTCCCGCCTCGCCGATAGCCCCAATTCTGACCTGGGCGAACAGGGGCTGGGCCGCCAAAAGGGCGGTCACCGCAAGGTAGGACATCCTCATGTAGGACATCGACATCATAGTAGCCGCTTCCGGAAAGGCCGACCACCGTCTTTGGACCCAGAGGCGTCAGCCATAGGACCCAGTTAGGTTGTTATAATCGTTGTCACTACCGGCCTGTAAGTTCTCCCCCCCGGCCGGAGTAAGGAAACCAAGGAAGCCCAAGGTGGACGCCGAGATCGACCGCCTCATCGCTCTGCACGCGGACAAGGCCTTTGCCGTCGCCTTGCGCATGACGGGCAACTCAACCGACGCGGGCGACGTCGTCCAGGAGGCCTTCTTGAGAGTCATGAAATACTTCGACAAATACGACCCGACCCTCCCGTTCGAGGCCTGGATGGTGCAGATCCTGAAGAACGTCTACTTCACGAGCCTGCGCAAGGAGGCCTCCCGCAAGTCGGTGTCCATGTCCTATAAGAAGGAAGAAGATTCCGCTTCCTTGGAGGACTTCCTGGCCGACGACGCCCCCGGGCCCGAGCGCATGGCCCAGGCCCGCGAGAACACCGACCGCGTCCAGGGCGCCCTGACCCTCGTGTCCCCCGCGATGCGCATGGCGATCGTGCTCGTCGACCTCGAAGGCGTGGGGCGCGAGGAAGCGGCCTCGACCCTCGGCTGCTCTCTCTCCGCCCTCGACGTGCGCCTGCACCGCGGACGCGCCAAGCTCAAGGAGCTCTTGTCATGAACTGCCACGCGACGCGCGCCGTGCTCGATCTTCACGCCGAGGGCCGCCTGTCCGCCGGACGGACGAAGGCCGTCGCCGCGCATCTCGAGTCCTGCGCCGAATGCCGGGCCGCGGCCGCGCCCGTCCCGACGCCGTCCTCATCGGCCGCACTCGGCGGAGATTTCAAGGCTCGTCTGTCAGCCGCGATGAAGGCCGAGCGGAAGGTGCCGGTTTCCCGCCCCGAGCCGGAGCTTAACTTGTGGCCGCGAGACCTGTCCGGCGTCGCGCTCGCCGCCGCGGCTTTGACCTTGGTCGCGCTCGGCATCGGCTGGTCCGGCGTGCCTACTCAGTTCGGCGCCGAAGGCGCCGAGCTCGCCGCCGGGAGAACGCCATGAGAACGCCTTCCGCCGAATCCGCGCACCGCCTGGGCGAGGTCGCCTTGCTCACGACGGCCTTCGTTCTGCCGCTCGCGTTCTACCTGCGCGCCTACGACTCGAATTCCATCAAGTTCACGATCCTGCAGTGGGGCTCGCTGACAATGCTGTTCGGCTGGGTGTGGCAGGGCATCTCTCGCGGACGCTTCCAGGCGCCGGCCTCCTCGTGGACCGCGCTCGTCCCGGCATTGGCCTACGGCGCGTGGATGATCGTCCGCTTCGCGGCCGAGCCGCATAAGCTCGGAGCCTTGCCCGACTTCCTCACGCAGCTCACCATGGTCGTCGGCTTTCTCGCCGCGTTCCTCGGCTTCGCCGGAGCGCGCTCCGCGTCGCGTTTCGCGGCGCTCACCGTCGCGGCCGCCTGGATCGTCGCGCTGTACGGCCTGTCTCAGGCGGCGGGCTTCGATCCCTTTATCTGGAAAGGAGCGTTCGGACCCGGCCGCGTGTTTTCGACCCTGGCCAACCCTTACCTGTGCGCCTCCTTCCTCGCCGTCGCCGTTCCGCTCGCGCTGACCTTGTCGCTCGACGCCGAGACGCCGTCGCCGCTGCGCTGGGCCGCGCTCGCCTTGCTTCCCGTCGCGGGAGCCGCCGCGCTCCTGACCTCCTCGCCGGCCGGAGTCGCCGGCTTCGTCGCCTCCTGCGTCGTGTACGCCGTCATCGTGGCGTCGGCGCTGCGCACCCGGCCCGCCGTCAAGTCGGCCGGGCTGGCCTTGCTGACCGCCGTCGTCGTGGGCGGCGCCGCCGCGCTTACGGCCGCGCCGGATAATGCCGGCGAACCGAGCATGCGGCGCGAACACGCCAGAAGAGAACGCTGGTCCTACGCGAACGAGCTGCGCCGCCTGACGGTCGCCGCCGAATGGCGCATGATCGCGGAGCGGCCGCTGACGGGCTTCGGGCCCGGCTCCTTCTCCCTCCATTACCCGCGCTTCCGTCCCGTCGAGGCCATCAAGCTGGAGGGAAGCCGCTACTCGATGATCGATTTCCCCGAGCTGCCCCTGCTCGGAGCCGCCGTCGAGCTCGGAGCCGTCGGCGCCATTCTCTGGCTGTGGCTGTTCGGTGCGGCCTTGTGGACGGGAGCCCGCGGCGCCTCAGCTTTGCGCCGCGCGGGAGCGCTGCCGGAATCGGTGTACGCGGCGGGCTTCGCCGCGGCCGCCGCCGGCGCGCTCGCCGCCGCGCATTTCGGCTGGGCGGGCCGCGCTCCCGCGCCGGGCTGGTACGCGTGGCCGCTCGCCGGCCTCGCCGCGGGTCTCGTTCAGCTCGCCGCGCGGCGCGCCGCGGTCAGCGTCTATCCGCTTCCCGTCTCCGACAGCATCCGCCGCGCTCTGTACGCTCCGGCCTTGCTCTCGTTCGCCGGCCTGGCCTTATTCCCGGGGCTTTGGCTGCGCTCCGAGGTAAACCTGAACAAAGGGGTCCACTTCGCCAAAGGCGGAGATCACCCCAAGGCGGCCGAGCTGTTCGCCCAGGTCCGCCCCGGTACGCCCGGCTACCTGCTGTCCCTTTATTTCCACGGCAACGTGCTCAACGATCTCGGCAAGGCCGGCGAGGCGCTGGCGGCTTACGACCGCCTCCAGGCGCAGGCGCCCGACTACGCCCTCGTGCACGCCCAGCGCGGCGCCGCCTACGCCAAGCTCGGCGACTGGGAGGCCGCCGCCTCCGCGCGCAAACGCCAAGCCGAGCTCGATCCGCTGTACCTCGAGAACCTCGTCGCATGGGCCGAGGCGGCGCGCGCCTCCGGCGACCTCGAGCAGGCGCGCCTCGCCGCGGGCAAGGCCGAGGCGCTCGCTCCGGAAGACGACCGCGTGCGCCTGCAGCTCGCGGCCAACAATCTCATGGAAAGACGAATCGCCGAGAGGGAAGGCCGCGGCAAGGCGAACGGCCGGGGCACGGCGAGAAAGCCGAAGTAGCGTTTACGCGGAAAACGGCGCGAGCGAGTAGCTCGTGCTGCGTCCGCCGGCCTCGTCCTTGACGAGAATCCCCAACGCGACAAGCTCGGAGATGTCGCGCCCCGCCGTGTCCTGCGAGCACTTCGCCAGCGTCGCCCACTTGGAAGTGCGCATCTTCCCGACGAACCCATCGAGCAGCCGGTTGATCATGTCCTTCTGCCGTTGATTGAGCGGCGCCGTCGCGTGCTCCTTCCAGAAGGCGTCGCGCTTCAACGCGGTTCCTAGAAGCTCCTCCGCCGACGACAGCGCCCGATCGAAGCAGCCGAGGAACCATTCAAGCCACCCAGTGGCGTCCACGCTTCCCTTCTGCGAGACCTCCAGCACCTGGTAGTAGTCGCTGCGCTCCTTCATGATTTGCGCCGAAGGGCTGTAGAATCGCTGCGCGCCGTTCTCGGCGCGCGTCAGGTTCCGCTCCGTGATCGCGCGCGCGATGCGCCCGTTGCCGTCGCCGAACGGATGAATCGCCACGAACCAAAAGTGCGCGAGCCCGGCCTTCAGCACGGGATCGAGCCCCTGATCCGCGTTTTCCCAATCCAGGAATCGCGTCATCTCGGCCTCGAGCTTTGTCGCGGCCGGCGCTTCGTAGTGGACGCGGTAATCCCCGATCTGACCGGACACGATCTGCATCGGGCCGTCGGCGTCATCGCGCCACGCGCCGATTTTGATGTTCGCTCCGCTTCCCTCGAACATCTCGCGGTGCCAGGCGAACAGCCGCTCCTTCGTCAGCGGCTCCCTCCAGCTTTTGACGGCGTCGAGGGTCATCGTCACGACGCCGTCCACCTTCCGCTGCTCCCTGTTCAGGCCGGCCGCTTCCAGTCCGAGCTTGCGCGCGATCGACGATCTGACCTGGCTGGGCGGAAGCGTCTCGCCCTCGATCTCGCTCGACTTCACGATCTCGGTCGTCATGCTGGCCAGCATGGACTCCTGCTGGACCGTGAAGCCGAGGCCCTTCATCGTTCCGAGAAAAAAGCCCTGATGGTTGCGCGCGGCGGCGAGAAGACGCTCGATGCGCGCCGCGTCCCAGGTAAAATGAGGCCAACCGTCGCTTTCGTGAATGTACATTCTCCGCACTTTGTGCGTAGATTATCACACGTCTATTTGGCTATTTCAAGGATATTCTACGCATAATATGCGTAGAATAGACAGCATATTCTCCGCAAAGCGCTCAACTTGCCTGAGAGCCCGAAATCCAAGCCATCCGGCCGACGTCCAGGATAAAGGTCTTCGTATTGGCGGCGAATTCTTCCTTGCCGCCCACCAAGGCCATCACCTTGCCTCCGGATACCTGGATGCGCCCCGGCGAGGTGAGCGCCGCGCGGTGCCCGGAAATCCAGCCGGGCGGTTCGCCCGAGGGCTCCAGCCTCTCGACTCGAAAGGACCTCGTGTCGAATCGATAGACCGGCGTGAAGCCGAGCGCGCGGGTTCCCTGATACCCGACCGAGCCGATGACATAAATGAAGTCCCCCGCCAAAGTCGCGGTGTGAAAGTCGGTCGGCGGGAAGATCTCCTCCGGGTATCCGAAAATGCGCGCGGAGCCGTCTCCGCCGTGCACGAACACGTCGTTGTAGATGCAGAAATCCGGATGGTAGCTGTCCTCGTGCTCGCCCGCGATCTCGACTATGCGGCCATCCGGCAGGAAGGTGAGGGATTGTCCGAATCGGTCGGCGCACCAGACGGCCCCGTCGCCGAAACGGCGGACGCCCTCATAGTGCTTCCTAGCCCGATAAGCGTTCACCCCTGCGCGAATCATGGCTCGCCAGAACGGCTCATCCATCTCTTCGGGATTCGCGGTTCCGAACCGCGGCTCGCGGGCACGCTTAAACTCCGCCGGCGCGGCGTCGAGTAGCGCCTCATCCGATTCAGGAGGAAAACCGAGGATGGCGCGGCGCGCCTCCCGCGTGAGCTGGGAGGGGTCCGCGCCGCCCGAGAGAAGCCTCATCGCGGCGTCGCGCGACCCGCAGTCGCTCAGCGCCGTCTGCTCAAGCTCGCGCTTGCGGTCCACGTCGGCTCCGGCGATCAAGAGCGCGTCGATCAAAGCCGCGTCCCCGGCCTCGGCCGCCGCCATCAGCGGCGTCGTCCCGAACTCGTCGACCTGCTCGACGTCCTGCCCGCCCTCGAGAAGCCATGTCAGCATGTGAAGATGACCTCCCGCGACGGCGTACTGCAGGGGCGGATGCGAGCAGCGTCCGCGGGCGTCGCGGTTCGCCCCGCGCTCCAGGAGGAAGCCGGCCTTGCCGATGTCGCCGCTCAGGACGGCGACGAGCCAAGCCGTCCGCTGCCACCAGTCCGTCGCCTCCAGGTCCGCGCCCGCCGCCGCGGCCTTCACGTC